>Ga0114968_10001759_pt1 | contig 16701 bp, 29 predicted proteins | sample M_130807_EF_Meta_FD_87020 | JGI IMG/M metagenome (GOLD analysis project Ga0114968, IMG submission 87020) | Freshwater microbial communities from Lake Montjoie, Canada to study carbon cycling - M_130807_EF_MetaG | ecosystem: Environmental > Aquatic > Freshwater > Lake | place: Lake Montjoie...
TCCGTCAGCAGTTAATCCATTTTTGGCTTGCCATTCCTTAACCAATTTTTCTGTTCCAGGTCCAAAAGTTCCGTCCGCAGCGGTTCCTAATTTTGCCTGTAGTTTTTTAACATCGTCTCCTTTTGAGCCTACTTTTAATAACATAATTTTTAATTTTACAATTGTTTATTTATTCATAAATATCTTAATATCCGATTGAAGTTGAATTTGAATAACCGGTATTAACTAAATAATAATTTGATGAACCCCCACTTACCGGAGAGGTTATTGTTATACTTGAATTACCAACATAAGTTAAACGTAAATCAGATGTTGATGAATTTATTGTATTATATTCTGTTGATGTGAATAATCGTGTTTTAGGTAATGGAGCCCCCCAAGTGGTTAACTTACTTATCTTTTTCATAAAGATGTAATATGCGTCAGATATGTTAATTCTACCGTCATTATTAACATCATAACGATAATAATCCAATGAGTTAAATGTTCTTGAGATTGCCTTTGTATTTGCTCCATAAGCGTCACTATTTTGTAGTGGGGTTATCGGAGTTGGAACATCAATTACAAAATACCATTCCGTTGCCGGGTTTGTTGTTTCACTAATTGTATATTTTCCGGTTGCGTCGGTGTATACGGTTTTATATAAAGCCCAAGGCGTAAAATCATTTATATAGTCAAACTCCAACACATAGTTTAATGAACTATTATTATTCAAGTCATTCCATTTACCCCCACTTACAAATTGAATATAATCTTCACCACCAGAATCATTAGGCTCACCACCATTCCAATTGGAGTATGGGTAAATTCCGTATCTATATGAATATAAATTATACATTCTATTTACCTCATCAGCAGTTATACCTCTGTCAAATACTTGAAAGTCACCCAATCTAAACGCTCCATAAGCACCCGAACCTAAATTGGTTGAATCAGTTAATCCTATCCCATAATACAACCCATTCCCATTTTGAATTGGGGCTTGTCGAGATACTGTTGCTGATGAAAAACTAGCACCATCTTTGTATCCTGTTAGAGTTGTTCCATCATAAGTAAACCCAACTAAATGCCAAGCATTCAATGTAATAGGTGTAGATAAATTTCCTGATTGACCCCACACACCAACTCTTAATGTATTACCACCGGTTATTTCAATTTGAGAATCGTGCCACCCTGAAGATGGACTACCTGACCCCAATTCTGTTACGATAACACCATTTCCTGTAGGATACACCCAAACCATTAAAGATGTTGTTACACCAGGAACTTTTGATGCTAAATTATTTGTAATACCATATTGGTTAGTCCCGTTAAAAGTTAAATATTTTCCGGATGTACTAGTATAGGTTGGTGAATTTGTTAATGTAGTGTTAACACCATTTTTAATATCTACTAATGATGTTCCTGAGGTATATGATGCTACATCGTAATCCGCTTGTAGATTTGTTGATACCGGAAGTTCTGTCCATCTATACCCACCTAAAGGTTCTGAATAGGCAAATCCCGCAACCCTATCTTGGTAATAACCAATCCAACCACTAGGCCAAGTATTATACACAAACGTATTTTCCGCAGCGTTAGACATTGTTACTAAGTGTCCATTCATTGCTTCACAATTTGATTTAGATACCGTCCAAGTTGCCGTTCCTGTTGAACGATAATATGAGTGTCCGTTATAATTTGTTTGAGATGTAAAACCAACTAATGTTGGTGTTGTTCTTTTATATAATTTAACAGGTACATTTGACGCACCTAAACCACCCGCATTATAAATGTAACCAGAATATGTAAGAGTCTGACTACAAATTAAATAGGTGGTAAAAAAAAACAATATGGATAATAGTTTTTTCATTAAAAATCTGATAACGCTTCTTGAATTCCTTTCTTTAATGCCGATGAAAAGGCGGATTTCTCAAATGGTATGTTCTCATCCTGTAATTCAATAAATGTTGACTGAACATCAGTATTTGAATCCCCTTGTCCAAAATAATCATCTCCATCCACAGTAATTTTTACTTTAACAATGGTTTTTTTTCTTTTTTTCTCAAATGGACCTAATGATATACCTGTTGATGGTGCCTCAATACTTAAAATAATGACCTCAACCGGTTTACCATTCTCACAAATAGAATGTTTAACCGATAATATTTCTTCTGTTATTTGTTTTACCCCCAATGTAAATCTTTTAGGGTTAATTCCTTCAATTTCTCCGTTATTCTCAACGTTTGTTACAGAATAACATTTTTGAGAATAGGATGTTGTTATGAATAACAACCCGATAAGTAGTAATAATTTTTTCATAAAAATGCTTTAGCCCCTAATAGGATTTGATAGTTTAATGTTTTATCGTTTAATTGGTTTACACCACTAAAACTCACGTTTAACTTAAATTTTTTAGTTAATTTGTAATCTATAGCCACAAATGGTACCACAATATACCCTGATTGATTCCACATTCCTTCGTAATAAAAAACATACGGTGAATAGACCATAACAAACATTGTGGTCATTCCAAAATTCTTATTAACTTTAAAAGTCCCAATAAGACCAGCCAATGTAGAGATACTTTGAAATTTTGAATCTCCAATATTACCTGTAGTTAGGTTAAGTCCAACAGTACCCGTTATTTTATGGTATTGATAAGATTCCATAATAGATGTTGTATTGAATAAATCTTTTTCAAAATTCATCATTGTTGAATTAGCAAAAATTGTAGTTAACTTTTTCTTTCTAAACGACATAAACAATGTCACATTTGAATTGTTGACCGTACTTGTAAAATTAATTAACGCACCTTTAGCAAATGTGTTTTTAGTATTAGACATAATAATACTTGCATTAATCTTAACTTGCGTTGGGTCAACACCGTCGGCACTTGATATTGTAACAATATCTCCGGTCATCATAACACTACCTTGTTTAACCGCGGCGACTTTACTTTTAGTTCCCGATGAACTTTGTGCTGAGGAGGTTTGCGCATCTTCTTTAGCCTGTTCTTGTTTTTCGTTTTTTTCGTTAGTATCCGCTTTAACCGCATTTGCACCTCCTGCTAAGTTTCCTCCACCTCCACCACTTTCTGTGGAGTTATTAGTATTTGGTGTTGTGGAATTATTAGTATTTGATGTTGAATTATTACCTGCGGTTACCGGACTATTAGACGGAACACTTGTATTACCCTGATTATTAGTAGTTTGACTACTAGTTTGATTACCGGATGTTACCGGAGCACTTACAGACGGCTGAGACGATTGACTTCCTGTTGAAGTTGTGTTATTCGTAGTTGTAGTCGTTCCTCCTTGAGAATTAGTGCCTCCTCCAACTCCTGAACTAGTGTTTTGATTTCCCCCGCCTTGCGAAGTTCCTGTATTTCCGTTAGTAGTTGTTGAATTTCCTCCGTTATTATTAGTTGTTGTTGTTCCATTAGTATTGTTATTACTTTTATCCTTATTCTCGTTACTATTATTATTGTTATCAGTAACTTTTTCATCCGCTTGAACAACTCCACCAATTGTGGAACCTCCAATAGACGATACGGTTGAGGTTGTGACAGTGGCTGCCATTGACGTAATACTTGATAGTGTTGATAGAACACTTGTTAATACCGAAATATTATTTGATGCTATTGTTGCGTTTACTGTTACATTTTGAGATAAACCAACACCACTACAAGGACCTAAAGGGTTTGAAGAGTTAACTTGATTTATCCATTGTTGGAAGGCTCCGGATTGTATTTGAGCCCCGGTAAAAGTTTGGGTTTGACCCCCGTAAAATAAGGCTGTGTTCCCGTTGGGATTATCTATATAAATTTCCTTTGTTTTCGACGTGCAGGGGTCATCGTATGAATATACAAACCCCTGTCCCATCGAATAAAGTGACGAGATTAAAAAAAGAAATAATAAAATACCTTTTTTCATCTTCATTTTTTTAGTTTTCTAATGTTGAAGATAACGAAACACCGTCTTCTTCATCAACTTTTTGAATTAACATTTTATCTCTGTCCTCAGAGTTGAACCAATAGTCCACAACTTTATTTAAGTTACCAACAAAGGCACCTAATAAAATTAATAACATTTCTTTCCAATCCTCACCAATTGTAGCGCCTAAAAAGACACCCGCATTGATACCAACAATGATTAGAGTAAATAACCCCAATACAATTGCAGTGATTCTCCAACGATTATTTTGCATTTCTTGTAACATAAAGTAGAATCTATTTTTATCATCTACTACAGGAGTTGGTTTACTAACACCTAAAAATTTTCCTAATTTACTCATAATTTATTTAACTCTTAAAGACACCTTTTTTTATTAGTTTAGTTATTACTCTTGACGATGCCGTTTCAAGAGCTTTTTTTGTTGATGTACCAATTGTTGATTGGTTAAATTTAATTTCGTCAAGACCGTCTAATAATGACGCTGTTTTAACTGTTGACGCTTCACCTAATCCACTACCCGTAAAAATCTCTCCGGTTTGAGCATCTACAAATCTAACTTGTAAACCTAATCTTGTGGTTTGAGTAGTTTTTGAACCATCTTTCATTTTGATTTGTTCGTCTTCAGATACTGAAAAATCGTAAACTTCAATGTAAACAAAGTAATTTGCTAAAATCACATTACCTTTAACTTCAATCTTGTTACTTGATATACCTTTATCAGACGCTTTGTCTTGGGCAATCATTTTATTTTTGATTTCCGCTTTATCTTCAGTGAATTTAAATCTATCTGTTGATTCTAAAAACTCTAATACAATATTAGCAACCCCAAGTCCGACACGTTTGTCTTTTAACTCAGGATACATCTCATATAGTTCTTCGTTTATACCAATTTTTAAGACCTGTATTGGGATAACAATGTCACCGGTATAATTACTCACTACCTCAATAGATTGTTTCTTTTCAAAGTCTGCTTTATAGTCCTCAGTCTTAACTGAACCTATTGTTTGACCAACAGAGAAGAAACTAACCAATAAAGTTATTATTAAAAATAACTTCTTCATCTTACCAAGGGTCTTCTTCCTTTGGTTTATCTTTTTTAGGCGCTTCAGTTGGTGCTGCCGTTTGTTTTTCAATTACTCTCTCTTTTACAATCGTATTTGTTCCACCACCTTGTTGTTTTTGTTGGTTAGTGTTGTTGTTTTGTAAATTGATAACAACAGGTGCTGCCGGAGCCGCTTGTTCTGTTTTTGCTCCACCTTCTTCTTCAGAGTGACCTCCGAAAAGCTGCGTACTTAACCAAACACCTCCTCCCGCTACCACAGTAGTTAAGGTTCCGATTATTGTTTTTTTCAACCCAGACCAACTTCCGTCTGATTCAGGTACATTTGTTTCTTCTGACATTTTAATTTATTTTTATTGTTTATTTTCCTTGTAAGGCTATGGGGTCTTAACGACCCCGTGAATTATTTTTTAAGTATAATTTTTGATGCAATTGGTAAATCTTTTTTTCTTAATACCGCTAAGTATTCACCACTTGGTAAATAACCTAAACTAGTCATATAATTGTAATCTCCCTTCGGCATTGATTTATTAACAATAACCTGAAGTTCTTTACCATCTAATGTGTAGATACCTAACCAAGTACTTCCATTTTCAGTAACTCTGAATCTAACATTTACTAAATCCTCAACAGGATTTGGGTAAACCATCATATTTTCAGTTAATTCTCCAACTTCACCAATTTTCATAATTGTTACAATTCCGTCTGTTGGTGTTATTTTTAAATCTTTAGCTGATGTATCACCAGCAAATTTTCTAGTCACATATAAAGGACTTACACCCCAATTACTTTGAATTTGTCTTGAAATGAATTGTAGAGTAAAAGCCAATTCATTGTCTTGTAACAATTTCGTATTTAAAGTTGGGTCATATCCTCCCCATTCAACAACGTTTCCATTAGGATTCATAAATGAAACCCAATTTCCAATTTTTGATTCAAGTTTGATACCTCTAAAATCTAATAAGTTACTATCGTAGTTCATCGCCAATTGTAATGAACCTAATTGTTGTCCGTTTGTTTTCACAGATACAGGAATTTCAACTAAGTTTTCACTGTTTACTGATAAGTTTGGGTAATGAACTTCAATTGTGTTTAATGTGTTATCATCGTATGTTGTAGTAACATCAATGATGTGTAACGGAGCGTTAGCAGGGTTTAGAATTTCAATTGGAGTCATACGAGCCATTTGGAATCCTGTACCGTTAGCATCTCCCGGAGCCGCAACGTAGAATGTTACTGAGTTTGCAGAACCTGGTAAGATATTGAAAACTAAATCAGTTACACCCGGAATTGTGGATTGTAAAGATGATGTTGCACCGTTAATAGAAGCATATTCTGAAGCTGAGAAGAATTTAACATCTTTAACCAAGTTAGGCCAAACTGAAAATCTTCCTGATACTCTTCCAAATACACTATAAACATCAGATACAGTAATATTATTATCACCATTTGCGTCAGCAGTATAAAAATCAAATCCTGTAGGTACGTCTTGACCTAACACGATTCTATTGATTTTTTGTGAATCAGACACAGAGATAATATTTCCTGTTGCCAATGTAGACCCATCAACTCTAATTCTAACATCCCAACTTGTGATATCTATCGGTAAATTTGTAAATGTAAAGTTACCGGCAACATCAGTTGTTGAAGTTGTTACTGTCGTCCAAGATGAGGCAGTCATTAATTTTTTCTCTAAGATAACAGGGATGTTTTTAGCTCCTGAACCTGTTACGTTAGTAAATGTTCCACTATATGAGAACAATTGTTGTAAGAATACCCCACCAAAGTTTTGTAGATTCAATGCGTAATCCATACCCGCTTGAGTTGTAGCTGTTTGTGGGAATGTTTGCACACCTGAAAAAGTCATTGGCGTTGTAGACGTTAACGATGCGAAACCTGCAACGTGAGTTAAGTTTAACTTAACAAACGCACCATTCGGTATCGTAAACGAGGATAAGTTTCCAGTATATGACATTGTGATTGTCACATAACCCACACTTGGGTTATCTACAAATTGTAGATACTGTGCGTAAGAAGCATTCAATGATGTTACAGCGGAAACACCTGAAAAGGTATTTTTGTCGTAAAACACCCTGAATTGTGCTGCAGTAATAAGTTGTGATGTGTTGTTGTAAAAACACAGACCCACATCTGTACTACCCGCAGTTGTCGTTGCTAGTTGATAGGTTGCGTCAAGTGTCACGAAAGCCCCTGTTGTAGTGGGGGTTGGACAAACCTGTGCGAAACCTATTAAACCAACAAACAAAAATAGTAAGGTTACTAATTTTCTCATTTAGGTTTTTTTTTATTTTAATTTATTTACTCTGTTGATAAATATCATAAAAAGACAATATAGAACTAATCTAAACTATTTATTTAAAAAAAATATGAAACATTTTGTAGTAATACTTTTACTTTTATTCAACAATAACGTTGTAGGACAGATAAAAATTGACGATGTAGGTGATGGGTGGGTAATTAAAGTGAATCAAGCCCTGAATTTAATTAAACACGTAGATAGTGAGAAATACAACACATTGATTGAGGTTTGTGACCACGTAACTTTTTGGAATGGAAATTTCTCAACAACCGAAGATTCCCACACAATTATGATATCCCAATCGGATATAATGAAAGGTTCCGTTAATAATGTTGCCGCGGTATTAGTTCACGAATCAAGACATTTATACTTTAGAAAACACGGAATTAAAATGAAAGAAATTGATGAGGAAACAATGGCTTATCTATATGAATTACAATTTTTAGAAAAGATACCGGGTGTTGAACAATTTTTAATTGATAATGCAAAAAGAAGAATGGTTAACCCAAAATAAAAAAGGTTACTTATTTAAAGTAACCTTTCTTGTAACCTTCTTGGTCTTAACCACAGGTCGTTTATATTTTATCTCAACCTCGTAAGGTCCAAATGTACTTTTTGAAGTATCATATCTCCAAATAATTGTCTCGTCTATATCATCATAGACTTGTTCCCACTTTTTTCCTAATTCTTTTACTACTTTACTCATAGGACAAAGATAAGGAATTATTCCACAACTTCCAAAACTTTTTGATTTAATTCATAAGCTCTTGCCAACCTTGTTAAACCAATTCCCGCACCAAATCTTGGGAAGAAGTCCAAAGATAAGAATTCTTCCAATTCTTTCTCAACTCTGTCTTTCCCAAACAACTCAAACAACTTGGAGGAATAACCACCACCTTCGATTGTGTAAAACATTTCTTTCATTTTTATAACATCACAACTTCTTTCAGCAGAACCAATTGTTTCTTGACCGTAAAGAATAACATCCACTTTGTTAAAAATATTATCCGAGTTATGTTTCATATTCCAAAATGGATTTGTTCTGATTGGGAAGTTTTGTAAAGATATTGCTGGTCCAAGTTCCTTCCACATTAAATTTTCGTGTTCATCCTCTAAAATAGACACACCACCATACTCTTTACAAATATCTTCGTAATTCACATCAACCGGTTCATCAAACCCTAAATATTGTAATAATTCAAGTTCCAACGCAACCAAATCTTCCATTGTCCCTTTTGATTCAAATTCAAACATTGGGAAAATTAATTCGTGTCTTCCCGGTATTGGATTTTTTTCCTCTCTATAAGATGTTGAAATACAGAATACACCGTCCCACTCAGGGTTATTTAATAATTCTAATTCCAACCACATTTGTCCTGTTTGTGGTAACGGCCAAATTTCCCCACCATATTCAAATGTTTTTACAGAGTACGGATTTTCACAAGCCGCTAAAATAGATAATCTTGATTGAGTAGGGACCTCAATAAAATTCTTTGTTACAAAGAATGTTCTTAGTTTTTGTACCAATTCGTGGTAAGTTTTTGTTTGTTTCATAGTTTTATATTTAATTTTAATTGTTCACGTATGGGCAAAAAAAAGTCCCTAAAATAAAATAGGGACTTACTTGTTAAGTAATATAATTGTTCGGCGTGTATAATTCATATCGTTTCATTGGTAATAAATATACTATACTCAGATAAAAAATCAATATGTTTTACTTTTTAATTTACAGATTTATATTTATTGTATGAACGATGAACAAAAAGCACAAAAGTACAGTCAACTAACATACAACTTTGATAGATTGGCAAATGAAATCTCCTCAATTAAAGGAGAAAGTATTGATTTAAATCAAGAACAACAATTAAAAATCAGACAATTAATGCAAAAACAAAATGAAATTATGTCTGAACTTCAAAGAATGATGAATTAGAAGTATTTATTGTAAAAACAAATTATGATATTAGCAAAAATAACACCACCTGTTAATTTTACAACACAAGTAGGCCCTTTTAGTTCTACAACTATTACTTGTGAATATTTGGCAACCGCAACTGCGGTATATAAGCCAGGTGATGAAACAAATCCTTTTAAAGTTATGTTTGGACATTTTGTCTATAACGATGAAGTAGACCCAACTAAAAAAACAGGATTTAAAAACGATTATTTTATGAATACAACACTGACAAGTCAAGAATTATCAAATTGGGGTACTGATGATAAACAAATGGTGTTAGCAGTTGTAAAACATTTAAACTTATCAGTTGTTGAATACGTTACAATTGATTTCTTAGTTAATTTTCCATCTTAATATGAAAAAAATTGTTAAATTATCAGAAATAGACTTAACCAACATAATTAAACGTGTTATGTTAGAGTCCGACGAATATTATAACCCTGACAGAATGTACAGAAGAGAATCTATGGTTGCCAGAATCCAAAGAGGACCTAAATTTCTTCATAGGTATGTAAAATCATTACCACACTTAAAAAAAGAAGGTTCTGATGAAGTATGGACTAAAATACCACAAGTTGTTTGGCAAAATTTGTAATATGAAAATAGTCATAACAGAAAAACAATTAGACACTATTCTAACAGGTGTGTTCTTAACTGAAGATAAACACCAATCTAAAGAAGTCAAAAAATTAATTGAGTGGTCCGTTAAATTTATGGGATGTTACATATTCTTAATTAAAAACGGAATTAAAATATGTCCACCGGAACATATTGACGCAATATGTAGAACTACTCATCTATCTGATAAAGCATTATATGACATTGAACGTGATATGGCTAAATGGTTTGGTGTTAGTAAACACGATATACATAACGCATTTAAGCAATGGAAATCACTATAAAAAAACCCCCAATTAAGGGGGTTTTTTATTACACAAACTCTACTTCGTTTGTTTCCGGATTCCAATCAACAGTCATTGGTTTTTGAGTGTAGATGTATCTTTCATCTAAAACCGCAGAGTTAAAGTGATGTGTATCGCCTTTTCTAACGTAACCATATCCGGTGTGGATGTGCCCAACATTATGAAGTTTAACATTCAACCTTTCTAATCTCTCAACTAATAACTCACAACCTAAATTATCGTATCTTCTTCCATCAACGGTATCCAAGATTCCAAACGCTGGTCCGTGAGTAAGTAAGATGTCAGTATCATCAGGGATTGCTTCCCATTTACCAGCTAATGATATACCATTTTTTTGAAGGTTAAAAGCCCAATCGTGAAACCAAGGCTGCCAAGGACTACCATAGATTTTTACTTCTCTTTCATCACCAACTTTGATTATCAATTCACTATCTTGAAGATATGTAATTCCTGAGTAGAAATCTAAGATTTCTTTTACCTTCTCAACATTGTCTTGGAAACCCAAATCGTGATTTCCGGCAATGAATACCTTGTGAGTGTAACCTTCTATGTTGTTGAACCACTTACAGAACTCTCTGATTTCGTGCTCGTAACCCATAGATGTTAAATCACCACTATGTACTAGTAAATCTCCACCAGGTAAATCCCCAGTTATTTGTTTGTGCTTGTTGTGAGTATCACTCAGCATCGTAACTCTCATAATTTCTATTTTTTTTCTTTTTCGTCTTCTTTTTTAATGTCGTCATTATCGTCCCCCCAATTCATCCAATCCTCACCTTTATAGTCAGGATGATTTTTCATCATATTATCAATACCTTTAACCCAAAAAAACACAATTACAACAAGAACTAAAAACATTATTCCATAAACTTTCCACATATCTTATTTTTTTAAATTTAATCCCACCATCCTTCGATGTTCTCTTCCATTATTTTGAATAACAATTTTCTTGCTCTGTCGTGATTTATATGTCCGATATTCATAGCGATTCTTTGTTTTTTATCGGTACTGATGTTATCGTGGTCTTCTAATGTAAAAATACCTTCACCATTTATTACTCTTTTGTAAATTAATGGATATTTTTTGAAATAATCGTCAAAATTCTCTTCTAATAATCTTGATTCCCAAGAACTATAACCCTCTTTACCCTCTACCGGTTCAAACCAATGTTTGGTTGTATGATAATCCGAGTATTCTGACGAATAAAACTCGTCTTGAACTAAACCCATCAATTTAACACACAATCTCATTCTTTTAGCGTCTAACTGTGCTCTAGTATGAAAGTCTCTACGTCCAATATATTCAGCTTGCCCTGATAATTTATGTTTCATAATATCAAAGATGTAATGACTATCCCAATTTCGGTCTTTCCATATGATTGGGAACCAATAAATTAAGTTTTTCACACCCATTTTGATATATTTATGGTAATATTTACCATCGTGGTCCCACCATAATGGTATGAAACGTAATTTTCTTACAATCCACAATTCTTTTTCTCTCTTGTCCGCCCATTCGTCGAATATGTCTTTTTCTGGTTCCATTTTTAATATTTTTTTACAAAGATAACACTTTTTCCGTCTGAGACAAACAATTTTCATTAAAATCTCTGTTAAATGTGATTTTTAGGTCTTCCGTCATCTCAAAACGCCATTTGTTCATAAAATTATTGAATAAGTTGATACTATATTCAATGTGTTTGTTGGTTTGGGATGAAAATAACACTTTATTTACCCAATTGAACTCTTGGTGAATTTGATATACGTCCATAATTACTTTTTACCGTAAAAATTTTCAAATTGTTTCATTACTTGACTTATATCCGGCATTTTACCCATATCAGGTAATTTTGAGGGATTCATACCTCCCATAGGCATTACATTTTTAAGTTCTGTGAAAGTTTTAAAGAGTGTTTTACCGTATTTCTTCCACCAATATATAATACACCCGCAAACAGCGATTTGTACTATAATAAAAATCGTTAAGATAACATTTAGATACATAGTTTTTTTCTTAATGATAAGAACTTTATTGATAAAGGTCAAATATTAAACTATATTTATCATATATGAAGAAAGCCTTTGAATTTTTCCTGAACAAGATGTTAAAAAAAGAAATTGACCAACTTTTTGGGGTTGATAGCGTAATTGTGGTCAATTATATCAAATATTCCACAAATAACAAATCGTTAACAATAGATTGCAAGCTTTTAACCACAGACCCGGAGATATGTATAGAAACATACCCCGTAGGTTTGGAATTATTAGTTATTGATAGTTGGAATTGGATGGGTTGTAAGGAAAATATCAACTTAACCCACTCAATAGACCTTAAATAAATAAGTATAAATCAGAATGTATTAAACCTTCCGTAACAAACTCATCAAACACGTCTTGAACGACCTCAGAAAAGTTTTTTTTAGGGTCATTATTTTTAATTCTAGTTACTTCATTTGAGAATTCTTTGAATACTCCTGAAATATGAGCGAAATAGTACATTTCCTCAACGTGTTCTTCGTTTGACATAAAAAAAAGGGGGTTTTAATTGTTTAATATACGTATAAATATACGGTATTTATAATTTTTAGTCAAATATATTTGATTATTTATTTTTTTAGTATTATCTTTATAAAAATTAGAAAAAACATATGAAAAAAATTCAAACAGGTGATAACGTAAAGGTTCACTACACAGGAAAATTAGAAGATGGGTCAATTTTTGATACTTCATTAGCTGAAGGTCGTGAGCCATTAGAAACTACACTAGGACAAGGTCAATTAATTAAAGGTTTTGAAGCTGGATTAATAGATATGATTGTTGGTGAGAAAAAAACAATTGAGATTGAGTCTGCCGACGCTTACGGTGACCACAATCCTGAAATGATTAACGAAATTCCAAGAGCTCAGGTTCCTGAAGGAGTTAAAGAAGGTGAAATGTTACAAGGTATGGGTCCAATGGGTCCTGTTAATGTTAAAGTTGTTGAAGTTAAAGAAGACACTGTTGTTCTTGACGCAAACCACCCATTAGCCGGTAAAAAATTAATCTTTGAGTTAGAAGTTGTTGAAATTTCTGAATAATTAAAAAGGGACTTTAAGTCCCTTTTTTTATTTATACATTTTATTAACATCTTTTGGGTGGTCTCTTTCATATTGTTTAAGAACTTTACCTGATTCTGCGTTTGCATCATCTTCACTTTTACCTCCAATATCCGGACCTTTAGGACTACCTAACACGGTTCTATCATATTCGTGATACCATTCGTGTGACAATGTTCTTAAAATATCTCTATTCATTCTACCTTTAGATAAAACCAATAATTCACCCTTAGAATTTCTTTGACCTGATGTCATACTACCTTTACGTTCACCTACAAAAATAATGGTAACGTCTTTTTTTAATGGATATTCTTTTTGTAGATATTTTATAAAATCACTAAAGAATGAATAATTTTCTTTAGGGATGTCAGAATCTATATGTTTAATCGTAACTTTCATATTTATAAATATAACAACATTTGTTACTATTTATATATAAATAAAATTTAAGATGGCTAAAAGATTTATTATTACTGAGGAAGAAAAAAACGATATTAAATCGTTATATAATATTAATGAACAAGAATCAACAACCGGTGACGGTAGTTTTCTTATGAAAGCGTTTGAAAAATTTATGTTTCCGGAGACCGGCTCGACTGAAAGTAAATCAGGAAGTTCATATCTAAACGATACAAGTTCAGGGTCTGTGGATTCTAAATGGGTAAACGTTACAAAAAAAGTAATTGATAACTTTGAAGGTGGCTATTGGAACCCTAAATGTGGACATCAAACTAAAGGAATGGGTAAATCAACTGAAACTATGTTTGGTCTTGATAGATATAATGGTAATATTGAAAGTACACCTGAGGGTAAAGAATTTTTTGGACTTATTGATAAAGAAAAAAATGATTTAGGTATGCAACAGTTTTGTAATACTTGGAAATGGAATTACAAGGGGGGTCAACTTGAGGACACATTAAAAACTTTAGCCGCTAAAATAATGAAACATCAGTATGATAGTAATTCACAAAATTTTTTATCACCTGAACTTAAAAAACGTGTTGAGGCGAATGATAGGTTATTGATGCACTTTTCATATGCTTGTTGGAATGGTCCCGGATTTTTTAAAAAATTCGCAAAAAGTTTAGAAGATGGTGTTAAGGCAGGTAAATCTGATGAAGAATTAATTCAACAAGCGGTTGCCGATAGAAAAAATACGTCATTATTAAATCAAGATAAAGTCGCGGCAGTTATTACAAGTAGTAATTTAAATTTAGCTTAAAACAACAAAACCGACTGATGTCGGTTTTTTTTATATCAAATGTAATAGAACATAACTTAATTTGTATCCGGCAAAGGCCCCTAATGCAGATGGTATCGGAAACACAATTAACTTACCCAAGTCAGTCACGTATTTTGGACGGTTTACAATCTTACCCATATAGAAGTAATATATTATATACCCCATCAAAACCGCAATATCTGTCCGTGTTGCAATGAAAACCACCAATGTAGCACCCAAGAACCCAAAGGTAAAATTATCTCTTACACCTTCCCAAACTTCTTTATTTGAAGCACTTTCGTACTCCTTAACTATTTTTTTAATTTTTACTTTATTCTTTTTAAAGTAATTATTGTCTTCCGTCTGTTGATTCTCCATTGACTTCTACTTGTTTATATAATTCTTGTAAATTTTGTTCATCTAACTCTGATGTTGTGAATTGTTCGTTTGTTAATTCACACAGATAATGGTGGTGAATCACATTGTATGTCTTTCCCTTATAATCCAATGTGGATGGTTCCGACATTAGTTTCATTTCTTTTCCGGTTAATGGACTTTTCATATCTAATTTAATATCCAATTAATTAACGCATTCATTTGATATTGTTCTTCTCTTATTCTGATATGGTTTTGAATATTTTCAACATTAATCTTGTCATATTTACTTGGATTATTGACCATATCATCTAAATCTTCAGTATGTTTTAACATTTCTTCGTACTTTTCTCTAATTTCTTTTTCTGTTTTCATATTATTTGTTCTTCTTTACCATCGTTCCAAACGATTTTACTTGTTTTACTTATTAAATCCGTAATAATTTTATAAAAAGGTGAGTCACTTCTTTTTTGGGTTACGGTTTGATTTTTATCATCATAGATATAACTCCAAATGGAATTATAGTAAGAACCTGTTATTTTCTTTTCAACAACTCTACCTTTATCATCCACCTTTTCATTAACTATCATAATAGTATTTCAATTGTTATACCTGCTGGTCCTAATGATAGGTTGTAGGTGTTAAATCTGTTATCGTTTAACCATCCATACTTTTTGAAGTTAAAGATGATTACATCTTTTCCTTCGTATTGTGCGTGGACGGCATTTGTTTGGTAATCAATCGCCGGATGAGACACAAACCCATTTTTAACCGGATTTATAAACTCTTTTTCCAATTCCCGTGTCTGAATATGAATTAACATTTTTAATTGCTTAAAGGTGCTTTAATTGTTGGATGTGATTGATAGTTCTCAATTTGGAATTGTGCAATTGATTGATACTCCATATCGATTCCGGTTATTGGGCAAGGTGAGAATTTTAATCTTGGTAATGGGAAAGGTTTTCTTGAATGATGAGGTATTTTATACCATTCATATTCACCACTTAACCCACCACCAAACGGCATCAATTCATCAACAGCTTTATTATAATTTTCTTCACCCATCTCTTGTTTTAACAATTCTGTTCTTTCTTCGTGAGTATATTTTCTCCCTATCTGTTCTTTGGCTTGTTCAGTATGATTTGAATATAAATGAACATCTCCAAGATTTCCAATCAACTCATCAGGAACCATATTAACTTCTTTTGCTATTATTTCCAATAACAATCCATAAGAAGCAATGTTAAATGGTAAACCTAAGAATGTATCTACTGAACGTTGATTCCACATCAGTGAGATTGCTCTGGTTGGGATATTTCTTGGTGAATTATTTAATGTTTTCATTATCTCAGTTTCTTTTTTCCCTTGACAAGATAACTCCCAAAGTAAAGCAGCACTATTTCCATCTGTACTTTCAATTGATTTAAAAGCTAATTCTATCCTTTCTTTCGGACTCAACTCTCTTGTATAAATTTGAAATCCATAATGACAAGGTGGAAGAACCATTTGGTCTAATTCTCCAACATTCCAAGCATTAACCATTAATCGTCTACTATCCGGATTGGTTTTAAGGTCGTTGATTAGATTTTGAATTTGGTCTATTCCTCCAACATATTTGTCAAACTTATCATCAATAACTTTAGCAACTTGAACTGGACAAAAAGAATCATTATAACCAAGTGTTATGTTTTTATAGTAAACTTTTTTACCTTCATCTTCATCACTGTAAAGAGATTGGTCAGAATCCTGTATTGGTGTTGTTAACCACTCAGTACCATTAGCGAATGAATGTAAATCGCTCCACTTAACAGTCCA
>Ga0114968_10001760_pt1 | contig 16700 bp, 16 predicted proteins | sample M_130807_EF_Meta_FD_87020 | JGI IMG/M metagenome (GOLD analysis project Ga0114968, IMG submission 87020) | Freshwater microbial communities from Lake Montjoie, Canada to study carbon cycling - M_130807_EF_MetaG | ecosystem: Environmental > Aquatic > Freshwater > Lake | place: Lake Montjoie...
CAATGAGATGCGCCGCCAGTTGGAGACGGCGGCAGCCAAGGTGATTGCTAGCGGGGCCAAACTTGCCGGGTTGATCCCCATGATGCTTTCGGCTTTAGGGCGGCAGTTGCAGGCGACCGTGGGTGCTTGGTGGGTGCCGGGCAGCAGCGGCGAAGTGCTGCAAATGGCTCACATGTGGCAGTCCGATGGTGCACAAGTGGAGCCCTTCATGCAGGCTTCGCGAGAGCTCTGCTTCGCCCCGGGGCAGGGGCTGCCTGGCAGAGTCTGGGAAGCGCGCACAAGTCATTGGATCACCGATGTGCGCAAGGATGACAATTTTCCCCGCCGCGATGCCGCCGCCGAGTGCGGCATCACTGCTGCGGTAGCCTTTCCTGTGCACGTGGATGGCCAGGTGCGCGGGGTGCTGGAGTTCTTCAGCCTGAACTTGGATGCTCCAGATCCAGATATTCTTGGGGCGCTCAACCAAATTGGTCGACAGGTGGGCCTGCTGATGAAGCGACTGGAGGCGGAGGAGGACTTGCGCAAAAGCGAACGTGCCATGAATGAGGGCCAGCGGCTTGCCCACCTAGGCACTTGGGAATGGGATCTGCGAACGAACGCGCTTTCATGGTCGGATGAGAAATTTCGTATCTACGGCTTTGAGCCGCAGAGCTTTGTGCCCACGCTGGAACACGTGAGGAAGTGCGTGAAGACTGAGGATCTGCCGCGCTTTTTGGAGGTGCTGGAGTCCGTGGCACGCACGGGAGAGAGCCAGGAGGTCAGCTACCGCGTGACGAGGCAGAGCGGTGAGATACGACATGTCCACACGCTTGCCGCAGCAGAGCTGGATGCCGAGAACGTCCCCCTCCGCCTGGTCGGAACGATGCAGGACATGACGGACAAGGTTCAGACTGAGGATGCGTACAAGCAGGCCCAACGCATTTCCCATCTGGGCAACTGGAAGCTAGACCTCGCCAGCGGCGCGGTGCGCTGGTCTGATGAGAAGTACCGCATCTACGGATACGAGCCCGGCTCAGTGGAGGTGGACTTGGAGTTTTGCCGGCGCGCGATTCATCCCGACGATTTTGATGCGGTAACGCAATTCATTGATTCCGTGGCGAAAACGGGAGAACCGATGACGATCACCTACCGCATCATCCGCCCGGACAGCGAGGTGCGCCACCTTCGCAGCAGTGCGGAAGCCAGCCTAGACGCAAGTGGGAAAGTGCGTGAGATTCTCGGTACTGTGCTGGACATTACTGAGCTGGTTCAGACCCAGCGCACGCTGCAGCAAACGGAGGAGCGCTGGCACTTTGCGCTGCAAAACAACGGTCTGGGGGTCTGGGACTGGAACATCATCAGCGGTTTTGTCCTCTACACAGATCAGCTGCAGCAGATGCTGGGTTATGAGCCGGGCGAATGGCCGCAGCACGTGGACAGCTGGGCCTCGCGCGTGCATCCGGACGACATGCCGTTTGTCATGGACGCGATGAACAAGTGCCTCGGCGGCGAGGCGCCGGACTATCTCTGCGAGCACCGGCTGCTTTGCAAAGATGGCTCATGGAAATGGGTGCAGGATGTCGGGCGCATCGTTTCCTTCACCAAAGAAGGTAAACCGGAGCGGATGATCGGCACGCAGATGGACATCCACATCCGCAACCAAGCCGAGGAGGCTGAGAAGCGCCGTGCTGAACTGCTGAATGGCATTCGTGCGGCGCAAGAGCACTTCATCGGCACCTCCGAGGTGGCAGCCGTATTTACCGAGCTGCTGGACGTCGTCGTGCGGCACACACACAGCGGCTTTGGCTTCATTGCCGAAGTTTTGAAGGATAAGCTCGAGCAGCCTTATCTCCGCTTCTATTCGCTGACGGATAGTTCATCGAATGACGAATTTCGGCAACGCCTCCAGTCAATGAGTCCGCAGGGGCTTGAGTTTCGAAATCTGAAGTCGCTTTTCGGAGCGGCGTTGGTCACCAGGGATGTGGTGATCGCAAATAAACCAGCGGAAGATCCAAGCTGCGGCGGGCTTCCTCCAGGTTATCCCCCCATTCACACGTTCCTTGGACTGCCGGTTTACAACGGGCTGGAGATGGTGGGGCTCATTGGTCTGGCCAATCGCCCGGATGGATATGACAAGGACGGGCTCAGGGAGCTGGATCCTTTTCTCGCCGCAGTGAACAGCATGATCGTGGCGAGGCGCGAAGATGAGCGTCGCAGTCAGATCGAGGAGGAGCTGCGTGCCGCTCGTGACAAGGCGGAGGCGGCTAGCCGCGCGAAGAGCGAGTTCCTGGCAATGATGAGCCATGAAATCCGCACGCCCATGAACGGTGTCATTGGCATGACCGGACTTCTGAAGACGAGCCAGCTGGATGCTAGACAGTCGGAGATGGTGGATGCTGTTCAGCATAGCGGCGGAGCACTGATGAACATCATCGACGACATCCTCAACTTCGCGAAGATCGAGGCTGGGCAGATCGAATTGGTCGAGCAGCCTTTGGTGCTCGAAGATTTGGTGGAAGGCGTGGCGGATCTTTTGCACCATGAGGCCACTTCAAGAGGGCTGGAACTCACCACCATTCTTTCCCCAGAACTGCCGGGCGTAATCCTCGGAGATGCCGGGCGCCTGCGTCAGGTGCTGCTGAATCTAGCGGGCAATGCCGTCAAGTTCACTGACAAGGGGCATGTGACCATTCGAGTCTCAAGCTTGGGGGATCAGATTGAATTTCGCGTGGAAGATTCAGGAATCGGATTGCCGCAGGCGGCACACGAGCGCCTGTTCAAGCCTTTCAGCCAGGTGGACAGCTCCCATTCACGCCGCTTTGGTGGCACTGGCCTCGGGCTAGCCATTTGCAAGAAGCTGGTGGATGCGATGAGCGGTGGCATCGGGGTGGAGAGCAAGGCAGGGGTCGGTTCGCAGTTCTGGTTTCGCGTGCCGCTGCATGCCGGGCCTGATCAACTGGCAGAACGGCCGTCAAAGCTGCGGCAGGTGTGGATCGCGCACTCATCACCTCGCATGCGGGAGAGCATCCGTGCCGCATTGGCCGCACCGGGCGTTGAATTTCACGAATTGAAACGTGCGCAGGTGCGCAGACATCTGGCCTTGAGCCGGGAGGGGGATGAAGTGCTGGTGGTGGAGACTGCCTGGATGCCTCCGGCTTTGGCGAAGAAAAATGCGGCACCACCCAAGGATGCCAGCGTGGATCTGCGGCGGTTGGTTCTCATCGGTTCGGGAACCCATGCTCAGAGTTCATTGCTCCCCCATGCTCAAACGGTCACTCTGCCCTTGCACCGCCAGGCCTTGATTCAGGCCGTCTGGCCTGTGGCGGTGCCAGTGGACGAGACCCTGAAATCGCCGCACCGGCTGGCGCTGGGGCTCAGCGTACTGGTGGCTGAGGACAACCGCATCAATGCGCGGTTGGCCTGCCTGCTGCTGGACAATCTCGGGTGCAAAGTGGTGGTGGCCAGCAATGGCATGGAGGCCGTGGACGCATTCAAAAAGCAGCCTTTTGACGCCGTGCTGATGGACTGCCAGATGCCCGTCATGGACGGCCATGCTGCCACGCAGAAAATTCGCCAGTGGGAAAACCGCTATGGCAGGCAGCAAGGAAGGGAACGCTGCAAAATCATCGCGATGACCGCGAGTGCGCTGCCTGAAGAGCGGGAGCGCTGCCTGGCCTCAGGCATGGACGACTATCTCTCCAAGCCCTTTGGTGCCGAATCGCTGGAGCGTCTGCTGAAGGAGATTGCGCGGCAGTCAACCGTCACTGATGAGATTCCCGTAAAGACGCCATCGCCACCTAAGGCTGATCTGCTGGCAATGCTGACGGCGCAGATTGGCGCGGAGGAGGCGCGCAAGCTGGCGGACATCTGGCTGGAAGAAGCACCGGGCCGCCATCAGCGACTCATCGCGGCTTTGAAGCGCCGCCAGCCGGAAGTAGCGCGAAAAGAAGCCCACGCGCTACGCGGAGCGAGTTCCATTTTTGGTATGCGTTCGCTTATGGATGCCTGCACGTCTGTGGAGATGGCGATTCGCAATGACAAGTGTGTCGCTGCAGGCCTGCTGAAAGAATTCAGTGGCCATTTTAAAGACTCAGCCTCATCGCTTCAGCGCAGCATGACAGCAGGCTGAATCACTTCTCTTTCTCCTGCGCCAGCACCGCCAGCGCTTCGGACTTCGACTTCACATGCAGCTTCTGGTAGATTTTTTTCATGTGCACGCGCACGGTCTCATGGCTGAGGCCCAGTGCCTCCCCCATGCCCTTTGCACTGCCATGTCTGTTCATGCTGTCCAGCACCTGGCGTTCACGGGTGGTGAGCGTTTTCAGGGCTAGGTGCCTGCCTCCAGGCTGGGGTGGCGCATGACGGAACTCATCAATCAGCATCCGCGCTATGGACGGGCTAAGGCTGACACCGTCCTGGATCACCTGTCTTAAATTTTCTAAAAAAGCCTGAGTGTCCAAAGTTTTGACTACGTAGCCGGATGCCCCCCCCCGTATGGCGGAAAAGACATGCTCAGTCTCAAGCGATGAGGTGAGCACCACACAGCGTGGGGAATTTTGGAGCTTGCTGAGTCGTGAGATTAACTCCAACCCGCTGATTCCGGGAAGTTCTAGGTCAATGAACAGCAGCTCAACAAGCAGAAAGCGAGTGTCCGCCAGCATCGCCTCAGCACTTTCCCAAGCGTGCACCAGTTCGACTTCCGGTGTGTTCTTGAGCAGGCCGGAGAGATAGGCGCGATAAACTGGATCGTCCTCGACCAGGGCGGTTCGCTGGGGGGATTTCCGGGGTGAATTAGGCACGGTAGGTGGCAAGAAAGGATCATAAAAATCTAATCCCCTAGCACAACACTGTAAAGCGCCAGCGCACACTTTTCGCAAACTGTGCGAAAAGTGCCTTGCACGTCTCTTAAATTGCTTTGGTGGTCCCGTTGCATCCAGCCATGTTCAAAGGAATGATCGCGAAGGCAGCAGGTGCAGGATATGGTTTGCTTTCCCAATGGCTTGGCCGATTCAGTTTTTTTCTTCGAAATCTGCCAGCTGATCAGTGCCTGCATGCTGCACCGCAGGCCGTCCACGAAGCCCGCCAGACTCGCAGTCAGTTCAAACTGACCATCAAACAGAATGTTGAGCATGTAGGTGCAGCCATCCGCCTCCTGCAGCGTTGAAAGGCTTGCACACAGGAGGGTGTCATTTCTCCAGCGCACCGCTAGCACCGGTCTTTCGCGTGAGTTTTGTGACGCATGTACCAGAAGGGCGTTAAGCAAGGCGTCGATCTCCAAGGCAGAGCCTAAAAGGTTGACGAGTTGGCAGGTTCCACCTGCATGGCGCGTCACCCATGCATGAGTGCCGCCCAGCAAGCTGCAGGCAGCTTCCAAACCAGGAATTTCTAAAGGAACTCCGGTATCCGAGGTGCTGGAATGCATTAGATCCAACTGAGCCGGATTCAGAGGGCGGAGTGAGGCTGGTGGAAAAAACATTCGCAACAACTATCAAAAGGCAATCTGCGTCTGCGATTGTTCGATTGGGTTAACCCTTGATTGTCTCGGTGTGTTACCCCAAGGCAATGTTTGCCGCTCGAAGTATTCAACACGAGAAGGTATTTTGTCTGTATGAGCAGTCGCCTATGATGAGGCTGTTGGGCTGAAGGCAGTTTGTGTGACCGCCATCAGCTATTGGCTGACGGATGGAAGCTAAGTCAGGCGGCGCTGCTCAGGAGGCCGTGCTCAATGCAGTAGTGGGCAATCTTCGCGAAGGACTTGATGCCGGTCTTTTTACTGATGTTGTGCTTATGCACCCCAACAGTATTGGCAGATAATTTGAGATCTGTTGAGATCTTCTTCAGAGAGTTCCCATTGCCGATTTGTACAAAAATTTCAAGCTCGCGCGGACTCAGGGCGCTGTGCAGGTAATCGTTTCTTCCTTTCGCTATGTGATCGGAGAGGCTTTGAATCACATCGGGTGACAGGTGGCTGCGTCCTTGAATCAAGGCATCCACGGCTTTCACAATCTCATTGCTGGCGCATGTCTTCGTGAGGATGCCACATGCACCCGCACGCATCGCGCGATCTATCCATGATGCATTGGCCTCGGCGCCCAGCACGAGGCAGCGCGTCTTTGGAGATATGAGCGATATTTCTTTGATGATCGGAAGAACGAAAGTGGACAACTCGACAACATCGATCAAAACAAGATCGAACGAGACGCTGTGGAGAAGCTCGCGCGCTTCATTCATTGATGTGGAGGTGAAGATGGTGAAACCTTGAAACTGTTCCTGCATGAAAGTGGTCAGGAATTCTCCCACCATCATATGTTCAGCAATAATCAGCACGTTCTTCTTCATTTTTTCTAAATTCTCAATGTGGATTGATAACGGCTTTTTTATTTGCTGAAACCGTGGGCTAAAGGAAGCTGTGTTATGGGTTACCGCACTTTGGTCAACGAGATGCAAGACGAATGGCGAAGTCAGGGCGCCATGACCAGGTTGAGGGAAACTTTTAATCTTGCCCCAGTGACTGTCTGCGGTCGGAAGTTCTGCCGATTTCCAGACCTGAGGTGCTTCCTGTCGCGCTGGCGTTTCTGTCTGTGAAACGGGGTGGATCTTTCTTGTTAATCACATTCCAGAACGCCCCGGCTTGCGTCGAGTGCTTCATGGAGCTGGCCCTGCAGGTGGCGTTGATCAATTTTCATGACCGCACACCTGCCTGTTAGCCGCAGAAATCGCAGTCGAAGAGACTGCCATAAGGACATCTGCACCGGCAAAATTGGCACACCAATATTTCTGACGACGCCGACTGCGCGGTCATCCCATAAGGCAAGCATTTTGTAATCTTTGCGATTGGTGATTTCGAGTTCAGGCAACCCGTGACGAACACACCATTGATGAATGTTTATCTCGTCGTGAAGGTCTCCAGCACGAGCGGTGAACTATTTCACGCCCATTAAACACCCATGTCCCTCCACCTGTTTCAGGCTCGTAATGTCTCCGATGAACGGAGTCACAACTCAACAGCAAGGCCAAGCGACATTTCCCAAGGGATGGCCACCCTCCTTAATTTTGGCTGGGGGATCTTTAATGCTGCTCGGGGCGGCCCACTTGGTCATGCAGGTAGCCTACCCCAGGGACTGGGGCAGCCCCATTGGCTGGCGGAAGCCGATCTTGTTCGGCATTTCTACTGGTAGCACGCTTCTTAGTTTAGCCTGGGTCATCAGCAAGTGTCCGCCACGTGGGCCTTGGCTGCCATGGGCCCTGGCTGGAGCTTCTGTGATTGAGGTGCTTATCATCACCGTGCAGACTTGGCGCTCCGTTCCGGCTCATTTTAATCAAGGTGCGGCCCTCGACCAAGCCCTTGGCTCCGCAGTGGACTTGCTGCTGCTCATCCTCTCCGCTGCCATCTTCGTGCTATGGCGACGCACGTTCAAAGGAACAATGGCAGATCCTGACTACACCCAAGCCATCCGCTGGGGGATGGCCTTCCTGGTGCTCAGCTGCGGTTTCGGATTTGCCCTGGTGGCCTATGGCACGGCAAGGCTGGGGGCGGGCCATGCTCCTGACATCATCGGCCATGCGGGCGTGCCAAAGTTTGTGCATGGCATCGTGCTCCATGCATTGCAGGTCCTGCCAGCCTGGGTCTGGGTGATTCGGCTGATGGGTGTGGACATGACGGCGAGACTCACCAGCCTGCGGTATGCCGTCCTAGGCTTCTCCTTGCTGGCGTGCTACGCTCTATGGCAGACGTTGAACGGCTACGCCAGATTTCACCCCAACCCGGGCGGCACCCTACTGCTAGCAGCCACTGCGGCGTGTGGAATGCTTGCCATCTTCGTGTGTCTGCGCGAGGATCCCAGACCCTCAGGGCCGTAGCGGTGCCTCCTTGCAGACGTTGCTGAACTTGGTCATTGAACAGACGTGAGAGCTGCCGCATTAGGCATCCTCCTCCGTGAACCACGCCTCCGGCAGCGATAAACCTGATGCCGGAAGAGGCTTTCTTGCGGGTTCTCTCTGGGATATCGGGTGGCATTATTCTTTAGGTGTGACGGGCAGACTTGAAAATGCATCTCAGCTAAGGCTCACCCACTCGTAATTGACATTGTGAGCGTATTTTTAATCCCCGGCCTTGGCGCTACATCAGACCTTTTTGCGGAATATCGATTCCCGTTCCTGAACCGTACGGTGGACTACCCGGCACCCAGCACACCTGCCGTTGGCTTATCCGAATATGCACGTCAACTGATTGCTGACAATGGCTTCCAGCCAGGGACAGCCTCATCGGGGTTTCTCTGGGAGGCATGATTTAGTGCGAGATCGCAGCGCAGATATTCATCTCCAAATTGACGCTGGTGTCCTCTTGCACCGATTCCCTGCACCTAGTGCCGTTCCTTCGCAAAATTCGTCAACTCAGCCGCGTCGTGCCCTGGCGGCTCATGCAGAAAGTGCCCTTTCCAGCTTTTGTCTTCAGCCGCCGTCGACGAATGGCACTCGCGATGTTCCGCATGGCCGATGCCAAGTTCATCCGCTGGGCCTGTCTGAATGCAGCCGCCTGGAAGAGTCCTGCAGTTCATCACGACACGATCCAAATCCACGGAGACAGAGCCCCCCTTTTCCCAATCGCGCTCCAAAAGGTCGACCAAGTCATCAAGGGGGGACGACCACCTGATGATTTTGAGTCATCGGGCAGAAATCCAACCGCCGCTCATCGCGAGGCATCAATTCCCCAATCAGCGTCCTGAGGGTTCCCTCCTCATGCACCACTTTTAACAAGCCGGATGAGAAGGTCGTGGGCATGGCCGATGGCAGTGGATTTGCTTGCAGTTCCACGCGACGTGAAGCATTCTCGTCATCTTGTGATTCCACCAAAGTCGAATCGTTTGCCTCATTACCATGGACTATCTCCTCATTGCTCTGAAACTCACCGTGGCGCTTGGCATTCTGAATGTCTGGCTCCTGCGTTCCGGCAAGGCGACCGCGTACCGAGGCAAGGATGCGAAAACCCTGCGCGAGGAGTTCGCCGTCTATGGTCTGCCTTTCTCGATTTTCTGCCTCATCGGCGTTCTCAAAGTCGGCTTAGCATTGGCGCTCCTGGCCTCGTTTTGGATTCCCAGTTTGGCGCAACCTGCGGCGCTTGGCATGGGAGCTCTCATGCTGGGGGCCTTCTTCATGCACCTCAAAGTGAAAGATCCGATCAGCAAGGCGCTGCCCTCTCTGGCGGTGCTGGCGATGTGTGCCGCCATTGTGCTGCTGTAGGCGGCCTGCGGATCAGAATCCGGCAATGCAGAGATAGGTGTTGAGCGCCAGATAAAACACCGCCGGGATGGTTTGCAGCAGGGTGTCCTTGATCTGAATGCGGACGATGACGGCAATCAGCATCATCAGCGCCAGTCCTCCTGCTGCCAACTGACCCATCCATGGCTGGCTCATTCCCGCCAGCAGGCCGATCCCCGCGAACCCCTGCAGGGTACCCACCATGATGCGCTGCGCTGCGAGGCGGTAACGCAGAAACTCCTGCTTCATGCGGCTCGAAAAAAAACACGCCGACCCATAACCGAGGAAGGAAAGGGCGGAGAAGAGGATGAGGGCGGTTTTCAAGGCGAAGACTTTGAGGCGGATTGAAACGAGGAATCAAGGGGCGCGAGAAGACTGAATGACGCGTGCGCCGCGCTGCCAGGTGAAGTAAGACCACACCCAGTGCAGGAAGACGGAGATGTGATTACGCATGTTCATGATGCGCAGGGGCTGGGCGATTTCTGCCATGGCCAGTGCTCCAGAGGCCACTTGATAAAGCAGCGGCTGAAAGAGGTGGTGATTCCACCGATCCACGAGCGTGACGCGGATGGTTTCACTGCTGAGCCGTTTCGTGCATTCGAGACCGGCAAACCCGCCGCCAAGGATGAGGACATGCTTGGTAATCATCAAAATGGGGGACGGTGTGATTGTTGAGGTGTTGTCATGATACAAAAGAGACCTTGAGCACTCGGCCCAAGGTCCCCTAAATGCGAACTCTTTTCGGTTAGTGTTCGCACTACACACTATTCTTTCGGCAATACCACGCGATCGATGACGTGAATCACGCCGTTTGAGCCAACGATGTCTGTCTTGACGACCTTGGCGCCGTCCACGGTCACGCTGCCGTCTTTCACCACGATGTCGAGTTCAGTGCCTTGCACGGTCTTGACCTTGCCAGTCTTCACATCAGCAGCGAGTACCTTTGCGGCGACGACGTGATAGGTGAGAATGCCAGCGAGCTTGGCTTTGTTCTCAGGCTTGAGCAGTGTTTCCACTGTGCCTGCTGGCAGTTTTGCGAATGCTTCATTGGTAGGTGCGAAAACGGTGAATGGACCTTCACCGCTCAATGTCTCTGCAAGCCCAGCGGCTTTGACTGCGGCAACGAGAGTAGAGAAATCAGCATTGCCAGCAGCAATGGCGACAACTGTTTGTGGGGCATCAGCGGCGAGGATGCGCTGAGAGCTGGCGCTGACGAGCAGCGCGACGAAGGCAAGACTGAGGATGTTTTTCATGTGGTAACTAATGTTTGGTTTGAATGCACCGAATTGTCAGATGCATTAACAAAACGCCAATGGTTCGCGAAGGGGCGCAATTCTATTTTGTTAAATCAGGTGTCCAAAAGCATCCGTGAAGTGGCGGTGAACGCACGCGCGCTCTGCATGCAGGTGGCAATACTCTGTGGCGCAGTTTTCATAAGCACTATTGTAGCTGCTGGTGGACGACCTTTGCCGCGAAGGCCGGCGGGAATGAATCAGCATCTGGTTTTGCGCCGTGTTCGTTATCATGACATCAGATGATCCATCCATTCACTCTCGTTCGACTCATTGCTTTTTGTTGCGCATTGGTGTCATTCTCGGACGCAACCCATCGACACGCACGGGGGCTTTGCGCACGTCCTGATGCGAAGCTGCTCACCCTATCCGTGATAGTCGAATGACTGTGTCTCAAAAGCGAGTGCTGATCGTGGGTGGTGGGCTGGCGGGCCTCGCCTGTGCCGACCGCTTGCGTGCTGCGGGCGCTGAGCTTTTGATTTTGGAAGCGAGTGATGCAGTGGGTGGGCGGGTGCGGACGGATATGGTAGAGGGGTTTTTGTTGGACCGGGGATTTCAGGTGTTTCTGGATGCTTACCCTGAGGCGGGGGAGCTGCTGGACATGCGGAGTCTGGATCTGCAACCGTTTAGGCCGGGGGCGCTGGTGTTTCACAAAGGGAAGCTAAGGAGGGTAATGGATGTGTTTCGGGAGCCGTTGCACGTGCTCGCGAGTGCGCTGACTCCTATTGGTTCGATCGCGGACAAGCTGCGGGTGGCGCTGCTGAAGTGGCGCGTGAGTCGAATGAGCATCGATGAGATCGCGAACCATGAGGACTTGACGACAGAGACGTATCTTCAGCGGGCTGGGTTTACGCCCCGCATGATTGATGTATTTTTCCGCTCGTTTTACGGTGGCATTTTTCTGGAGCGCGATCTGCGGACATCGAGCCGCATGTTTGAATTCACGTTCAAGATGTTCTCTCAAGGCAGTGCGACGTTGCCCGCCAAAGGCATGGGTGAGATCGCTCGTCAGTTGGCCTCTCAATTGCCGGCTGAGGTGATTCTGTTGGGCGCAAAAATCGCGGAGGTCTGGGAGGATGGCATCACGCTTGAATCGGGCGAGCAACTGACGGGTCGCGCCGTCGTAGTGGCCACTGATGCATCCACAGCCTCGAAGCTGCTGCCGAGTTTGGCGAGTTCGGAGCCCGCATGGCGATCCGTGACGAGTTTGTATTTCGCGGCTGATCGTTCACCGTTGGGCGAGGCGATCATTGCGCTGAATGGCAGCGGTGCGGGGTTAGTGAACAACGTCTGCGTACCTTCGGATGTCGCGCCGGGCTATGCACCAAGGGGTAAGGCATTGATCTCGATTTCCGTTCTTGGACTCCCGGACATTACCCATTTGGAATCGCGTGTTGTCACGGAGCTTGAGGCGTGGTTTGGCAAAGAAGTGCGCGAGTGGCGACACTTGCGAACGGAGCGAATCGAGCGAGCACTACCTGAGCAAGCGCCTAATGTAGGAATGATCGGCTTAGGTTTTCGCGAACATGCCGGTGTCTTTGTCTGCGGCGATCATCAATGGAGTGCTTCAATCGAGGGCGCGATCATCTCTGGGAAAAGAACGGCGGAAGCGATCCTTGCCAAGACCTAGCCCAAACAATCATGCCTTCGATCTTCCACACCAGCACCCCACTCGCCGCCAGCGCGGAGACGATGTTCGACTTCCACAGCGATCCACATAATCTCCTTGAGGTCATGCCGCCGACATTAACGCTCGTCTCCTTGAAGACCGATGGGCCTGCTCAGGAAGGGCGCATGATTCAACTGCATTGCCGCGATTGGTGGATCATTCCGATGCGTTGGACTTGCCGGTGGAAGACGGTGCAGCGCCCGCAATTATTAGTGGATGAGATTGTGAAGGGGCCGTTCGCTTTGTTTGAGCATGAACATCGATTTGATGCACAGTGGCCGAGCAGTTGCATCATGCATGACACCGTGACTTATGAGTGGGGCCGCTCCTGGTGGGGACGTTTCGTTTCTGAGGCGGGTGTGCGGCTCTATTTGATCTTGCTGTTCAAGTATCGGCATCACCGCACTCGGAAGTGGGCGGCGCGAAACACGAGAACACAGCCCGATTGATGAACATCACACGAAAATTCGAAAACCTGGCCGATGCCGCGAAGTATGATGCTTCGTGCGCAAGCAGTGGCGCGGAAGAGCGCACCCCGAAACCAGCGCACAACAATGCCTATTTGAAGTCGCTTCACGACATGAATCAAAGCACTGCCGCCAAACCAACTGAGAAATACAGACAGTCATTAAGGGCATAAAGAAACAGAATCTCCGCTCCAAACCATGCCTTGTTTGCGGACGTCCCTTCACCTGGCGCAAGAAGTGTGAGAAGGTCTGGGATGAAGTGAAGTTCTGCAGTGATCGCCGCAAGCGGAATAGGTAAGTCAGCAAACTCAGCGACTCACCATCATGAGGCAAATACCACGCATGGTCCACGCCGCGGTGCGCCACCAATTGGTGGCCACCAGACGCTGATGGGCCTGCGCATCAAAACCCGCAGAGAGTTTATCGTGCAGCGGGATTTGCACTCGCCATGTGGATAGCCAATTGAATGCCAACGGCACCAGGCTCGCGATGAAACGTGGATCAAGAGAACCAGCGATCACGATCAAAACCGCAGTGCCGATTTCAGTGAACATCAACGGTGCCACGACCCATGCGATCTGCTTGGTATAGCGTTGGTGATATGCTCGAAAGGCTTCCCGGCCGATCTGCGCGAACAGAGGGTAATGGGCCAACTGAATCGTCCAAATCAAACCAACGAGAGCCCAGGTCGAGGCATTGTGAAAGGTGAATAGCAGACTCATGGCTTTAAAGGCAGTTGAGCCAGTGCTGCGTATTCGGGGCGATCAGCCGCATTGGCGTGAATGAACCGGCGCACGACTCGACCCTGATGAATCAGAAACACGCCAGGCATTTGAGTGCCGTCTCCTTCTAGAGCACCGGGACGATGACCGGCGAGAATTGACTTCAGGCCTCGCCACCAGACACTCAGGCCTAGTAACTGACTCACCTTGCCACGGCGTAATCCGAGGCCTCGATAGAGTCGGCGCTCAGGGTCGGAGATAGCGGGCACATCACCGAGCCCATAGCTCTTGGTGAACGATGAAAAGGACGCCGCTGTGCCCATGTGAACGAGGACGAGTTTCGTTCCATTCTTCTCAATGTGCTCACGACCTGCAGAAAGATCCGCCAGTGCCTCACGGCAGAACGAGCAACCTGAGTGACGCAGGAACACAACAAGCACGGGTTGCTGTCGAGACAATTCGGCGAGGCTGCTATCCTGCGCGGTCATGGTTTCGGCGAGTAAGGTCGATTCATCAGGAAGCACCTCCTTGTCGGCATCGGCTTGATACTGGTCCCAGGCGTATTTCAAAATGAGGAAGAACGGCACCCACCAGATGAGATCATTGGTCACACAGTTCAGTGCGAAGCCCCATGGCAACTCTCCGGTCCACAGTGCTTGCACCATCCCAAGCGGCCCAAAGACCTTGCCGAGAAAGCCCACCAGAACGATGGGCCAATGCCTTGCAGGATCAAAGGCCGCGATGGCATAGCCGACGCCATAGACGCCGACGATCATTCCGATGCATTGCCAAAACTGCGGGTAGTTGGGCTGCGGCATCTGCAGCCAGTTGAAAATGGCACCAGGAAAAAGCACGGCCCAGGCCCCCCAGAGGACGTTGTAAACTCCGGCGGCGAGGAGAACGTTACGCATCCAAGATGGTGATGAAACAGAGGTAGTCATAAGTTTGAAAAGTGATCAGTGTGGGATGGCTTCGATTACAGCCTCTGCTGCAGCCCAGCCCGATAGCGCCGCGCCTTCGACCCGTGGTCCGGCAAAGGCGTCGCCAGCAAGCACCATCGGAGGATCACTGCTCACGACAGCACATGAAGATGGATCTGTTTGCTTGGGCTTGCTGAAACGCCAGCCATGGATTTGGATCGATTTGATTCCCACACCCAACCATTCATCAGCCGCGGCGATCAACATTCGAGCAGTCTCATCTCGATCCTGATCCCAATGAGCGACACTGAACGCATCAGTCGCATGAATCGTGATGGCCGGCTTTGCCGAGACGCCTTTGATCTGGTTGTCGGCGATCCATGCAATAGGTCCCTGACTTGGCGCAATACCACCCGGTGGTGCAATCCGCGAGGGTCCTTCCAAAACGGCCATGACCGCGAGACAGCGCGCATACTGAATGGCCGAAAGACGCGACTTCAAGGCTGGCTCAAGCACGACCCCGCCCGCATCCAGAAGCACCAGCGATTGAGGCACGGGCGCAGTCAAAATGATCGCCTTGGCCGACCACACTTCGCCATCAGACATGCTGACAGACCAATGATCTGATATCTGATGCAAGGCGGAGGCTTGCTTCTCCTGAACGATCTCCAAGCCCAAGGCCAAATGCTTCGCGAGCGATGACATTCCTGGGGTGCCGCGCCAGCGTGCATGGCCATCGGCATCAGCCGTGAATCCGCGACACCATTCAAGCGCAACTCCCGCATTGCGAGCATTCTCGATCACATCACCAAAGCGTGAGTCACGTGTCGTGACGAACTGCGCTCCGTGATCAAACGTGGCCGCACCGACTCGCCGTGTCGCCATGCGACCTCCCACGCCTCTGCCCTTGTCGATCACGACGGCGTTGCATCCCGCCTTCTGCAAAGCGGCTGCGGCAGAGAGTCCGGCCATGCCGGCTCCAATGACTAACACATCGACGTTTCGGTTATTGGCGCTCTTCATTTACAAATGGATATGTGAGAGAGTTCATTCGTCATCGACTGGACCTCTCAAATGCTGATCGAGCAGCTTGCGATGCTTGGTGACTCTGCCACAAACACGTTTTCGCCACATGCGAAAACTTGATGGCTTCAGCTCTCGTCGCATCACCTCAATGACCTGTCTTTCGGTGAGTCCAGTTCGCTCCTCGATCTGCTCGAACGTGGTGCGATCCTCCCATGCGTAGCGAATGATGCGGGAGATGTGTTCCGGCGTGGAGATCGTTCTCATGACAACGAAAGTGCTTTGAGGTGATGGCTCATCTTCTGCCAAAAAGGAGAAAAGCCCGCCGTGGCGAAGGAAAAGGCGGTGGTATCGGAGGCTCTGCGGATAAGCGTCAATCGCGTCCCCATCGAGCAGAGGCTCGCTCTGAGACGTGGCAGCATGTCGTGGATCGGACCCACCATGGGCGCAAAAGCGATGACTTCGGCAAGTTCATGCTCCCGAGCCCATGAACACAGACCTGTCACCGGATCATCAGCTTCCACGGCGACAGCCTGGCAAGAATAGTGAGTCCCTGCTCTCGAAAGTCCATCCCGGAGCAAGGTATGCAGCAAGGCGATGCGCTGACTGCTGAGCCGATAATTCTCGCTGTAAACGCGATCGCTTATGCATGCTGCAATGCTGGTTGGAACGAGCGCTGCTAACGGCCCAATCTCAGGCGTGAGTTCATCTGGATGCAACCATAGCCCTGCTCGCTCGCGGGTGCGGCCGAGTTCCGCTGGAAACGAGGCCAGAGGCTGTTTCAGATCTGGAACAGTGCCACTCACATCACTGGCGAACACAACCCCGTCCGCTATTCGTTTGATGCCCGCTTCATTGCCGCTGATGTAAACCGGTGCATATTTTTGGATGTTCGATAACCTCACAAGGTAGCTCTTGCCGGGAGTTTGCAGACCCGCCACCCATCTCCACGAGAGAGTGTTACTCGCGGGATCAGCATCCATGAGATGTCTGAAAAAGAAGTCAGCACCCAGTTCCCACGGCAGCTTCTCCACATGAATCCAAAAGCTCGCCCACCACATTCGAGCGTGATTATGAAGATAACCCGTAACTATTAACTCACGGGCGATTGCATCCATGCAAGCAACTCCACTCTCGCCAGACATGACCGCCTCTGCGCGAGCTAAGGTTTCTGCCGGAAGTTGCTGGTTGAGTCGCCGAACTTGACGTCGCCATTGGATCCAAATCTGCGGGCGCATCTCAAGCCAGCCTTTCCAGTAACGACGCCAGCAAACCTCTTGGAGCCACTTCTCCGCCACTTGGAAGGGGTGAGCGGCCAAGGTTTCGGCGATGACCTCATCTTCGAGTAAGGTGCGGAAGCGAATGCATGC
>Ga0114968_10001763_pt1 | contig 16690 bp, 13 predicted proteins | sample M_130807_EF_Meta_FD_87020 | JGI IMG/M metagenome (GOLD analysis project Ga0114968, IMG submission 87020) | Freshwater microbial communities from Lake Montjoie, Canada to study carbon cycling - M_130807_EF_MetaG | ecosystem: Environmental > Aquatic > Freshwater > Lake | place: Lake Montjoie...
GCAATCTTTGACTCGTTCTGCGCGGTCAAGCGTGACGGCAATCGGACCGTCGCTGCTGCAAATCGACGCGTCTGGGCTGATTGCGAGGGGTAACGACGCATCCATGGCCTATCCGAAGTACGTCACCACGACGACAATGCCGTTTGCGCCGTTGCCGCCTGCACCAGAGTCGACGGCGGTTGATCCACCGCCACCTCCACCGCCGCCACCATACACGCCACCCGCACCGCCGCTTCCAGCAGCCGCGGTCGAGGCTCTACCGCCGCCACCTCCACCGCCTCCGCCGCCCGCAGGGTTGTTGGCTGTTCCTGTGCCCGGATCACCGTTGCGTGTACCTGAGACGACACCGCCAGCACCGCCTGTATTTCCTGTCGCGTAAGCGGCGTCGCCACCTTGCGCGCCGTTTCCTGTCGCTGCATTGAGGTTGTTGATGCCTCCGCCGCCACCGCCGCCACCCGCTGCAAACCCAAGCAGAGGGTCAGTCGCGGCAACACCTGAAGCAGTATCGCCGTTTCCTCCGACTCCATCATCGTAGACACCCGAGCCAGCGGCTCCGCCTGAAGCGGTCGCGCTGCCTTGCACGCCGCCTGCGCCGCCGCTGCCGCCACCCGCGCGAATGAAGGTGCCGAAGGAACTCGCACCACCCGCGTTGCCGTTTTGTCCGTTTGAGGTCGTGGTTCGCGCAGCACCTCCGGTGCCGCCTGTCCCGACCGTGACGGTTACTTGTGCGCCAAGCGCACCCGCTGGAATGATTCCGCGCGCATAGCCGCCACCGCCACCACCGCCGCCGCCGGGACGGTTGACGCCCGCGCCGCCGCGACAGCCTGAGCCGCCACCACCGCCGCCACCGATTGCTACGATTTCAACTTCTTTGGCGTTAGCGGGTTTCGTCCACGTTCCGGTTGCGGTGTAGACGTTGACGATGCCGCTCTGCGTGCCTTGTGCGCCTTGTGGTCCCGCTGCGCCTGAATCGCCTTGTGCGCCTTGCGCGCCCTGCGGTCCCTGCGCACCCGCTGAACCTTGCGCGCCTTGTGCGCCGCTGTCGCCCGCGTCACCTTGTGGGCCTTGTACGCCTGTGGCGCTGCCTTGCGTACCCGTGGTTCCCTGAACACCCACGGGTCCGGCTGAACCCTGCGTGCCCTGAGCACCCTGCGTGCCCGTAGTGCCCACACGAAGCAGACCATCAATCGCTGAACCTGCCACTAGAAAACCCCGAACGTCAGGCGAAGTAAGTCAAGACAACAACGACACCATCGCCACCGGCACCGCCAGCACCGGAAGTGGCTGAGCCGGCACCTCCGCCGCCACCACCACCTCCGTATTTGCCGCCCAAACCACCCGCGCCGCCGTTGGCTCCTGCGCCTTGTGCGCCGCCACCGCCACCGCCACCGCCACCACCTGCCGGATAATACTGTGTGCCGCTGCCAGCACCGCCCGCAACGGCAGTACCGCTCGTCACTTGCGTACCCGCAGTTCCACCGGCATTGTTTGTGGCGTATGCGCCTTGAGCGCCCGCGCCGCCGTCGAAGCCGCTGGCTCCGCTGGCTCCGCCACCACCTGCACCACCACCTGCGCTGAAGCCAAGCAACAGGCTCGACCCTGCGCTGCCGGAGCCACCCAAACTTGAACTGCCGCCAGCACCACCGACAAACCAGCCAGAGGTTGCGCCAGCACCGCCGGTTGACGACGTACTTGTTGTTCCGGCACCGCCGCCTGAGCCGCCGATTGCGCGAACGAACGTGCCAAATGACGTGGGATTGCCTGCGCTACCCGGATTGCCGTTGCCCGCAGAACTTTGCGCGCCGCCACCGTTGCCGCCGGTGCCGACTGTAACGGTAACAGTCGCGCCGAGTGTGCTCGCCGGAATCACGGAACGCGCGTAAGCGCCGCCTCCGCCACCCGCACCACCGCTTCGTGCGCCTGTTCCGCGCGCTCCTGAGCCTCCGCCGCCGCCGCCACCGAGAAGTTCGACGACAACAACCGAAGCATTTGCAGGCTTGGTCCAAGTACCTGACGCCTCAAAGTTTTGCACGTTGACGCTGACGTAGCCCTGAACGCCTTGCGCGCCTTGCGCGCCTTGTGGACCTTGCGTGCCTGCGTCGCCTTGCGGCCCTTGCGTGCCCGCAGAACCCGCTGTGCCTTGTGCTCCTTGTGCGCCCTGTGCGCCCTGTGCGCCTTGAGGCCCGCCGGTGTCTCCTTGTGGACCTTGCGGACCCTGAGCGCCCTGCGAACCTTGCGTTCCGGCGACGCCCTGCGGACCTTGCGGACCTTGCGGACCTTGCAAAATCTGCCCGTTTACTGCTGAACCGGACATTCACTACTCCGCAAAGTCGAACACGTCTTACGCGGCAGAGATAACCGCACCGCGCATACTGACAAAGATTGCCGTTGTCGCACTCAACGTGCGCAGCACCGGCTTTGTAACTTCACCCACGGTCGTCGTTTCCGTTGTCGTGAGTGCCCCCGCCGTTGACGGGGACAAGAAGTATGTAGCGCCGGGCGTCAAGCCCGTGAAAATCGTGAGCGTGACGCCTGCAATCTGGTAGGAGAAGTTGTTCGCATCAGCCACGGCAACAACGAGAGCATCAACGTCGGCGTTGGTGTCCGAGTTAGCCTGCGACTTTACCCACGCGGAGCCGCTGTAACGAATGGCGTCACCCACGCTAAATCCGTGCCCCGTCTGGTTGACGGAAACAGCAGCGTTTGCGGCTGCGCCCTGTGCGCCTTGAGCACCCTGCGGTCCCTGTGGACCTTGCGCACCGTCGTTACCTTGCGGTCCCTGAGCGCCGTCGTTACCTTGCGGTCCCTGAGCGCCGTCGTTGCCCTGCGGTCCTTGTGGACCCGGATCACCTTGCGGTCCTTGCGGTCCGGTGTCGCCCTGTGGCCCTTGCGGTCCGGGGTCGCCTTGCGGACCCTGCGGACCATCAAAACCTTGCGGACCTTGCGGGCCGTCGTTCCCTTGTGGGCCTTGCGGACCGTCAAAGCCTTGCGGTCCTTGAGGTCCGTCAAAGCCTTGTGGGCCTTGCGGACCATCATTTCCCTGCGGACCCTGCGGGCCATCAAAGCCTTGCGGCCCCTGCGGGCCATCATTTCCCTGCGGGCCTTGCGGACCTGTATCACCTTGCGGTCCTTGAGGTCCGTCGTTGCCCTGCGGCCCTTGAGGTCCATCATTTCCTTGCGGACCTTGCGTACCCGGATCACCTTGCGGCCCTTGTGTGCCGGGGTCACCCTGCGGACCCTGTGCTCCGTCATTACCTTGTGGGCCTTGAGGTCCGGGATCGCCCTGCGGTCCTGAGTTTCCTTGCGGGCCTTGTGAACCGGGGTCGCCTTGTGGACCCTGCGTGCCGGGGTCACCTTGCGGACCTTGCGGACCGTCATTACCCTGTGGGCCTTGCGCGCCGGGGTCACCTTGTGTACCTTGAGGTCCAGCAAAACCCTGCGGACCTTGCGCTCCGTCGTTACCTTGCGGGCCTTGAACGCCGGGATCACCCTGCGGACCCTGCACACCGGGATCGCCCTGTGGACCCTGCGGGCCGTCGTTGCCCTGTGGACCTTGAGCACCCTGATCTCCCTGCGGACCTTGTGCGCCGGGGTCGCCTTGCGTGCCTTGTGAACCGGGGTCGCCCTGCGGACCTTGAGAGCCGGGGTCGCCTTGCGTGCCTTGTGAACCGGGGTCGCCCTGCGGACCTTGAACACCCGGATCGCCTTGTACACCCTGTGTACCTTGCGGTCCGGTGGCGCCTTGTGCGCCTTGTGCGCCGTCGTTGCCCTGCGTGCCCTGAACACCCTGCGGGCCTGCGGAACCCTGTGCGCCTTGCGGGCCTTGCGGACCTTGCAGGAGAAGCGCGTTGATTGCTGAGCCAGCCATGTTTCACTCCACTTACGAGGCTAGGGCGCACACGGCGCACAAGTACCCCGCAAGTGAAGCGAAAAACAGGCGAAAAAGCAACTTGTTGGTCAGCGGACGCTGGCTTCAATCCGATCAAGGTACGACTTGAACTGCTCGCCAACATTCGGCCAACCGTAGTCGTGCCGCAACTGCTCGGTGGCCTCGACTGTCCGGCGCTGGCGTTCGCGCGCAGCCGTTCGGTAAGCCGCAACCAGCGCATCTTCGTCGATTGCGGCCCACATGGGCTGGGCGTTTTCATCCGGCGACGCAAACATAAACGAAGTCGTCGTTACGTCAACGTCCACAGGTGCCAAGGTGTAAGGGACCATCAAATCAACACCGCCCGCAGCAACCGGCTGCAAATACGCGGCAGGCGCTGACCAATCCGTAGAAATCACGCGGTTTCCAACAAGCGCTGCTTGGAACGACCCGATGCCCCAGCCCTCGGACTTGTGCGCGGAAACGTAGCAATCACCCATCGCGTGCAGCCACGCAAGTTGCGAATCCGTGAAGAATTCGTCGAAAATCTGGATGTCTTGCTCTATCCGGTCTGCCGAACTGTACTGCGCGACGACCGCTTTGATGAAGTCCAACGCGCCTTTGTGCCGCGAAATCTTTAGCACGAGGCGCACATCGGGCCGCGCCACCGGAAATGCTTTCAGGTATGCGCGAAGCACCGCCAAAGGATTCTTGCGCTTGACCCATGTACCAACGTAGTAAAACGTGTACGGTTCGTTCGTCTTGTCGATACCGGCGCGAATCGACTCAACTTCCTTCCAGAAGTATTCGCCTTGCGTGTGCGGAATCACCTCGCAGGGCACCGTGAGCCCGCTACGAACCAAAACATCCCGCTGCCACGTTGTCGGAACAATCAATTCGTGCAAGCACTCGTTGTAATTCTTGACCAACCACGTGGGAACACGGTCGGCTTCCGGTACAGTTAGGCCAATGTTCATCTTGCGGCCGCGCATGAACAGTTTGTTCGTCAAGAACTCGGGCAACCAATGGATGATTGCCACGTTGTTGTGGTCCTCGGTCGTGTCTCGGGCGAACGACAGCGGCTCCGTCCACGGCGGGGTCATGCGCCAATTGGCCATGCCGTGCGTCAGACTGAGTTGAAAGTTGTTGTACCCCGCCGTCTTGAGCGACATCAGGTACTGAAGCGCGGCTTGGGTGTAGCCCACCGCCGCGTCCTCAAGGGGACCGGTGACGTAAAGCATTGTGCTGCCTCGCACGTTGAGTGAGGTTGCACGATGCCACAAACGAACAGCCGAATCAAAGCGATTCGATTGCTCGTTGCAACATAACCAGACTTATCGTTCGACGCGGTTCCTCGGGGAAAGCGGACAACATTTCGACCGCGGCCGGAATCGGGTAGAACCCGACGTCGATAATCTCGTCCTCGGGGTCCAGCACGCGCGGGTACTGCTTGTGCGGAACAGTTCGCGTTGCGAAGTACAAGTGGCCGTCCTCGACCCCTACAAACGTGGCCCGATCACGTATCAACACGCCCGTTTCTTCAAGGACTTCGCGCTGCGCGGCCTCGTACGGCATCTCGTCGCGCTCGATGCCACCGCCGGGGAAATACCAGCGGGGCTCGCGGCCATGCCCGCGCACCAACAGCACTCGATTCTGCGGGTCAAACACGATTGCCCGCGCGCGAAAAGCACTCAAAGAGCGGCGAGCATTTCGTTGACGGCTTCCCAAGTCGCGTCGGGGTTCAACTTGGCGGCTTTGCAGGCGGCTTCGCCGGCGTAGCCGGCGGCGTCGGCGCCGACGTGGGCGGCGAAAATATAATCTTTGGCATCTGCGAGGTGGGCGGCGACACGGGCGGCGTAGTAGGCGGCGTCGGCGGCGACGTGGGCGGCGAAGCGCTTGAGCCCGCGCGCTTCTGCGGCGGCTTGGCGGGCGGGCAAGGCGGTGTCTGCGTCGACAATCTTACGCAACTTGCGTAGTTTAGCTGCTTCGGCTTTGTAACCAGCCGCGTCGAGCGCAATCGGGGCGAACTTGCGAACAGCGTAGTCCGCAAAGATAAAAGCCTGCGTCTGCGCGTCGTGCTTCGGCTGGACCGACTCGGGCGGCGGAATCGGAACAGGCGTGCTACCGGGGATTTCTTCGTTGATTTGGGCGTAAAACGCCTTAACCAACATGCGTGTGTCGTCACCACCGCCGTGCAGCGCCGAACCTGTGAAACTTGCGTTCTTGCGGCGCTTGGTCGGCGATGCCATGCGCTTGATCTTAGTCTCAAGCGCGCGGTGCTGCTGCTTCAACGCCGCGAGTTTGAACGCATCACGCGACCGTTCTTCCGGGTGCATGTGGCCGGAACTAATGTGCCCCTCGGCTTCGACCAGCCGATTGTGCAAGTGGTGCAACTCAGCCTCCAACGCGCCGGGGGCTGTGGAGTTGTACCGCGTTTCGATTGCACTCTGCGGCGCCCCGCACCTGTAACAAGCAACATGACCGTCCGCGTGCCGCACAGCCGCATCTTCTTGACCGCAATCTTGGCACACTGTGTGTGGGTTATAAGCCAAACCCGACTTCACCGCATGGCGCTTACGGAGCGTAGACTTGATCTTCTTGTCGAGAACACGCATCGAAGGACCGTTGTACCGCAGAACATGCGTGTTGTTGAACTCGTCCATGTACGCGTCGCGCACCTGCCCGTGCGGAAGCGCCTCGACCGCGGCGAGAAACTCCGCGCGAGCCTTGTCCAAACGCTTCGTTGAAGGGGCCGCTGGCGCGCTCAAACCACCCGCAGCGGCGCTGACTTCCTGATTGTAGTGGTGCACAGCGCGGTTGTACGCGTTGAACAAGTAATGGACATCTGGGGCGCTGAACAGCAGTATCTGGCGGGCAACGTTGGCATTAGGACGACGGGCCATAGGGATTCTCCGTGAAAAAACAACTAAATAATGTTGTGGGCGGCTTTGATTACTTTCGGAACAGCAAGTAAGCCAGCGCCGCACCGCCAACAAGCAGCGCGAGCGTTGAACCACCCGCCGCCTTCTTCACATCTTCAGCGACAGCAGCGCCTTCCTTGACGGCTTCCTTGACAATGCCCGCCTCGGCAACGGCTTCAACAGCCTTCGCCTCAGTCGCATCCCCGGTGCTGGCCGCAGTTTGCGCGGCCTCCGACTTGACCGCCTCGACCGACTCCTTCGCGGCCTCCGCCACAGTCTCAGGCGGAAGAACCGTCGCAGCAGCGGCCGTCGCAGCCGCGGCCGCCTCAGAAGCGGCCTTCGCCGCATCTTCAGTCGCCGCAGCCGTCTCCGCCGCAGCCTCGGGGGTCGCGGGCGGCGGGGCTTCAGCAGCCTTCGCAGCCGTCTGCTCAGCGGTCGCAGCCGCAGCAGCCGCAGTATCAACTTGCGTGATCGCCTGCTCAGTCGCCTCGACCTTAGAGGTCGTCTCGGCAACCGCGGTCTGCGCCTGCTCAACAGCCTGCGTGGCCGCCTGCACCTCGACCTTAGCGGCTTCAGCCGCCGCGGGCGTCGGGGCCGCCTCGACCTTAGCCTGCGCCACGGTCTGGTCTTGCTGCGCCTTAGCGAGAATCGCCTCTTGGGTTTTCTTCTGATCGACGAGCGTCGCCGTCTGCACAACAAGTTTCTGACGCAGGCTGGTCGAGAAGAACTTGGTCTGCTTTGCGGCGATCTTGGCCACAAGCGCAGGCTTCACGCCCTTTGACGCCGCCGCAATCAGCGTCTTGGCCGCAGCCGTCTTAGCGGCTTCCGGCTTGACAGCCGCAGCAGCCTTGACCGTGCTTGCCGTAGGCGTAGCAGCCTTGATAACAGCAGCACCCGCCTTGACAGCCGCCTTGCTTACATCAGGAAGCACCGGCTTGAACGGCAAGCGGTACAGCCGCAAAATTGCGGCTTCAACCTTCGCAGGGCCGCCCGCCTTCTGCACGACCGCCGCAACTCGCGCGCTGTCCGCAGGAGACAAATCCTTATACTGCTTGGCGGCCTTGCTGAAATCCAACCACTTGTTCAGCGCGACGCCGAGTTCGCTCTTGTTACCGAGCGTCAGTTGCAGATACCGCAGCGCAAAAAAGACCCCCGCGCTGGAGAGTGCTTGGTTAACCGCGAAGTGCAAAGCGGCGAACTTCGCGCTTCGTGCGCCGGTAAAATACGTGGGCGTAGGGGCGAAACCGCCCCGAGCAGGCACCCACGTATTGCCAATCAAAATCGGCTTGAAAAACGCTGGCGTCAGCCCGATGCCGCTCGTGTTGAGTCCGCGTTCAAGCGCAGACGCGGAGTAGCCGTAAATGCTCTCCGCGTTGCCGTAAGCCGTATTCGTATTGTCCTTAAACTGCTGAAAAAAATCCTTGAACTTCTTGAAATCACCGCGCGCAACAGCCCCAGCAACACGGCTAATTTCGACGGTCTTGTTCTTGCGGATCAGGGGCGACCAATCTCTGCTACCCGTAGGTGTCTCAAACTTCCAAACGATCTTCTTTACAAGGTCGAACGCCCGCGCCTGATCTGCCGGAACCGCCGTTTTCTCCGCGTATTCGCCCATCGCGCGCAAGTACAAGAACGAACGCGCCAGATCGGACTTCTGGAAGCCAAGAACCTTGTCAACACTAAAAATAAGGTTAAGCAGCGTGGGCATCTGCGCGGCTTGATCTGACTCCCACGACTTTGCGCTGCCTTGAAAGTTCAGCGTGAAAGCCAACTTGGGCTGCAACTGAAGCAGACCGACAATGAGTTGCGGATAAACCGCGTCCAACTTCTCCCACGCAGGACCGGCAGCCGCGGTATAGGCGGGTGCAGGGGCCGCCGCCCCAAGTCCGCTAAACCCATTGGCGCTAATCATCATGGAAGAAACGGGCGAGTTGCTGTATGTGTACATGGGCGCTCCGACACCAATCGCAGGTCTAAGTTCGCCGTATTGTAGAGGATGTGGTACAATAATGTCAACTACACGTTGAAACGCCCATGCGAAGCACCAAGAAAACCACAGCAAATCCCCGCACCGCGCTCACAAACCGGATTCTTGACGCCGCCACGGACATCACAGTTGGTGAAGTCGTTGCGCAACCGCGGCTAAAACGGATTCCACCCCACGTGCGCGCCCTGTTCAGCGAGATGCTGATTCAATGGGCGCCCAACCGCGCGTGGGGCTTGTCGTTCAAACTCGGCGCACCCAGCGTCACGGTTGGACACCGCCGCGGCGACCACATCGCCACGTACCCGTGGCTGCATAATTTGACGCCAAACGACGCAGAACGCTTGCTTTGCGCGCAAATCGAAGGTACGCTGCTTCACGAACTCGGCCACGCAATCTTCGACCTATATCTGGAAGCGCATAACGGCTACGCACTCGCGGCCAAAGCCGCCCTCACAGACGGACCACCCAGCAGTTACCGCGGCCAAGACGTTACCACGATGGCGGCTGAAGATTTGCTGCACGAAATGTTCGCAGAGGCGTTCCGCTATTGGTGTCACAACGACGACACGATCAAGTCCATGCAGCCCGCTTGGACCCAACTCGCAAGTGCCGTAGTCGACTACGCCGAGAACAACTGCATTACGTGACGCGAAAGACGCGCCCGTTCAATCGAGATTTCGCCATCTCGCGCACAACGCCGTTTTCTTCGGTCAACCCGAGGGTAGCGAGCATGTGCTTGTACCCCTGACCCGGTGACTTCTCTTCAGCCCACGGAAACACGGCAGCCCACTTAATCATGGCAATCGTGCCGCCTTGCTGGAAGTCCGACGCGTGGCGGGTAACGTAGTTCTCGCGCTTCCGCAACCACAGTTCGACGACTGTTTTGAACAACGAGGCGTAGTCACCGTGCCAATCGTTGTTCGTCAGGATCGAGTAGGCTTCTTGGGCCACGGGCACGTCGGACATGGCAATACGCCGCCCCGTGCGAAGCGCGATCCACCACGTCCACGCCTTATACGCGTTGTCGCCCGTCCACGCCGTGGGCGGGTTGCCGCCTGTGCCGTGCCGCTGCCACAATTGGGGTCGCAGGTGCTTCACCTGCTCAGCGATATGTCGCGGGAACTCGATGTACTGACTTTCGATTTCGCCGTTGGCGCGCGGGTAAAGCCGCTCCATCTCGGCCAGCATCTCGTAGTAGTGCGCGTTCTCGGCCAAGTGGTCCATCGCAATCCCTTGCGCGATGTCTCGATTGGTCGTGTGCTCAAGTTCATGGCGTGTGCCGCGCAGCAACTGCGTCGGATCGAAGTCCTGCGGCCGCATCCCCGTCGAGCGAGCGCCCGGCAAGTGCGCGCTGTTGACGCGCACCAGATGCGAGTGCCGCTTCATGGCCTGTCGGGGCATCATCGCGTCAAACTCGACATGGGGCACGAAGCCGTGCCGCTCAAAGAAACGCCGCCGCCGTGCCACGCCGTCGCCAAGATTCGCCGACGACAACTGAAGAAACGTCGTACCAACCGACATTTCGTTATCAAACTTGTTCAGAAGGCGGCTGATTACGGCCGAGCCGCTCCCCTGTCCCGGCGTATTCGCGGCAATCCATTGAATGAAGGCGACGTTGCCCTTTGTTTTACGAATGTCGCGTAACAAGTCCGTGTACTTGCGCTCGACAGACTTTGTTTGCAGCGCTGACGCGATCTCAGGACCGCTACCGAGCAGCACCTCGACCTCGACGCCATCATCTACGAGCGTCAACTCTTGGATCGACTCAGCGCCGCTCTTTGCACCGTGGGCCTTCGATTGCCGCATGGGCGTCTTACTCGGACTTCTTCGCAGGCTTGCGCTTCGCAGGCTTGCGCTTCGCAGGCTTGCGCTTCGCGGCCTCGCGCGCCGCGGCCTTGATCGCGGCCTTGAGCGCCTCGGCATCACGCTTCTCAAGGCGAGCATTCGACTCTGCGGCGAACTGCTCATAGGGCACGAATGGATCATTCGACCCCGCAAGCCGGAAGCCGCCTACAGGCGGCACCCGTGTGCTAAATGGCACGCGCGGCTTCAGCGGCACCTTACTGACGGAATCTTTGTAAAACGCGGTGAGCGCCTCAACGGCCGCCCGCGTATCCGGCGTGTCAAGATTCGCTGGTGGGAGAACACCCGGCGTCGGTTCATCGCCAAGATTGTCCCGCGCCGCGCCAGAACTGTACGGCTGCACACTCCAACGACCGAAACCCGAAGTTGTCGCAACGACACGCATCCCGAAGTTGTCGCCCTCGTGCTCCAGCAAAAGGGCTTCAACCTTGCGCGGCGCCGTCAGTTGAGCGTGGACATACTTGTAGCCCCGCGCTTTTGCAAAGTCGTTCAACGCCTGCACCGCCTTCGGGGGCAACGCATCAGCCGACTTGGCGTTTGCACGCGCCACGCTCTTGTTGTCGCGCGGCTTCGCCGACTTTACCGCCTGCGCTTTCGCGATCTTGTCCGCGTTCTTGATGAACGCGCGGTTGATTGCATAGATGCTCTCGGGCGCGTGCTCACGACTTGCTTTGGCGGGCTTCCGCGACAGCGGCCGCGAACGCTTATCCACGTGCACGGGTGAATGCAGACTGTCCAGCATGAGCGCCGTGTGCATGTGCTCAGCGTCAGGAGGCGTGTAGTCCAGCAACTTATCGCGCTCCATGCCGTGGGACTTCGCGTAAGCGTAGACCCAATTGTAGGCCGTTTCCGCGATGTTGTCCTGCATGGCGACCTGATGGCTCGTGCCGGTGAGCAACTCGTCGCTCTGGTCAAACGCCATCAAAAAGCGCGTCAAAACGTTCGCGGCGTCACAGTGGCCACGCGTTTTCAGCGTGTCACGCCACGTGCGAACGAAGGCGATGCGGTCGTCCGCGGCCGCCAGATGGTGGTTCAGGCGCTTCACCGCGAGACGCCGTGGGCTGCTGGTCCGATTCGACCGCGCAGCGCCAGCGTCCAAGTGCGCGTACGACGGGTGCGTGGGAACACCCCACGCCGCCATCCAACCGGGGGGCAGCAAACCCTGCTCGCTGTACGTTTCCAGCATTTCAAGGTTGCTTTGCAGGTCTTTGCGCGCACCGGCCGCAAACATACCAATCAAAGCGCGCGTCATCACCGGCACGTCGTTCGGGTGGCATACGGCGGCGGGCCATACGTGCGGGTGAAGTCACCCGGCATGACGATAATCGCGCCCTGTGTTTTGTTGTCGCGCTTGCTGGCGTTACCGCGAACGTGTGCCTTGATAGCCATTTGGTGCTCTCCGTGTTGTGGAGAGCACCTTACCAAACTAAAGCAACAAAATCAAGTTCGCACCAATTGCACTTCGTAAGCCCGCCCCATCTCAATCTTGCCACGCCACGCGCACTTTGAGACGCGGCGGGGCGAGACAATGCCGTTGATTTCTTCCCACGAGTAGTCGCACGCAATCGCGCCAACAATCGTAACAGGCGGCCGCATCTTCAAATCCACATCGGACAACTGCATCTTGTCCCAATGAATAATGATTTCGCGGCCGTTCGGGTGCTTAGGTCCGTGCACGTAGCAACTTGAACCGCAGCGCGGGCAGAGCATATTCAAGCCAACAACAGTGTCGACTTCGCTACCGTCGCTCAATTTCTCCTTTTGCAAGTCCAGATCGACGGCAACGATGTAGTCGTTGGGGGCTTTGCCGAACACAAAAAAGCCCTCGGGCTTACCAAAGGGGTTCAGCCCGAGTTGACCCTTGTTCATCAGGGCCTTTGCCTTCGGGTTGTGCGGCATGAACTGCTTTTCGTAGGACCAGACGGTGCTCAGCATGATTATTGTCCTGCCAATTGGCTGCACACGCAGCGGGTCGGGTCAAAGTCGTTTCTAAAGTTCGACCCGCCACACCGTGGATGGTGAAACTGATTGTCCCGAATGCACGCCTGCCAGCCGCACTTGATTTGGCGGCCGGACGTCTGACCATACTCGTTCATGTGCTCCCAATGCCCCGAGCACGAGAGCGGCATACGCATCGACATCGAAAGCCCGCCGTCCGCCTCCGCGATGGTCACGCCCATCTGAGTCGCCTTCGCGTTCAACGGAAAATCACAATGCGGACAACGAAAGTCCAACGAAACAAGCAGACGGTTCTTGCTCGGTGTCTCCCAAACGTGCAGCGTCACGGGGGTCGGTGACTTTAACCCCGCAGAACTGACTTGAATGACGAGATCGCTCGACTCGGGCGCGTCGCCCAAGCCGTACGCGTCACCTAACCCTAAACCCCTGAATACGTGGTCCATGTTGAACGCTGCCGTGGTTGTTGTTGCGTGACCCCACTCTAGCACCGTTTGAGCGCGGCACAAGGGCTTTCAACAACTTAATGTAGTCGAGCGCCGCGTTTTTGCGATCAGCAGGAGGATCTTCATTCAACCGCCGAATCGTGTTCGGGCTTACGCTCAACTTTGACAAAGCGTTGAAATCGGGCTTATTCGACTTCGCAATTTCTTCCAGCGCCGAAATCAGTTCCATCCGCCCGACGTTGGTTTGGCGCTTGTTGGTCTTGTGCGTGTCGTACGTCGCACGCTCTCCCTCAACGGCCGCTTGATAACCGGCGGTGTCGTCAGCGTCGCCGCTCGCGCGCCACGTGAAGGCCAACCCGAGTTCAATGTTCATGTCCAACGGGTTAGACTTCTTGTAGTTATCCTTGTCGTAACTACCTTCAGGCAGTTCCGGTGCCTCAAACTTTGGCGTCTTTTTCGATTCGCGACCCCGCGACTTCGGCTCACGAGTTGAAGTAGTCCCCGCAATCGGCGTCAACGACAGGGTGTAACCGCCCGCGGTGGACGCCATCAAATCTTGGGACCAGCCGTCGTCGTCAACGGGCACGTCGGCCGTCGCCTCCGCCTCATATTCGCCAGATTCCTCGGGGCTCACCGCAAAAAACGCCTCTGCCGGTCGCGCGGGCAACCCGCGTGCGGCGCGTAACTTGGCGTTCTCCGCGCGCAACTTCTCGTCAGCCGACATCGGCAGCGGCTCCGCCGACGCGCCCGGAACACGAGCCACTTCAGGCTGTGCTTCGGCCGTAGTGCCGTGCAAACGCACAAGTTTGTCCAACTTTGTCTTGACAGCAGCCTTGAGTTTAGTACCTTCGCGGAGCGTGTCGCGTACTTTTTGAATGTACGCAACTTCTTCATCCCAACGACGCAAAGCCTCGGTTTCATCAGTTGAAACGGGTTTATTCGCCGCGAAAGCGGTTTCTGTATCTTTAATGATAGCGCGCAACGATTCAACATCTTCATCGGTCAAAGTGCGGTTACGCAGATACGTACTGACAATCCGCTTGCGATCTTTTTCAAGTGCCGCCGCTGCATCTGCCTCCGCCTTTGCGCGCAGATTGAGTGCTTTTTCGGCCTCGCGCTCGCGCTCGGCTTGTGTAATTGTGGCGGCACCCTTGACCGCAGCCCCGCGGGGGCCAGCGCCACGCCACTTACGGCCCATTGGGATCAGTTCTTCAGGCGCATAAACCGGCGTGTCCTGCCCCGGCTGGTGCACCTTCGCACTCCAATCGTACGACGAGCGCACGTTTGCGTGGGTAGTCCGCGAAATGTCCTCGAAGAACGCTTGCGTTGTCGGATGGTCGGGATCAATGGGCAAGTAGATACGCGGCCGATACGGCTTGCCACGGTTTCCGACACGATTCTGCTTCTGCTTAGAGCCCTTGACAAACGTCGGCTCATCCTTGTAGACCTGTGGCCGGTACTCGACTACCGGCGTGCGTTCTTCGCGCTGCGTGCGCGGATCGTACATCCGGCGCGTTACAACCTCACCGCTAAGCGCGAAGCCAGAAGGATTGTCGCGCTTGAGCGTCTTAGGCGGCATAACACGACGCGCGATTTCGTCAAACTTCGCCGAAAGAACGCGCAGACCGTTCGTGCGAGCGACCGTCACGCGCACATACTTGTCGTAACCGACGACAACCTGCTGAAGCAACTTACGGCTCTTGGTCATCTCCGCGATCAACGCCGTTTCGGCTTTACGCCCCTTCTCCGTCAACTGCGGCCGACCCGCGGAAGTATCAAGCAACCCCCGCCGCTCAAGTGCTGCAACAGCCTTACGAAACGCGTCCTTGAGCGTCTCCGCCGACAGCAACAAACCAACCTTATCCATCTGCGTCACGACCGCTTGACGAATAATCATCGCGGGACCCTGACGCAAACCGTTGAGCCGCTCCTGCTCGTTGGCCGTCAACACGGGCTGCACGAATGCCCTGCGCTCACGCTCGCGCGGTACACGGCTTCCACGCAAAGCACGCGCGTAACCCCGCCCACGACCCCGATTGGGCCGCGGCTCGTCGTCAGGCGTGAACGGCGGACTTTCCGACTCAGCAGCATCGTCACCGTCTGTCGAGGTGGACGCGGTTTCAAAAGGAGCATACTTGAGGCTGGCGTGGAACACGTTGTTCAACGCCACGATATACGCCATGTTGTTCGGGTTCGATTCGGCCAACTGAAGCAACTCTTCGTACGCGGCCAATGCGGCTTGTTCGTTTGTACCGTGAATGGCTGCGTAGCGCGGCGCAATCTCGTTACGGTAGATTTCGACCAAACGCGCGCTCAAATCATCCGTAGCCGTAGCCGTCAAAGAATCAAGGATTTCGTTGATGTCAGAATTGCTACCGAGTCCGGTTTGACCGTCTGACGTCGTTGAAAAATGCTGCGAAATCAAGTTAGCAATTTGCGCGCTAACAATCCGGCGGCTGTTCAAGTTCAAGGCAAACATATTGCCTTGGGACTTGTCTGCCGCGGCTCGCTTTGCGCTGGCCTTTAGATCAGCGGGTACTTCCCAACGGGGTTGCAAGTAGTCTGGATCGTCAAGTGCCCGGATGAGCGCGGGAACACCCAAAAACTTGTTCTCAGAGGTCGTTAGCGCCTTGACTCGATCTGCGATTTCAGCGCGGTACGCAAGAACGGAAGGGAAAACTCGGTACATTGTGGGTGCAACCCTTTGTCGTTTAGTCCGCGCAACCGCAACTTCAGCCGTGTCAGCGGGAGCCGCTCCGGTTTCCTCGGACTCCGCAACTGAGCGGCGTCCACGAGTGCGCTTCGGTTCAGTCTCTTCAAACCGCGTGCTCATTTCAACTTCTTCGGGCGCACCTTCCGTTTTGGCCGCAGCAGCCTCGCGCTGCTGACGCTTCTTGAGCATCGCGGCAATTCTGTCTTGCTCGCGCTTCAGTTCATCCGCGTTCATTGTGCGGACAAGCGTCGCAACGCTGCTGTCAGGTCCAGCCCGTTCGTAGTCTTGGGCGGACAACTCTTGCAACGGCATGGTGCGTCCGTACACGGCGGTCGGCGTCGCGGCCCCTGCGGCCTGCTCCAGACGCGTGATGACGCGGGCTCCAGCCAACTTTCCGCCTGCGGTCATCTTGGTAGTGCCGCTAGTCAGGACGTGCGTAAAACCAAGCGCACGCCCTGCTTGGGCGATTTTCGTCGAAAGCCGCCCAGCCGCCTCCGCCCAGAACGCGGCGACCGTGTTGTAGACCGAAGGCCAATCCACATTCCGCGCAAACTCCATATTCTGTTCGACGTTCTGACCGGCGGTGCGCCGCGTAATTATGTCTCTAAGATACGTTAGAAGGTCGGCCGTGAAGCGCTCCCGTGCCTGAACAACATCGTAAATCGGCGCAGCGGTCGTTTCTACCTCAACAACGCGCATGGGCAAATAGTAAAAAATGTCGCTCTGTGCGCCTTCGGGTGGATCTTCCGTGGAAAAACTCGTCGAAACAACTTCACCAATCTTTTCGCCAACCAGCGCGGACATCGGTGTAGAAGCAAACGTAGCAGAAAGAAGAACCCAGCGCGGGGCCGCAAAAACGATTCGATCACCCTTCTTGAAGAAGTGCGAAGGTTGTTCAACCGCAATCGGCGATTGACGTCGACTGTAGACGAGCGA
>Ga0114968_10001767_pt1 | contig 16670 bp, 11 predicted proteins | sample M_130807_EF_Meta_FD_87020 | JGI IMG/M metagenome (GOLD analysis project Ga0114968, IMG submission 87020) | Freshwater microbial communities from Lake Montjoie, Canada to study carbon cycling - M_130807_EF_MetaG | ecosystem: Environmental > Aquatic > Freshwater > Lake | place: Lake Montjoie...
TATTACTCACCCGTTCGCCACTCGTCAGCTTAACCTGTTACCGTTCGACTTGCATGTGTAAGGCATGCCGCCAGCGTTCAATCTGAGCCAGGATCAAACTCTATAGTTCGATCTTGAATTTTTCGCTCTTTCGAGCAACTCATAAATTGGAATCGACGTAGATTTCATTTCTGATTTCCACATCTTTTTTACTTCATGAGCGTTTGTTAGCTAATTAAAGCTAAGTTCCAAAGAACTTGGCAATCGCCTTCAAACGCCCACGCTTATCGGCTGTAAATTTTTAAGGATCTACGTAGACTTTTACATCCACTTATCTTGCTTAGCTGCAATCAGCGAAGCCTTCAATCATAACACAGTTTTTTGAACCGGGTAGAAAAACTTTCGTTTTTCTTTTGTTACGATCGACTCAGTGCGTTCGGCAGCGAGAGGGCTAGTATAGCGCGTTTCCCGGTGCTCTTCAAGAAGGCTGCAAAAGAATTCCGCTGCGCGGGAAAGGGCAACCTCAGCGCCTTCTTTGGGGGCTGGATCCAAAGCCCCAGGTCTCCAGTCTTTGGCGCTTTGAGGCACATACCGATGCCCTAGCCTGTCATTGCCAAGGCGTTTTGCAGCCACGCGCGTGTCTCGCTAAGGACAAAATTTCTGGCCCCTGTGCGCTTAAATCTAAGGCATGGGAAATCTCTACCTAGTGCGCCATGGCCAGGCCTCGTTTGGTGCCGATGACTATGACAACCTGAGTGCACTGGGTGTGCGCCAAAGCGAGCGTTTGGGTCAATATTTCGCCCAGAGGCATATCAAGTTTGACGCGGTGGTCACCGGCAGTTTGCGCCGCCACGCGCAGACCTGGGCCGGTATCGCTCAGGGCGGCGATTTCCAGATGGTTCCAAACGTCCGGCCTGGGCTCAACGAGTACGACAGCGAGGCCGTTATCCGGGCGATTCACCCTTTCCCCCTTGAAAAAGCCGAATCTCCAGAGGCCTACCGGGCGCACTTTCGCTTGTTGCGGGATGGTCTAAGGCAATGGATGAATGGCGTGGTTAGCCCAGTCGGCATGCCAACTTATCCGGAGTTCGTCCGGGGCGTTACCAGTGCGCTAGATCATGTTCGAACTGAATACAGCGGTAATGTGCTGATGGTTAGCAGCGGCGGCCCGATAAGTACTGCGATTGGGCATTTGCTCGGCACCACTCCAGAAACAACCGTGGAGCTGAATTTCCGCATCCGCAACAGCTCAGTCACTGAGTTGGCCTTCACGCCTAAGCGGCACATGCTCGTGACCTACAACACCTTGCCACATTTGGATGACCCAGAGTACTCATCCTGGGTCACTTACGCCTAACGCCCTTAACTCGCTTTCGGCGAAGCGGGCACGGGCGTTGCGCAGCGAAGGGCGCGGTTATGGCACTACGGTGGACAGTGGCAGTTGCTGAACTTCCCCTAGGAGCTGCGCTAGCGCCCCACCGGCGGCCTGAAGCATCTGCTCGCCCTTGTCGGCTGTGGCCGCAGCGGCGTTACCCACAGCGCCTGCAGCGTTGTAATCCTGGATTTGCCAGGCCAATTTGGCAGTTTTCCCGTTCCCCAGTATTTCAAATTGCGCTGCTCTGGACTGGGAGGTGGAAGCAAAGTCTTGCGCTTTGTGCATTTGTACAGTTTCAGGTGCCAGCGCCAGCATGAGAGAAGTCTCGATATCACCCGCATGTATGCCAAAACGATGCTCCTCGGCGCTGAAGAGGGCGTTGACATCCTCGCCGTCCACTCCTAACAGGGGCAGACCATACCAATTGACGCTGAGAACCAGCATGCCGAAGCGTGCTCTCAGGTCACGGGCCACGATGTCCATGAAATTGGCTTGGCCCCCGTGGGCGTTGAACAGGACCATTTTCCGCACGCCGGTGGCCGCCACGCTCTCACCAATGTCCGTCCAAAGGCGGATCAGCGTTTCGGCTTTAAGGGTGAGCGTGCCAGCGAAACGCGCATGCTCCGGGCTAAACCCAACAGCCTGAGTGGGGAGGAACAAGGCCGCTGAATCAGCCCTTAGGTGCGGCAAGGCCGCTGCCACGACGCCATCCGCAATCGAGGCATCCACCTTGAGCGGCAAGTGCGGCCCGTGCTGCTCTATGGCCGCAAGCGGCAATACTGCAATGGTCTCGGTGATGCGTCCACTGGTTCGCAGATCCTGAAAATAGGCGGTCGTGTGATCGGCCCAGTAAGGAGAGGTGGAAGCTGTGGCGTGGGGCATAGCAGACATTGTTGGTGAAGTTCAGGTGGGGCGAGCGTTTCAGGGCAATGAGACCACCGCATGGCGCTGCTGTCGCTCATTGTGTCGGACGCCCACGGCCAAGGCGGGCGCGGCCCTGCGTGGCAGAAAGCCCTGCAAGGCCTTAGGCGTCGCGCGCGCGCCGCTGGCCACATAGTCTGCAATCAGCGCGCTGCGGACTCGTTCAGCGCCGAGCCCCCGCTCCTGGCAGAGGTATAGAAACAGGGCGTCCACCAATATTTCGGGTGTCAGTCCGTGGGTGCGCCGCTGGCTGCGCCACAACCAATCCGAAAAATGGGCAAAAGCAAGGAAGGGCGATGGCGCATCAAGAAGCATCGCTAGTGACGTTTTAAACCGCCCCGAATTGGCGACCACATCCCAATAGCGCGCCAACCGAATGAAAGCGGCGACTTCCTGGGCATTGACCGCATCCGTCTGTACCACCGTGTAGGGCGGCTCTGCCTGAAAAACCAGGGCCGGGTGCTGTTTGGCGGCCAAGGGCGTTCCACGCAGGCGTTTGAGTACGCCAAGCTGAATCTCATGCGGTCCCCAGGACCACAAGGTGTCAAATCCTCGGGCGAAGCTGGACCAACTTTCACCCGGCAGTCCAAATATCAGGTCCGTGTGCAAGTGCGCTTGGCTGGCTGTGGTCAACCAGCGCAGGTTGGCCTCAGTTTTGGCGGCATCTTGGCGGCGGGAAATCGCCTGCTGCACGACCGGGTTGAGGCTCTGAATACCGATTTCGAATTGCAATACCCCCGCCGGAAAACGGGCAATACAGGCTTTCAGCCGCTCGGGCAATTGGTCGGGCACCAGCTCAAAATGAACAAAAATAGGCTCCTGAGGCGCCTCCGCAAGGCGTTCAAGGAAAAATTCCAAAATCTTGACCGAGGCATCGATCTTGAGATTAAAGGTGCGGTCAACAAACTTAAAGGTGCGCGCTCCGCGCCGATAGAGCGTCGCGAGTTCGGACAAAAATTCTTCCAGCTCAAAGGCCCAGGCCGTCTTGTCCAGCGCGCTGAGGCAGAACTCACACTTGAACGGACAACCGCGCGAGGCCTCCACATACAACACCCGGTGCGCCAGATCATGGTCGCTGTAAAGGGGGTAAGGCGGGGCGATGTCGGCCAGAGGAGCTTGCTCGCCCACGATCACTTTCATCAATGGTCGCGGTCCATGCACGAGGGCGCGACACAGTTTGGGAAAACTCACGTCCCCCCACCCGGTGATGAGGTAGTCTGCCAAGGCGACGATCGCTTGGTCGGACCATTCGTGGCTGACTTCGGGTCCGCCCAGCACCACTTTGACATCGGGACGCTGTGATTTCAGCAGGGCAATGACCTGGGTGGTCGGCACAACGTTCCAGATGTAGACGCCAAACCCCACCACGTACACGGCTCCGGGGTCGGCAGGCCCGCACTCGGCCAGAAGCGCGTCCACGATGTCTTGAGGCGCCCCCTGAATCGTGAACTCCGCCAATGTCGTACAGGCGTCCAGGTCGGGGCCGCCGTAGCGGCCCATGTTGGCCCGCAAATACCTCAGACCTAAGGAGGCATGAATGTATTTGGCGTTCAAGGTGGCCAGGACAATGCGGTGTGGCATGGGCCTATTATCAAAGGATGGCGCATCGCACGACGGACGGCTCTTTTTTTCGCTGGGACGGTGACGTTCTCGTGGTCAATATCTTGGGTAAGCCGGCATCCAAGCAAGACGCGATCGGCAAACCCAAAGGTGCGCAATTGAAAGTCAGCGTCACTGCGGCGCCCGAAAACGGCAGGGCGACCGACCACACGGTGCGCTTCTTGGCACCATTGTTTGGGGTTGCGGCGCGGGACATTGAAGTCGTTTTCGGGCGAGAAAACGTCAACAAGCAACTGCGCATCCGTTCACCTAAAACACTGCCACCGGTGTTCACGGATGTGCCTCCACGCGCCTAAGCTGCCACAATCCCGCGTGCGCTGCCGCCCAGGGAGCGGATCCTCAACTACACCACAGCATGCCATCGCGCTTTGAATTTTTGAACCTGTTCACCCGGCCCAAGCGCTGGATCGCTCTGCTTTGGATGGTAGCCATGGCATCGATTGGGGCAGGTGCCGATGCCGCCCAACCTAAGCTGGATTTGAAGGCGGGTGCAAGTGCGGTGGTGCAAACCCCTGAAGTGCGCGCCGAATTGGTCGCCTACGCTCCCCAGGGAATCACCAAAGGTGCACCGCTGGAGCTCGGCCTGCTGTTGCAGCACCAGCCCGGATGGCACACCTACTGGAAAAACCCCGGCGACTCCGGGCTGCCCACCGAATTGCGCTGGACATTGCCTGAACCGTTACAAGCCAGCCCGGTCCACTGGCCAACGCCGCAAAAGATAAAAATTGGGCGACTGGCCAATTTCGGTTATGAAAATACCGTGCTGCTGCCGGTGACGGTGGCCGTGGCCTCCGGCGTTAGCCCGGCGCCTGGGGCCGGCGACCTGCCAATACACCTGAGCGCTTCGTGGTTGGTCTGTCGCACGGAGTGCATTCCGCAGGACGGGGAGTTTGACCTGCGACTGCCACTCAAGGGCTCGATCGCACTGCACCGCGACTTGTTTGAATCCGCCCGGGCCGCACGACCCGTGCCGTTGTCCGGCACGGTACAAGCCCAGATTGACGGTGCTAATTTGCGGGTTCAGGCGCAAGGCCTGCCGGCCGCGTGGAAAGGCAAGGCGGTGGCGCTATTCCCGGAGATGGCGGACATTTTTGTCACCGCCGCCATTGCAGCACTCACCGATCGGGTGCAAGCCCTGGCGGTCGACGCCCCAGCACCGCGGTCAGCGCAAGAGTCCGCAACCCAAACGTGGCAGGGCGAGGTTTGGAGCGCAGATTTGCCTATTTCAAATTTGCGCAGCACTGCCCCAAGCCAGATTGCCTTGGTGTTTGCACTGGGTGGCCAGAGTGTGCGGGCCGTGGTCGACATCACTGGGAAATGGCCGGAAAAGGCGGCGACACCCCCCGCAAACGCCGCCATGACAGAAGCCCCGTCGCCACCAAGCGGCGACACCGGTGGTCTGGTTTGGGCGATCGCAGCGGCCTTTTTGGGTGGTCTGATCCTTAACTTGATGCCTTGTGTGTTCCCGGTTCTGGCCATCAAGATGCTCGGGTTTGCCCGTCATGGAGAGAAGGGGAGCATCTCGGGTCGGGCGATTGGCCTGGCTTACACCGCGGGTGTCGTCCTGTCGATGGCGGCGCTGGGCGGCATCTTGTTGGCGCTTCGCGCTGGGGGGGAGCAGTTGGGGTGGGGATTTCAGCTGCAATCGCCGGTGATGGTGAGTGGTCTGGCCGTCCTCTTTACGCTCATCGGGCTGAATCTGTTGGGCTTGCTGGAATGGGGCACCTTGGTGCCCAGCGGCTTGGCTGGACTGCAATTGCGCCATCCGGCTGCGGATGCAGCGCTTTCGGGAATGTTGGCGGTGGCTGTCGCGTCCCCCTGCACTGCCCCCTTCATGGGCGCCTCCTTGGGGCTGGCACTCACGCTGCCGACTTATCAGGCGATGGGAATCTTTTTGGCGCTCGGACTGGGGCTGGCACTGCCATTTGCTGTCCTTAGCAGCATGCCGCAATGGGCCCGGTGGATGCCCAAACCCGGCCCCTGGATGGTGCATCTGCGCCAGTTCATGGCATTTCCAATGGCCGCCACCGTGCTTTGGCTGCTGTGGGTACTGGGGCATATGGGCGGCCTGAATGCGGCCGCGTCATTGGCCGTCCTGCTGTGGTGTTTGGCGCTGACGGCTTGGGCATTGAGCTTGGCGGGACGCAGTCGCTGGATTTTTGGGATTTTGGCCACGGTGACATTACTCGCCCTGCTGCGCGCGCTGGGGCCGAACGTGTTGCAAACCCAGCAAGTTTCGCTAGCGGAGTCCGCCACTGCGACCCCCTCCGCGGCCGGAAATCAGGCCACCGAGCGCTGGCAGCCCTGGAGCGTGGAACGGGTGAAAAATGAAATCAGCAGCGGCCATGCCGTGTTCGTTGATTTCACCGCAGCGTGGTGCATCACCTGCCAGTACAACAAACAAACCACACTCTCCGATCCCGCCGTCCTACAAGACTTTTCGAACAAGCGGGTCACCCTGCTGCGCGCGGACTGGACGCAGCGCGACCCCGCGATCACCCAGGCGCTGGCCGCCTTGGGCCGCAGCGGTGTACCCGTCTATGTGCTTTATTTACCCGACAAAGCCCCCGTGCTTCTGTCAGAAGTGTTGTCGAGCACCGAATTGCGATCTGCGTTAAGTGCTCTGTGAGCCGTTTTTATGCGTGCGTTGGCGCCGGCGCATCACTGGACTTTCGGCGTTCAACACGCCTTTCGACACGGTCTTTGAGGTCGTTGGCTGGATAGGTGTCTGGATGGATGCCACCGGTCAATCTTTGTAAACCAAAGATCCCCGACTCCGCCGCCTGCAACGACTGGCATGCGACGAACGCCAGTTGCCGGGCCTGCGCCGAAATGCCATGGATGCGGCCGGCAAGTTCGACCGCCATGGCGCTGCGCTGCTGGCGCTCCGGCTGCGTTTCAAGCGACATTCCGGATGGGGTTGGTAAATCGGCATGCTGAATTACCCGCTGCTGGGTTAGGGCTGAGACACTGTTCTGCAAACCAACGGTTAAGCAGCGAATTTCCTCCGCGCGCTGATGCATTGATTCCGCCACCGCTGCCGCGACCTCGGCCAAAGCAGGGCCGCCAAGCATGCCGCTGGAGTGGCTGCTGGCCTCCCAGGCATCCATCAAGCGCAATTCGAGCTGGCGCCCGGGCGCATCAGGCTGTGCCGGGGATGGGACCTCGGCTTCAACACCGCCACGGCGACTCTGATCATGTTGGAGCGGCTCCTTCCCACTGCGAATGTGAAGCTGCCGTACCCGTATTTCCAGCACCACCCACGCCAAGCCGCCGAGCATGGCCAACAGGAGCGGTGGCAGTATCCAAGCCGGGTGGATTGCACGCTGATGGATTTCGGCCAACAGCCCCCCCTTGATCGCCTCTAAATTGGCATTCAAGGCTTCCATGCTTTCGTTCACCTTCAATTGCGCTTGTTGTACCGCTGTGAAGGACGGAAGCTGCCTGAGAACAGCACGCACTTGCGATCGCATCGCCTCGACGATGAAAATCATTTCCACCAGTTTTCCCCGTGTCGCCCGGTCCACCGTGGCAGTAAGGCCGCGCTCCGTATCGCCATAAAGGACCGACAGGGCCAGCTGATTGAGTGATTCAATATCTGTTGTCAGTTCAAGTCCCTGCTGAGCGATCGAACCTTCTGGACTCAACAGCTTTTTTGACGCCCGTTCAATCTGTTGAACCAAGGTTGATAGGTCTGCCAAGGCTTTGACCTCTGCGGCCGGGAGGGCCTGCGATTGCTTCATCTGGGTGACCGCCTTGGTCAGCTCCTGCAATGCTTCAGACTGATCGGCCAGGTGCGCGAGCGCTTCGGCTGCCTGCACCAGCAACTCTTGTTGATCCAGAATGGTGTTGGCGCTTTGATTGGCTTGCTCGGCCATCAAGAGCGTCTGGTTCACGGTCGGTTGAAGGTGATCGGGCAACGCAGAGAACCCGAAATCGGCTCCCCCAGGCTGAAGACCAGAAATCGCCTTGGCCAAGCTATCGGCGCTGGTGGCCAGGTTGATCAAGGCCTGCGCGTCGCCCTCCACGGCAGGAGTAACGGCGTCCGCGAGGCGTTTGGTCTGTTCCAAGGCCTGACCGACTGCGGCGATCCGCTCGGACCGCTGCGCCTCTTGCCCAGACTGGTAGCGCCCCAACAAAACCACCAGCGACAGTGCGACGGCGATCAGCAGTGCCAGGCGTCGCCGGTGCACGACCGAACTGTGCCGCCCTAAGCCGGGAAGTGCAATCAAGGGCGGTGGATCCTGCCCTGGCCACTGCAGGCTCTCATACGGCCTGTCAAACGCTGATGCAAGCGAACCATTGCCCGGGGAGGAGAAGGGGGACAAAACGGGAATGGCCATGGCAACTTCCTGACTAAGCAATCATGATCACGGCCCAGGGCGATCGACCGTGGCGTTCAAGCCACCGGGATTCGGCCCATCAGCGCTAGGACATTGGGGCCTACCAGACAGCGCCGACACCATCACCCGTGCTCCCCAACCCAGCTCCCACATGCCCACTTCAAATGACTGCATTTGTGATAAATATTTAATAAAACCATATTACATCAATAAATGCAGCCAAAAATTGGCTTTTGGGGCGCCTAGGTGGGAGTTGCGTACACTTGCCGCCATGCCCACCGGGGGCGGTTTGCCGACCCCGGAGCGCTTGCATCAGACCCGCGGTCCCTTAGAGGGTCCGGGGGGCTGTCCCGCAAACCCTGACCAAAGCGAGCGATCACGCACCCAAAGCCATGAATTCATCCAGCACCAGTCCAAGCCCTGACGCGCTGAACGCAACTTTTGCACCGCTGCACAACGACACCTTTTTGCGGGCCTGCTTGCGCCAGTCCACGCCCTACACACCGCTTTGGCTGATGCGCCAGGCGGGCCGCTACTTGCCTGAATACCGCGCCACGCGGGCCCAGGCGGGCAGCTTCATGGGCCTGGCGACCAACCGGGATTTCGCGACTGAAGTCACGTTGCAGCCGCTGGACCGCTATCCCCTGGACGCAGCCATCTTGTTCAGTGACATCCTGACCGTGCCGGATGCCATGGGCTTGGGGCTCAGCTTTGCCCTGGGCGAAGGGCCGCGATTTGCCCACGCGGTGCGTGACGAGGAGGCCGTGGCGAAGCTTGAAGTGCCGGACATGGACAAACTGCGTTATGTTTTTGATGCGGTTAGCTCAATTCGCAGTGCGCTGACGCAAGCCGACGGTCGCAGCCGCGTGCCGCTGATCGGTTTTTCAGGAAGCCCCTGGACGCTGGCCTGCTACATGGTGGAGGGTGCCGGCTCGGACGACTACCGTTTGGTCAAAACCATGCTGTACGCCCGCCCGGACCTGATGCACCGGATTCTGAGCATCAACGCCGACGCGGTAGCGGCTTATTTGAATGCCCAAATTGACGCTGGCGCCCAGGCCGTCATGGTGTTTGACAGCTGGGGGGGGGTGCTGGCCGACGGCGCCTTCCAGACGTTTAGCCTGGCCTACACGGCACGGGTGCTGGCCCAACTCAAACGCCACGGCCCTGCCGGCCAGATCATTCCCCGCATTGTGTTCACCAAAGGCGGCGGACTGTGGCTGCAGGACATGGCGGCACTGGATTGCGACGTACTGGGCTTGGACTGGACGGTCAACTTGGGCGCAGCGCGCGCCGCTGTGGGGGGCATCGCAGGTGGCCCAGGCAAGGCCTTGCAAGGCAATATCGACCCCAACGTGCTGTTTGCGCCAACGGCCCACATCCACACGGAAGTGGCGAAGGTGCTCGACAGTTTTGGTGCGCCGCACTTGGGCACCGGTGCCGGCCCGACGCATATTTTTAATCTGGGACACGGCATCAGCCAACACACGCCACCCGACCATGTGGCCGCTTTGGTTGAAGCCGTTCACAGCCACTCCCGATCCATGAGAGCTCGGGCCTGAGCGACCGATGAGGCCCGTCGAACGCTGTCCGGGTAATGAATTTTCCTAGCACTTTTTTGTCGAGTTGGAGCATGACAAATCCAACTTGTGCACAAAATTTTGGACGAGGGCGAGTGTCCGAAAAATCTGGGTATGCGCGCGCGCTCCTAGCGTGATAGCACGCCAAGTGCTTGATTTATATCAGTTTTATTTTTTGCACATTTTCAAGGCAGCCTGTCGAATGCCCTGAATTCAGAGGGGTGCACAGCGCTGGACCCGAGATATCAACAAAGTTATCCACAGAAAGAATGGGTAGTTTGGAAATTCAATGAAAATCAAGGACTTAGCATCGATTCGTACAGTTCACTTGAGGCAACGACGCCAACTGTCAAACACCCTGGAACTGCACTCCCAGAGTCGGTTATGCACAAAAAATGTGCTGTCTTCCAATCTCCCCATTGGAGGCCTAGACAAGCCTTCGGATGCCAAGAAAAACTCACAAGTGCTTGATTTTAAAGAACTTTTAAAAAATGCTGAATTTCTAGGCAATCTGGTGAATCGGCCATTTTTCTCAGGCAAAACACGCCAGAGCGTCGGATATCAACAAAGTTATCCACAGTATTTGGGGGTAAGCTTCGTTTTCTATATAAATCAAGGACTTAGCAAACTTTTCGGCGTCGAAACATGCACATCGTGCGCTGAGGCATCGAACCGCACCGTTCGGCCGCTTCCAGCTCGAGCCCAAGGCGTCGTGTTGGGCTGAGGCCCGCTGTCTTTATGGCCTGGATTTCCGTACTCGTGCACACCCCAGCGCATGCGGCGCTCGGGCCGGTACTGACCTACCGCAGCGCTGGTCCATTGCCCAGCGGCACCTTGGTGCGCGTGCCCTTGGGCAAACGCGAGACTTTGGGCGTGGTCTGGCAGGACACCGTCCAGGAATCCAGTGGCGAAATTGACACCGACAAGGTTCGGGAGATCTCGGGGGTGCTTGACACCGTAGCGCCCTTGGGCGAGGCCTGGCAACAGTTGATGCGATTTACCGCGCAGTACTACCAGCGCTCCCTCGGTGAGGTCGCCTTGGCGGCTCTGCCGCCACAGCTGCGAGAGCTTTCGCCCACCCAAATGCACCGGAGGACATTGCGCGCCCAACGCAGCGCAGAAAAATCAGCCCAAACGGCCAGCACGTCGGCCTCCGGCCGTTCACACCACGTCGCAGCGGTCGCCGTTCCGGTGGCATCGGAGCCCGCCGCGCCATCTCTCACCAGAGAACAAGCGGACGCCGTTACCCGCATTGCAGCCGAGGACGGGCCTTTTTTGCTGTTCGGGGCCACCGGCAGCGGCAAAACGGAGGTCTACCTGAACTGCGTGCAGTCCTTGCTGACGCAAAACCCGCAGGCTCAGGCGCTGGTGATGGTGCCCGAAATCAATCTCACACCGCAATTGGAGGAGCGCTTTCGAGAGCGTTTTACGCCGCTGGTGGGTGCAGACGCCGTGGTCAGTCTGCACAGTGGGATGACCCCAGCGCAGCGCCTTGCCGCCTGGCTGTCCGCCCACGAGGGCAGTGCGCGCATTGTGCTCGGGACCCGCATGGCGGTGTTTGCCTCGATGCCGCAGCTTCAGTTCATTGTGGTGGACGAAGAACATGACCCCAGCTACAAGAGCAGCGAGGGCGCCCGATATTCGGCACGCGACCTGGCCATTTACCGGGCCAAATTGCAGGGCGCAAAGGTCGTACTGGGCTCGGCCACGCCTTCGCTGGAGAGCTGGTACCAAAGCCGGCCGACCTCGGAGGGAGGGCGTTATCAGCGGCTTTTGATGCCAGGACGCATCGGCGCCAGCGGGCAAGCGCTGCCGATGGTGCGCCGGGTGGACATGAACCACCAGCCGCGCAAGGCCATTTTTTCACTGCCCCTGCTGGAAGCCATCCGGAGCCGCGTCGCGCTAGGCGAGCAAAGCATGGTGTTTTTGAACCGACGCGGCTATGCCCCGGTACTGCACTGCCACGACTGCGGCTGGAAAAGCGAATGTGCGCACTGCAGCGCGTTTCGGGTGTTCCACAAAGCCGACCGCACCTTGCGCTGCCACCACTGCGGCTTTACCGAGCGCGTGCCACGGGCCTGCCCGGGATGCGGCAACCCGGACATTGCGCCGCTGGGCCAGGGGACCGAGCAAATTGAAGAGCAGTTGGAGGCCCTTTTGGCCGACATACGCCGCCCCAACACCGTGAGTGAGGCGTTTCCTGACGGAGAGCCGGTGCGGGTCGCCCGCATCGACGCCGACACGACCCGGCGCAAGGGGAGTCTCCAAAGCCAACTGGCCGCCGTGCATTCGGGGGATGTCGATGTGTTGGTCGGCACCCAGATGATTGCCAAGGGTCACGACTTTAGGCGCATCACACTGGTCGCGGCGATTAACCCCGATGGCGCCCTCTTTTCCAGCGATTTTCGTGCGCCAGAGCGACTTTTCAGCTTGCTATTGCAGGCCGCCGGGCGGGCCGGACGCGACGCGGCGTGGGGCAAGTCCGGTGAAGTATGGATTCAGACTTTTGTGCCGGCACACCCGCTGTATGCGGCGCTCAAGCAGTATGACTACCCCTCTTTTGCCCAAAGCCAGTTGCAAGAAAGGGAACAGGCAGGCATGCCGCCCTTCAGTTTTCAGGCCCTGGTACGGGCAGAGGCGCGAAGCCAAGAAGCGGCCCAAGCGTTTTTGAATGCCGCCAGCGCCAATGCCCGCCAGGACATGGCTGCCTGGGAGGGCTGGGCCGACGTGCTGGCGCAAGTGACGCTGTACAGCGCCGTACCGATGGCGATTGCCCGGGTGGCCAACGTGGAGCGCGCCCAAATGCTGGTCGAGAGCCCGTCCCGCAGCGCATTGCAGCGCTTTTTGACGGGCTGGCAAGCGGTGTTACACGCCACCCGCTCCCAAGCCGAATGCAAGGGTCTGATCCGGTGGGCGATTGACGTGGACCCGTTGGCGATATGAGGGTCGCCTCCAACCACTAGCGTTTACCGTCCTCACAGCCAAACTGAAACTGGGCAAGGTCGATGGGCGTACTGACCATCGGCGCAAAGGTGGCTCCCGAATCAAAGGTGTACAAGGGATCGCCTTTGGCCAGCCGAGCGGCAAAAACCGCGGTTCGCACGGTACGGTGCCACCCATTGGCGCAGTCGTACTCCTTCAACTCTTTGACCGACTGGTAGTTCAGCCACAACAGCGGCGGTGGAAAACGGGAGGACTGCACCGTTTTGTAATCACCCATGACCCAGACCTTGGCGATGGTGCCGTTGCGCTGAATGCTGGTGGGGTCGCCGTACATGGTGAACTCCGGGGTCCTGCCAATGAAATTCCAGTCAGCCCAGGCCTGACTGCCGAGCAACAACAGGAACAAAAAGGTCCACTTCTTCATCGTGCATTTCCTCATTGAAAGTGCGACTCAGCCACCGTACCAACGCGTTGACACCGCAATGTAGCGGAAAATCAAGCCCGGGGCAGCCAAGTCACCGCGCCCGAGAAGGTAAGAAACGCCAGGGCGGTCGACACCAGAATGATGCGGGCAATGCGTCCATTGTCCGCCCCAAAGCGCTCCGCCAGCATGGAGACGTTGCTGGCGCTGGGCAAGGCCGCTACCAGCACCACCACGCTCCAAGCGCTGCGGTCCAGCGGCAGCCCGAGTGCCAATACCCCCCAACCCACCGCCGCCACCAGTAGCGGATGCAATAACAGCTTGATGCCAGCCACGGGAAGCACCTCGGCCCAAGGAACCGGCGGCGCATGCCCGCTGGCCGCCAACATGTTGGAGCGCGCTAGCACGGCGCCAATGGTGAACAGCGCCACCGGCGATGCCGAATCGGCCAGCAATCCCACCGTGGTAGCGACAGGCCCGGGCAGGCGCAAGGAAAACGCCGACACCACCGCACCCGACAAAATGGCCCACGGCATGGGGTTGGCCGCCACGCCCTTGAGTGCATTTTTGGCGGCCTGTGCGGCCGACGTCTGTAGCCCGGCCGCCGCAGGGTGACCGGGATCGGCCGCCGCCGGCCCCAATCGGGACAGCGCAATGCACAGCGAGGTGGTAATCACCATGTCCACCAAGATCGTGACGATGGCCGGTCCGGCCGCCTGCGCACCCAACAGTGCTACCAACAGCGGCACTCCCATGAATCCGGTGTTGGGAAAAGCGCCGACCAAGGCGCCAAACGCGGCATCGTTCCAGCCAATGCGTCCGCGGCGGGTGAGTGCCACCACCAGCGCCACCATCACCAATGCACAAAACAGGTAACTCAACGCCACCCCGGGGTCCAACAACTGCGCGATCGGCGTGCTGGCGCCAAAGCGGTACAACATACAGGGCAGCGCAAAAAATAAGACGAAGGTGTTCATGCCCGGAATGGCCGCCAAGGGCAGCAGTCCCCGGCGCGCGGCCAAGTAGCCACAAAGCACCAGCGCAAAAAATGGAAAGGTCACGGTCAGAGTCGCAAGCATGACGCCATTGTCCGGGCAAATCGATGGGCGTACGGGCTAAGATGCCCGCCGGCGCGCCCGTTATTTCATGACCTTTTGCGCACACTGTCCGATTGCGTCCGATTTCTTCCGTTTTAGCCCCCCGTCCTCCCCCGTTCCCAGATGTCCGCCCCCGCCAGCAACGCCATGAACCTCGCCCAGCAAGAGGCGGTCAATTACCTACACGGGCCCTGTCTGGTGTTGGCAGGGGCTGGCTCGGGCAAGACCCGGGTGATTACCCACAAGATCGGTCGACTGATCCAGATGGGCATGGCGCCCCAACGCATTGCCGCCATCACCTTTACCAACAAGGCCGCCGCCGAGATGCGCGAACGCGCCCGGGGTTTGATTGGCAAGCCGGCCAGCGAGGTGCTGATTTGCACCTTCCACGCGCTGGGTGTGCGCATGTTGCGGGCCAACGGCGCGGTGCTGGGGCTCAAACCCCAGTTCAGCATTTTGGACACCGACGACGTGACCAGCATTCTTAAAGACGCCGGGGGCAGCACCGACGCTGCCACCGCGCGCGCGTGGCAATGGACCATCAGCGCCTGGAAAAGCGCCGGTCTGAATGCCGCACAAGCCCAGGCCCTGGCTTCCAACGACAGCGAGCGTCTCGCCAGCGTGGTCATGGCGCGCTACGAAGAGCGCCTGACCGCCTACCAAAGCGTGGACTTTGACGACCTGATCAGCCTGCCGCTCAAATTGCTGCGCGAACACAGCGACGTGCGCGCCCAATGGCAGCAGCGCATGGGCCATGTGCTGGTCGACGAATACCAAGACACCAACGCCACCCAATACGAAATGCTGAAGCTGCTGGTGGGCTGCGAGCCCGACGGCGGCCGCGCCTCCCATCTCGAGGGCGACGCCCGATTTACCGCCGTGGGCGACGACGACCAGTCCATTTACGGCTGGCGTGGCGCAACACTGGACAACCTGAAAAAACTCCCCCTCGATTTTCCCAAGCTCAAGGTGGTCAAGCTGGAGCAAAACTACCGTTCCACCTCGGCCATTCTGCGCGCCGCCAACAACGTCATCGGCCCCAACCCCAAGCTGTTTCCCAAAAACCTGTGGAGCGATCTGGGCGAGGGCGAACCGGTGCGCGTAGTTGACGCTGACAACGAGGAACACGAGGCCGAACGCGCCGTGGCCCGGATCCAAAGCCTTCGGGTGGAGGGCACTTTGGCGCAAGCGGGCGCACAGTACCGCGAATTTAGAGACTTCGCGGTGCTGTACCGGGCCAACCACCAGGCCAAACCCTTCGAGAAGGCTTTACGCAAGGCCAACATTCCGTACAAGGTGTCCGGTGGACAGAGCTTTTTTGACCGTGCCGAAATCCGCGACCTGTGTGCCTGGTTTCGTCTGTGGGCCAACAATGACGACGACCCGGCATTTGTGCGCGCCATCACCAGCCCCAAGCGCGGCATTGGGCACCAGACGCTGGCCAGCCTGGGCCTGTTTGCCAGCAAATACAAGCTGAGTTTGTTCGAGGCGCTTTTTTCTTCGTCGCTGGCTGCGGCGCTGCAGGCGCGCGCCTTGGGTAGCTTGCACGAGTTTGGCCGGTACGTGAACGACCTGCAATTTCGGGCCAGGCACACGCAGGGCGCCGAAAACGCCCGTGTCTTTTTAGCCGATTGGCTGAAAGAAATTGGCTATGAGAAGCACCTGCATGACGGGGAAGAAAGCGACAAGATCGCTGCCGCCAAGTGGTCCAACGTTTTAGAATTTTGCGATTGGATGGCGCAGCGCTGTGGGGGCTTGGTCGATGACACGGCAGGCCTTAACACCGCGCGCGAGGTCAAAAATCTGCTCGAAGTCTCGCAGACTATCGCCCTGCTCTCCACCATCAGCGAGCGCGAGAACGACCAAAACGTGGTCACGCTGTCCACCCTGCACGCCGCCAAAGGCCTGGAGTGGCCGCACGTGATGTTGGTGGGCGTGACCGAAGGCATGCTGCCCTTCAAACTGCGCGAACAGGCGGCGGACGCCGACACGCTGACGACCACCGCCAGCGCCCAAGAGGCCGGAGAGGTCCACCTGCAAGAAGAGCGCCGCCTGATGTACGTGGGCATCACCCGCGCCCAGCGCAGTCTGGCGGTGAGCTGGACCAAACGCCGCAAAAAGGGCCGCGAACTGGTCGCAGCCCTGCCGAGCCGCTTTATTGCCGAGATGGCGCTGGACAAAACCACCGCCAAAGAAGACCCACGCGAGAAGCTTCGGGCGCTAAGGGCAGAGTTTGCGGCGCGGGCGGCGGCAGCGCCTGCCAAGACTTAAGCCCGCAACATCCCCAACAAGCCCGCCGTCGAGCCATCGAGCCCCGCGGTGTCGCCGCTGTCTAGGCGCGGCGCGATGTCTTTGGCAAGCACTTTGCCGAGCTCCACGCCCCACTGGTCA
>Ga0114968_10001768_pt1 | contig 16668 bp, 19 predicted proteins | sample M_130807_EF_Meta_FD_87020 | JGI IMG/M metagenome (GOLD analysis project Ga0114968, IMG submission 87020) | Freshwater microbial communities from Lake Montjoie, Canada to study carbon cycling - M_130807_EF_MetaG | ecosystem: Environmental > Aquatic > Freshwater > Lake | place: Lake Montjoie...
ATCATTGATGAATACCAAAACGTTAGACATAAAAACTCTAAAACATTCTTAACACGTTTTTCTGAAAATACTAAAGTAGTTGCTTTGGGTGATACTGGACAAATAGATTTAAAAGATGAAAGCGATAGTGCGTTAGAAGCGTTAATTGAAGACGTTAAAAACAATCCAGAAGAAGGTGTTGGTGTCGTTGAATTTAATGCTGATGAAATTGTTAGACATAGGTTGACTTCTTATTTCATCAAGTTATATGACAATAGAAAAAAAAGACTGTTAGATGAAAAATCCAGACAAATACCAATAGTAAAACCAGAACCACCAAAACCTAAGATTATTAAAGAAAAAAGTATTTTTGGTGAAGTTTTATCATTTTTTACAAAAAAATAAATTTTTAACTTTACTTATCACCACCTATCAATTAAATTGGTAGCATGAAGATAGGTATTACTATAAACGAGGTATTGCGAGATTTTATCGGTCAATTTGCTTATACATATAATAAGTATATTGAAGAAATTGACATCACAAATGATGATGTTACCAGTTTCAATTTAATTGAACATTTTAAGTTTGATGACATCAATAAACTTAATAGGTTTCTATATTTAGAAGCACCTCTAGAAATTTTTGGTCATGCTGACCAGATGTCAGATGGTTTAATGAATCATTTCAATAATTTCTTAACAGATATTGAAGATGAAGGAGAACATGAAATTATCTTAATAAGCAGAGAAGTGGAAAAAAGTATTCCTTCAACTTTCTTCTTTTTATCAAAAACTGGCTGCCGAATTAAAAACATAAAATTTGTCCTAAACTACGATGAAAAATGGGACGATGTAGATGTTTTAATCACAGCTAATCCTAAAACATTAGAATTAAAACCAAGCGGTAAAATAAGTATCAAAGTTAAATCTTCTTATAACAAAGACGTTGTGTCTGATTATGAGATTGATTCAATATTGGACTTTATTAATAATGAAGAATTAAGAAATAGAATCTTAAATACTAAAATAACAAATTACGAAGAAATTGATTAACATGATTGAATTTGGCGGTAACATATACTACATCGATGTTGATGCTTTAGAAAGCACAATTAAATCTATCGGAACTAAATCTGGTAAAAAAATTATTGAAAAAGAAACTAAAACTTATCTTGATGAAAATGGTAAAGTTTTAAGTTCTGAAATAACAGAAGTTGAAAGAGAAAGACCAAGAGAAATTGACGCAACTAAATACGATATTTTAAGAGTTATGATTGAAATATTAATGGACGCAACCGAAGATACTGACGATGATTCATTAGGTGCTGAAAGAGCTCTAGATAAAACTTCATTAGGATATAAAATAGCTTTTAATACATTATATAATTACGGTATTTTAAAAGAAAAAGAATAACCAAATAATAACACTAAAAATATGGAACAAAAAAAACAAATTGAAGAACAAATAAGCCAAATAGCTTTGGCTTTAAATAACTTTGAAACTAAAAACTTTAGAGTTTATTTCTTTGTGCTAGACACAAAAGGTAACCCAACCGCTGGTATCGCTAACATTTACGAACACGTTAAAATTTTAAATGATTTAGGATACAGTGCATGTGTGTTACATGAAAAAAATGATTATAAATTAAGAGGTGACCAAGAAGGTAATGGTGTCGCTGATTGGTTAGGTGAAGAATATGCTGCTTTACCTCACGCTTCAATTGAAGGACAAGAGTTAAACATAGCACCTTCTGATTTCGTGATTATACCAGAAATTTTTGCTAACATTATGGACCAACTTAAAGGGTTTCCATGTAAAAAAATAGTTATGTCACAAAGTTATGATTATTTATTAGAATTGTTACAAATTGGTAAAAGATGGAACGTTGATTACGGATTTAACGATGTAATTACTACATCTGAAAAACAAGCGGATTATGTTAAATCATTATTCCCTTCAATTCAAACACATGTTATACCAGTATCTATTTCTGATTATTTTACAGATAGTGATAAACCTAAAATCCCAGTTGTTTCTATTTTAACTAGAAACCATGGTGAAGCTGCTAAAATAGCTAAATCATTCTACTTACAATACCCACTTTACAAATGGATTACATTTAAAGAATTAAGAGGGTTACCTAAAAAACAATTTGCTGCTGAATTATCTAAATCTTGTTTAGCTGTTTGGATTGATGACCAATCTGGATTTGGTACTTTCCCATTGGAAGCAATTGAGTCAAACACACCAGTAATTGGTAAAATACCTAACATGGTTCCAGAATGGATGGAAACAACAAATGAGAGTGGTGTTAAAGTAATTAAAAATAATGGTGTTTGGACTAACACAACTTTAAACATTCCAGAACTAATCGCTAACTATTTAAAAGTTTGGTTTGAAGATTCATTACCACAAGAATTATTAAATGGTATGGCTGAATCTAAAGGTCAATACACTAGTGAAAAACAAATCGCTGCTGCATCTGAAGTTTATACTAAACTTTTTGAAAGTAGAAAAGCAGAATTAGGTATTGTTTTAGAAAAATTAACTGAATCTTTAAGCGAGGTTGAACCAACTAACGCATAATAAAATATTAAATTAAAAAATATGGAAAAAAATAATATAAGTGTAATTTTACCAGTGCACGCTTTAAATGAAGTGACTAAACCTTTATTAGATAACGCAATTAAAAGTGTCCTAACTCAAAATGTTAGACCAGAAACTTTAATAATTGTAGCACCTAAAAATAGTGATGTAGTAAAACATATTAAAACTCTAGATTTTGGTGATTATAGCAATTCTGTTGTTATTGCTGAAAATGATGGACAAACTGATTTCGCATCTCAAATAAATTATGGTGTGTCAGTATGTAAAACAGAATGGTTCTCAATCTTAGAACTTGATGATGAATATTCTAATATTTGGTTTAAAAATGTTGTTGAATATCAAAAAGCACATACTAACGTAGATATCTTTATGCCTATCGTTATTGACGTTAATGAAAATAATGAGTTTATTGGTTTTACAAACGAAGCAGTATGGGCTCAAAGTTTTTCTGATGAATTAGGAATCCTAGACAACAATGCTCTATTAGCTTACCAAAACTTTAATGTTGATGGATTTGTAATGAAAAAATCAATGTATGATGAGTTCGGAGGATTTAAACCAAGTATTAAATTAACCTTCATTACTGAATTCTTATTAAGAATGACATTTAAAGACGCTAGAGTTATGGTTATCCCTAGATTTGGATACAAACATATTAACCAAAGAAAAGACTCATTATTTGCATCTTATAGAGAAACTATTGACCCAGTTGAGGCAAGATGGTGGTTAGCAACTGCTAAAAAAGAATATTATTTCGCTAAAGATAGAAATATAACGTATGATTCACAAAATTAAAAAATGGTTACAAAACGAGGACGAAAAAGAACAAACGAAATGTACTTTGGTCCAGAAGAAGAAGAAGCAGTAATCAAATTTTTAGAATCAACAGACGAAACAGAAAGGAATCTAATTTTTAACGAGTGGCTTAAAGGGCCACTCGATAAAATGATAGAGTCGATAATTAGAAAGTACAAGTTGTATAGAAAGGGTGAGACATTTGAAGAGTTGCATAGCGACACTTTATCTTTCCTAATGACAAAAGTACACAAATTTGAAAGTGGTAGAGGCAAAAAAGCTTATTCATATTTTGGAACAATTAGTAAACACTATATTTTAGGGTTACTAATCAAAGATGAAAAATATATTAGACAAACAACATCTTACGAAGAATTAAACGATAGCATCGAAGAAAGGGAAGATTTGACATACGTTATCGATAGAGATAGTGTTGAAATGGGTGACTTCATTAAAAAATTAGTCGGTGAAATTAAAACAGAATTAGAAAGCGAAAATAACCATAAGAAAAAATTAAATGAAAATGAAATTAAAATTGGTTATGCGTTAATAGATATTTTAGAAAATTGGGAATTAGTCTTCTCTTCAATGGAAGGAGGGTCTAAATATAATAAGAATTCTTTCTTAGAAACTATGAGGAATTACACCAATTTATCAACTAAAGATATTAGGATTGGAATGAAACGTTATAAACTACTTTATGAAGTTTTAAAAAACTATGGTTTATAGATGTTTACATTATTTTTTTTAATATATTAGGTATTTATATATATAGATAACAAACATTTTAAAACTAAAATAAAATGCCTAGAAAAAAGAAACAAGACGTAAAAGTTAACGATACAGAATCATTAGAAGGTTTAATGCAAGAAACTTATAATGACGCATGTTTACAAATAAATGACGCTCAAAAAACCATCAATGAATTATCAGCTAGTGCTTCTCCAGTAGACGTTGATGATTTAACTAAAATAGCAAAAGAAAAAGGTAGTTTACTAAAAGTAAAAGACTCAGCAATCAGAATTAAATTAGAAATCGCTAAATTACAAAGTGATATAATTAAAAATCGTGGTGACGTTGAATCAACTATTAATGAACGAAGCCAAGGCAGTGCATCATTAAATGATTATAAATCAATTAGAGAAATGATTAAAAATGGTGGGTTGAACGAAAATAACGACAATGAATTATTTTAATGTATGGCATTACTTGACCAAAAAAAGAAAGTTTTCGGATATATTGCATCAGCTAGGGTTTTAACAGAGCAAATGCCAATTATGAAATTAATAAACTCTTTACCATCATTAAACAATGGTAAAGACCCTATTGTCTTTTTAACCGATTTAATAAAATCATTAATTGGTTACGAAGCGTTAAGAGACTCTGTTGTTGATATCCTAACTTACTCATTCGATGAGATAGAAGTTAAGGTTAAAACAGCTTTAAAAAGAGAATTAATAACACTAGTTAGTTGTGGTGTTAATCCAAGCATTCCAAGTTTTTTAAAATCAACTGGTGTTGGTATTAACATTGAAGTTAAAAAAGCAGATTTCTTAGATATGTTTAAAGTAGATGCTAATTCAAAAGTTGGTATCTTATTATATGATGATATCACATCACCATTAACGAATTCTTCAGATTTTAACACTTTTTTATATGGTGTTACTCAAAATGATGGTATAACACAATCATGGAAAGGTATATTAGATATTACTTTTAATTCTTTAGGTAACGTTAATAGACCAAATAATACATTCACTATTAGAGTTAACCAAAGTTATGACAATAAAACATTAACTGATTTAAATAATGATTTTATTGATTCACTTACATTATTCAATGCACAAAAAGTAGTTAATAACATTATGGATGTTATTTTCGGTTCAATATCTGTAACCATTTCAAAAACAAAAAAACAATTAGACCAAGAAGGTAAAATAAATAATATTGTTGATAAACTAATAAATGATGATGGTTGTGATGATGAAATAGATGATAGTTATTTCACTTTTGATAATCAACAAATAGCGACAATAGAAAGAGATTCAGCAAGAAGACAAAGTGGTATGATTAAAGTAAAAACATCAACAGAATCAATTTCCACTGTTGGTTCAGATACGTTAATCACTTTTAATGAGGAAATGAACAACGCTGCATCGTTTGTTGATAAAAAACAAACATTAACAGCTAACATAGATAAAATGAGTGATGAAAGTGCTAAAAACGTACCAAATCAAAGTGATAAAATTTCTGTTAAATTAGATTTCATACAAAAATTAATTAGTAGCTTGACAAAAGCAATTGTTAGTGTTATATTATCACCTAAAATACTAATGATATTTCTTATTAACTTTAAAATAATTTATACTTTAAGTGGTGAATACAAAGACCCAGTTGAATTTATTAAAAAGAATAAAAGGTTAATTAAAGAAATGATTAAAACAGTTTCAGATATTGTGGTAGAAAAATTATTAGCAATAGGGATGAAAGAAATGACAAAATTAGCAAATAGTGTTGTTGCTAAAAAAGCTGTTGAAAAAAGTAAAAATAAGTTAGCACAGTTGTTGAGCTTAACTGGAGTTCCACAAGACGCTATCAGAATTATTAAAGGATTATCATAATGGCAAAAACATCTTGTAAACCAAATACACCAAATGCCCCTAACGCAAGTACTAATTTTTCATTACGAAATTTAAGTGGGATTATAAATCTTCTTCTAAGTGTTTTTAAAATACCAGAAAAACCAGCAATACCATTACCACCACCATTGATAATGTTAGGTGCTTCATTACGACCAGGTTTGTCAGCAAAATCAATTGCTTCTAGAATTATAGCAAGACAATCAGAAGCTGGTAGAGTAACTGGTGATGTTTTTAGTAACAGTCCAAACACTGAAGAAATAATGGAATTAATAAGAGCAGAAGAAATGGTAAACGCCTTACAAACAGAAGCTGTAGTTCAAGTTGCTTTGCCGCCTGGCATTCCAGTAACTACTGTTGCTATTGGTAACCTAGGTATTCCAACTGTTGGACAAGGTGCTACTACTGGTATGGCCATGGGTAATGGTATAATGACTTAAAAAAGTTTTAATATGAGTGAAGAAAATAAAAATAAAGATTTAGATGATAAAACAAACAATGAAATTTTGTTTGAAGTTAAACAAATGGAAGCTGATTACGAGTCTTTGAAATTAAAGATGTTAAAAGATTTTGATGAATTAGTTGAGATTGAAAATCGTTTTAATTATGCAAATGTTTTATTATTAAAAAGATTAAAAAAAGATTAGAATGTATTTTATAGGTAAATTTAATGTCACAGATAAAAACATATTTCAAAAGAATATTTTTAAGATAGCTCAAATTGCTATCGTTAAAGGAATTTATGATGAATATGGTTTTGGGAGAATACAAGTAGATATACCAGCAACACCATCTGTTGGTGGTACTGGAGTTAAACTAGACGCTAAAGGTAACAGAATATGGACAACAGCTATTCCATTATTACCAAAACATTTATCAGTTATTCCTAAAGTAGATGAAGCAGTGCTTGTTTTCACATTTGAAGGTGCAATGACCCAAGATGTTTATTATATAGGACCAATAATTTCATCATTAGATAAATTAAGAAAAGATGAAGGGTCCATATCTGCTAGACGAATGTTTTCATATGGGACGGGTAAGATAGACCCACCAGTTACTAGTATAAAAACAAACAATAACATTATACCAAGTTTAAAAGGTGTTTTTGCTGACCCAGAAGATGTCACTATTCAAGGTAGATACAACACAGATATCATACAAAAAGAAAACGAAATATTAATAAGAGCTGGTAAATTTGTGAGTTCAAAAAAAGGTGAAAACAATAATCCTTATGATTTTAAATTTAATTTGGCAACACAAGGGTTTATACAAATAAAAAATAATTTTAATTTTTCAAAAGATAAAAAAATGACCACGTTAGGTACAGTCACTAATATTGTGTCAAATAAAATAAATTTATTAACATACGGTGGTAGCCCAAATGTCATTTTAAATCAAGATGATTTATTATCTAAAGACCAAATAAATAATTTAATGAGTGATGACCGTAATATAGCTGCACACCCAATACCATTTGGTGATATTTTATTAGACATGTTAAAACTATTAAAAAGCGGTATTGTTTCACACGTACACAGTACTCATGGTAAAAAAGCCGAAGACATACAAGCGGAAGGTAACCAAGTAGGTGTTATGGAAACATTTGAACAAGAATTTGGTAAACTAGAAAAAATATTGTTATCTAAAAACATTCGTATTAATTAATATTTTAATATATTTATTAATAAAAAACAAATGGTAATACGCACATATTTTGACAAAAGCAATACTATAATTAGTAACTCTAATGTTAATACTGGTTTGAACCCAGTAACTGAATTATTTTATGGTGGGGCATTAACTCAACAAAAATACACTAGATTCTTATTTCACTTTGATGAAGCAAGGTTAAAAAATTTTTATACTGGTGGTACTTTTACTGAATTATCAAATCTAAAACACACATTAAGAATGACCAATACTGGTTCGTTTGATAAAGATTTATTAAATACTGGTATGGGCTCAAAAGATAGGACTACATCTTTTGATTTAATTCTTTTTAAAATCAACCAAGATTGGGATAATGGTGTTGGTTATGATTATGAAATACCTATATTACTTACTGGTGATTACGGTTACAGTACAAATCCATCTAATTGGATAAGACCAAAAATAGGTTACGATTGGGTTGGTGGTGCTGGTGTTTATTCTGGTTCACCAAGTGCTATTACTGTCACTTACCAACATTTTGATAAAGGTAATGAAAACATTGAAATGGATGTTACTGATTATGTTAATGGTGTTTTAACTGGTAACACAAACTATGGTTTAGGTATAGCATTTGCATACCCATTTGAATTATTAAATACTAGCCAATACCAATATGTTGGTTTTTTCACAAACAACACACAAACATTCTATGAACCATTTATTGAAACCGTTTATACTAATTATATAAATGATGATAGAACAGATTTTTATACTGACAAACCAAATAAATTATATTTATATGTTAATGTAAATGGTAACCCAACTAACTTAGATTCAAAACCTAGTGTTAATGTTTATAATGATAATGATATATTATTTTCAGCTTACACATCAAACAAAGTTAAACATGTAACCAAAGGTGTTTATTCAATTGATATAATTGTACCATCAAGTTATGGTGATTGTGTTATGTTTAATGATGTTTGGACTGGTATAACAATTAATGGTGTTACTAGACCTAACATTTCTTTAGATTTTGTATTAAAAGATTCAATGGATTATTATAATATTGGCGACAATAGTTTTTTACCTAAAAAGACAGCTATTACAGTTAGTGGTATTCAAAACAAAGAAAGAATCAAACGTGGTGACATTAGAAAGGTTATAGTATCAGCTAGAATACCTTATACAGTTGAACAATCACAAAAAATAGACGATATTAAATATAGAATATTTGTTTCTGAAGGTGCTGCTGAATTAACAGTTATTGATTTCCAACCAATAGAAAAAACAAATAATCATTACTATTTCTTATTAGATACTGCTAGTTTAATTCCAAATACTTATTACTTAGACGTTTTAGTTACATCTAATCTAGAAACCACAACTATTAAAAATGTAATTCAATTTGACATAGTTAATCAATCAGATTTAAGAAAAGGGCAATAATATGAAAAGTTTTATTAAAAAAAGGATTAGAGAACAAATGATTGATGGACAGAATATGTCACCAATTATGCAAACGTTTTGTAACCAAATGAGTATACCAGAGGAATGGATTAATTCTGATTATAAAAATACTATTGTGTTGCTAACCAAAATGATTGGACCACAAGATGGTCCAAACGCACATCTTTGGGAACGCATACAAAATCCATTAGAACAATGGAAACAACAAGAAGACAGCATCAATCAACAAATTAAAACACAACAAATGTCTGGTGATTCAAACCCAGACAATAACTCTTATTGGAGGTTGATTCAAACGACTATTTGCGAACAAGGTCCAGATTTTGAATAAAAAGACTTGACAAAAATTTAAATGTTCATATATTTATAAATGTGTTAACTCAAGTATTGGTCCCGACCAGAAATGGTTTAGAGCTGTCAAGGCAGCAAAGGTATCGGTACAATAATAACAAAAATTAAAAGTTAATTAAAATGTATTTAAATTATTCTGCGGCACAATCTGTGCCTACAGCTAATATTGCTGTGAACAAATCAAGACTTAAAGTCTACAACAATACGGGCGATATGCCAACGTATTATCTACAAAAGGGACAAGAGTTCCAAATCGAATTATTTAATCCAACAACGGATGTTATTCTGGCTAAAATCATACTTAATGGTAATCCTATTTCACAAGGTGGTTTAGTATTGAACCCTGGCCAAAGAGTATTCTTAGACAGATACTTAGATGTTGCTAAAAAATTCTTATTTGATACTTATGAAGTTTCAAATACTGAAGAAGTTAAAAAAGCAATCGAAAAGAATGGTGATTTCAAAGTAGAATTCTACAGAGAAAGAGTTCCTAATTACTTAAACACACTAGCAATAAATAGTAATACTGCTAGAGGTTTTGGTGGAACTATAAACAATACAACAATTGGTGGGTATGCTTCATCTATACCTAACGGTAGCGTTAATCTTACAAACACATCTGGTCATATTGGGTCTACTGCGTTATATACTTCTTCAGTTAGTAATAGTGTACCAACACTTGATTCAATGAATGATATGTTATCAATGGACGCACCAAAAAAAGCTAATCCAACTAGAACGTTAAAGAGTCGTTCTAAGAGCATAGAAACTGGTAGAGTAGAGCAAGGTTCAGTTTCTGACCAAAAGGTTGTTACAGTGGATAAAAAGTTTGAATACTGGGCTTTTCACACTATTGAATGTAAAATGTTACCAGTGTCACAAAAAATAAACACAGTTGAAGATATCAATGTAAAAGTATACTGCACAAACTGTGGTGCTAAATTAGGGAAAGGTCACAAGTTTTGTGGTCAATGCGGCACAAAAGCATAAAATAAATTAACGAGTTAACACATAAATTAAAACCGAGGACTTGCATCTTCGGTTTTTTTATTGTACATTAGTTAAAAAATATTGTTATGAAAAATATGAAATTAGAATTAGTAGAAGCAGCGTTAACTGACATTAAAAATTTAGTTAAAGAAAATCCAAATGATATGGATTTAGGTAAACGTGTTAGAAGTTACTTCCTTAATTTACCAGAAGTGGTTAAAGAATTTAAAGAAGAAATAGATAAATAATAATTATTTCACTTAGTTTTATATTAATAAAATTAACCGTATTTAACTTTTCCCATTACACATAATTGTAAAAATACGTCTGCGTCATCTGCATCAAACTGGCCATTTAAAATTCTATAATGTATTTCACTATATTCATTTTTTAATAAATTAATAGCATCTAATATTTTATCAATATCAACATAACCCAAATAACCCTTTTCATTCATATATTCATATCCATCATCAGAATCATCACCAATATTCTCATCTTTATCATAGAAATACATTTTACCTCCACCTAATAAAAATTTACTAATTGCTTTACTACCATGTACACCCATATGTTGAATATCATACTTAACATCTTTAGGTAGATGTTTAATATAATACCAATAATTAGAACCACCTTCTAATGCTGTTGTAAATAAGTTAATTAAATCTGTGCGTTCTAAAGGTTTAGTTTCAATATTTTTATTAGAATTACTATTAGAACTTCGTGCATGAAATTCAGCTTCTTCCTTACTTGAAATTACTCGTCTTAATGTGGTTTCCCATGCGTCTAATGAGGCTTTATCGTAAATAGATAATTCACTTTTATTTTTAATATTAGCAATTAACTTTTTTAAAACATCTATTGTTTCTTCATCACTACTAGTAATCTCAACAATCAAACCCTTAGATACTAGATATCTTTGCTCAGCTAATAGATTAGCTTTTTGAATATTTTTGTCTTTATCAAATCTTCTCATATGTTATTTTTATTAATAAATATTCCTATAAAACAAAAAAGCCCCACATTTCTGTAGAGCTTTTAAGTTTTATGTTAAATTAAGACTATCTTAATTCGTTAGGGTTGAATGTCATTACACCGTCAACTCTCAAGTGTCCGTAGAAACGATTGTTTACTACTTTCTTAGCGTAACGTGTCATGATACCTTTCACTGGAGCAAAGTTGAAAGGGTTGTACATTGTTGGAGTTAATTGTAACGGCACGTATGGTGCGTAGATATAACCAGTGTCTAACAATGATTTTCCTTTGTGACCAATGATGATAGAGTAAGCTGGTGCATAAGGGTCACGGTACACTTGGTAACGTCCGCTTAAAGAACCGATTCTTTCAATACCCATGTTGTATTGGTCTTGCTCTGGGTTAGCATCAGATACGTGGAAGTATTCTAAATCATCAAAGATTGCAGATATCTCAGAAGATACCACGATGAAGTTAGCACCACCTCTTAACGTAGATTTGTGGATTTGAGCAGAGATTTGGTTTAATTTAGTAATTAAAGTTTGGTTCCACTCTTTTTGAGTATATGGTGATGCAGCAGAAGAAGCTTTTCTCCATCCGTTGTAATCCCATCTTAATTGCCATGCAGCAGCTTTACGGATATCTCTCAAGATTTCACGGTCAATCTCAGCAGCAACTTGTTCAGATAACATTGCAGTTAACTCAGCTTCAGCATCGATGTTGTGGAATGCACTAACGTCTTGTGCTAACTCTGGAGACCAAGTAGCTCTTAATTTTCTTTCTTCAACAGATACAACAACTTCATCTAATTTGAAAGATACTTCTCCCATTTCAGTTTCAAGTTCTAATGTTGCATACTCAGCCCAAGCAGCGTTGAATGTGAATGCAGATACAGTAGTTGCAGAAGCACCAACATAACCATCATAAGTAGCTGTACCAGCAGCAGCAGAACCAGCAGCAGTTGTTCCAACTGGGTGGCTTAAATCTAAAGCTAAGTATATAGTACCAGTAGCATCTGTAATTGATGTATAATCTACAATTCCTCTACCATATTTTTGAGTTACCAATCTGAATGGTACAGATTTGTTAGTTGAAACAACAACGTTACCATCTTTATCTAAGATGTTAGCTGTAGTAACAACGTTTAATGAAGCTAAGAAAGACTCAGTATCCATTTGGTTACCGTCAGCACCAGTCATAACTTGTTTGTTAGTGTTGTTTGGTGAGAAACCAGAAACACCAACGATAATTTCTCTAACTGAACCATCAGTAGCAGTAGCTAAAGTACCAGCAGCAGCCAATCCAGAGAATTCACCATTAGTACCTAAAGATAATTTAGATAAACCAGTATGAGTTCTAATAGTTAAAGTACCTTTAGAGTTATCAAATAAACCATCGTTATAGAAAATATCATATAAGTTTTTAGCTTCCATTACTGTAGCAACACATGTACCAGCAGCTGGTAATACACATGATGGCATACCAGTTGATGCAAATGATGTATGAGCAGAATACTGTTTGTTTGTGTAAGTATCAGTATCGTAAGCAGAACCACCGTTACCAGCAGAATCAACTCTTGAAGATGTTTGTGGAACAAAGAAGAACAATTTACCAATTGGCATGTTCATAGCTTGTACAGATACGATATCGTTAGCTAATAATTTAGAGAAAACTCTTCTTACGATAGGGAAAACTACAGTTTCGAAAGAACCAGAGTTTGTTGCTGTCGTAGTTTCAGTTAATAATGAAGACGCTTGATTTTCATATAACTGAGCGATGTTTTCTTTTACGTGGCCTCTAAGACCCTCTAAGAATCCTAATGATTCCCATTTGTTTTGAGTTTCCAAACGGATAGCCTTCATGTGGTTTAATCCGATGTTACCTACTTGTCCAGATGTTAATAAATGTGACATAATTGTTTTTTATTTATTGTTATTTAATGTTATTATCTTTTTTCAACTCTGTTGATTAAATCTTTAATCCTTTGAGTTGAAGGGTCAACATAAGCAGTACTTTCATTTAATTGTTTTGAAGTACTTGTAGTTGATTCCTTTATTAATTTGTTTTCTAGTGATTCAGTGATTGGTTTTCTTGTTTCCAATTCATTAGAAATCACTTTGTATAATTTTTTAGATTCTACTAAGTTACTTGCTTGGTCAAATCTTTTTAAAATACTTTGTTTTTCAGCTTTAGTTGTTGAATGCTCAGTAAACAATCTTGTAATATAAGTCAAGTTTGAATTGAACACTACAGTCTCAACTAACTTTGTTCTAAATTCTTTAAGAGCTGTTCTGAATTCTTGATTCTCAGTTTTTAATTTTTTAGCCTCAGTTAATAAGCTGTTATATTTTTTTGCTGTTTCAGAAACGATTTGTCTAGCTTCTTGTAAAGCTTTTTTGTCAGACTCTGGTGCTATCATTCTACCACCACTGTATTTTTTACCTTGAGCGTGAGCAAGAGCTTTGCTTTCTTCTAATTCATCTTCTTCTTCAGAATCATCATTAGCAGCAATAAGATTTGTTTCTTCCTCATCTTCTTCACCAGCTTCTTCATCTTCTTCTCCAGAATCTTCATCGTCTAACTCAATGTTATATTCAGTGTCTTCTTCATCTTCTTCAGAATCATCACCACCAATAACTGTTAAATCTTCTTCAGAATCATCACTAGCAAATTCATCAGAACCAAAATCTTCTTCGTCATTTTCAACATCTTTTAAAGAATCTAACTTAATGATATACTCACCTGGTTCAGTAATGTTAATGTGAACTTCATCACCAACAATTTCAAAACCATCTTGAGATGTTATTTTCTTGTACATGTCAAAAATTTCTTCATCGCTACTTCCAACCATATTGGTTACCTCTGGTGCCTCAACACCCATTTCTACTTCGTCTTCCATATTCATGTCTAGACCTTCTTCTTCATAGGCTTCAGTAACTTCTTTTTTCTCTTTAGCTTCTTCACCTTTTTCATGCTCAGCTTTTTCTTTTTCTTTCGATTCAGATTTTTCATGCTCAGCGTGAGATGCTTCTTCTAAAGTTTCTTCTTCATAAATCTCTTCATCTAAAGATTCTTTCACAACACTATCAATTTCTTCTTTCGCTACAGAACGAAGTATTTCTTTTGTGTTAGCATTAAGAGCGTTTTCGATATTTTTAATATCTAATAATGCTTCTTCTAGTATTGATTTTTTTTCTGCCATTTTTAATATTTTTAATTTTAAAAATTAATTTAGTAATAAGATTTTACCTCATTTGTTTATAAATATGTGTGTTAGTGCGAAAAAACCTTTTTTTCGCAAAAAAAAATTATTCAGATAAAAATTTATCTAAATCATCTATTAAGTTTTCTTTTAACAAAGGCTTGGTTTTTACTTCGTTCTCAACGTAAGGTTTTAATTCTTCTATTGACGTTCCCATCCATGAACCTGGTGTACTAGGTGCTGTTACAACGTCCCAACAAATTATTTCAAAATCGTCTTGAACTATTTGCTCACCATTTTTACCTTCTTTAAGTGAACCAACGCCACGAGAAGAAACACCGATTTTAATTCTATTTCTTAGCATGTTGGCAACATCATCACCTTTACATGATATAATTCCATAGTTAATAAAACCTGGGCTCATTATGATTTCCATCTTACCCATAAGAGTATGACCTTCCCACCATGTTTCAATAATATTGTGTGAAATTCTATCACCAGCAATAATAGAACTTTCTGGGTGGTCTAATTCTCCTACAGCTCTGCGTTCACGAATTGCTTCTTGATAAAGTTTGTCTTGACTTTTTAGAACTACTTCTGGATAAACTCTACCATTTCTATTTAAGACACCGAATTTTTGTAATACGACATAAACGATAAGAGGCTCTGCAATAACAACTTTGCCAGATTCTAATTTTTTGATTTCGTTAATGAAAGGATGGTTTCTAGGTTCATCTGGACTAATGTATCCAGCATCGTGTTCAATTAGTCCACCCCAACCGCTTTCACCACGTTTTAATATTTTAAAGTCTTTATAATTTATATCCATAATTTAGTTGCTTATAGATATAAATATATTCTATTAATAAAAAAAGCCCCAAACGGGGCTTTATTTAATTTTTTTTCTTATGAAATTTAAATGATTTGTTTGTTTCAAATGTTGCGAACATTAAATCGGTCAGTTCATCAACGGTGTTTGTAATTTCAATTGAATTGATGGATAAAGCTTCTTTCATAAAAAAGGTTACTTCGCAATTCATAAAACTTCTTTTACCTAACTTTATACCAGATTCCCTTATATCTAAATCAACAATTGTTCTATCTTTGTTAAAGATTGTTTTATTAGCGTCTAAATAGTTAAATAACGTTTGTTTTATTTTTTTATTTAAAGACCTAATATCAAAACTATAATTGTTCGTTTCATCTTTTATCGGTTCGAGCCACGATGAAATATTTAAGTAGATTGATTTTGGGTTCTTATTGTTTACAGTACCATATGTGATATTGTAATTTTTAAAATTGTTGTTTTTAATTTCTTTTCCAGTCTTCATATATTTTTTATTTAATTATATGAAAACTCCAGGAATAAGTCAACTACCTTGTCTTTAAACTATTCTTTAAATCAACTAATTTGCTTATGTTTTTAACATAATCTTCATTAATTTCAATTTTATCTCTTAATAATTTATCTTTAACTTTTAACAATTTATCTTTAGTGTCCAAATCAGATTCAGTTAATTTTTCATCAATCATGGTTATACATTCTCTAAGTGTTTCTGTATAAACTGTTTTCTTTTCTTCGTCATCTGAACCAATTAAAGCTTTAATAATTTTTTTATCAGATTCCTCAAGTTCAGAATATCTTTCATTATATTTTTCAACCATTAAGTTAGTTAATAAACTATTTGGTAAATTAAAAGATTCTTTAATTTCTTTTTCTTTATTATTTAAAATATAATTTACGATAAAATCTTTTGAATCAATAATCTTATTAATGTTCTTTGGTGTTTTATCTGTGAAAATTAAAAATGATAAATTTTCATGTAATTCTTTTTTATCATAATCATTATCATTTTCAAATAAAATATTTGTTAATAACGCACTGTTAGCTTCCATAATATCTTTCTTTTTGAATTTAGACATAATATCTAAACACTCATCTAAAAATACTTTAGCTTTTAATTCATTACTCTCAACTTTATTTTCAATAAGATTATATATTAA
>Ga0114968_10001770_pt1 | contig 16652 bp, 19 predicted proteins | sample M_130807_EF_Meta_FD_87020 | JGI IMG/M metagenome (GOLD analysis project Ga0114968, IMG submission 87020) | Freshwater microbial communities from Lake Montjoie, Canada to study carbon cycling - M_130807_EF_MetaG | ecosystem: Environmental > Aquatic > Freshwater > Lake | place: Lake Montjoie...
AATTATAACTACTGGACTAATCATAGCACTAATTTTTATTGATTATACTAAAAATATATTATCTAATATTTTAATTGCTTCTTCATTATTCTTATCATCTTTAATATTATTAAAAGATATAATTAATGTTATTAAAAACTTTATATTTTCTTTATCAGATTTACTTAAAAAAATAAGAAAACCCGATTGGTCTAAAGAATTAGGATTTATGAATGAAATTAAAACTGAATTTTTTGATTTTATTAATCCAGTTATTAAAGATAATAATTATAAATTAATTTTACTTATTGATGATTTGGATAAGTGTTCTATTGAAAAAATCTATTTAGTTATTAAAGTATTATCATTGATTAAATACTCAGACTGTCCTATTTATGTATTTTTAACTTATGATTCAAAAAAAATAGATGAATCACTTAAAAATTACTATCAAATTAAATACCATAAAAATATTACAGATAGTAAATATATTATGAATAAATTAATAAATGTACCTTTCTGTCTGCCAGGAAGAGAAATTATAAATAATTTGAGTCTTATTTATGATAATATGAATAAATCACCTAAGATAGAATCATCTCCTAGAATTTCACCTAAGAAAAGGAAAGATACTATTTTAGACAATTTAGATATTTATTTAGATGATTCAAATATCGAAACTCCTCTAGACTCTTTACACCAAAACCGTGAAATTACAACCTTTCAATCAATTATAGAAAATACTAAAAACTCTGGAAATGCATTAACTAATGAACAAGTTATAAAAATCATAAACATCTATTCTATTGCAAAATTTCTATTACCTAATCATCTCAGACATAAAAGATTTATTTTATTACACTTGATTGTTTTATGTGAAAATTGGTTAAGAATTATGATTTATTTATATAAGGAAATTAGAAAGACAAAATTTAATTTAACTTATTCAGAAATTAAAGACGTTTTCGGTGAAAAACAATTATTGTTCTTTTATTTAAATGATTCTGAAAATCCTAATTATGAATTATTATTATATTTAACTAAATTTGAAATTAAAATAATAGATTTTATTGATTTAGAACCTTATATTTTTAATTTAGATAGGTGTTTATAAATTTTTATATAATCAAAATTAATGGGAATAGAAAGATTTTTTAGTGCTATTAATAGAAATTTTAATGTTGTAGATGATGTAGAAGAAGTTAAAGGTATTGAATGTGATACCCTTTTAATAGACTTTAATTCTATTATCCACAATATATCAAGTAGAGTTACTAAAGAAATAAAAGAAGGTGATGATATTGAAGAAGCTATTATAAAAGAAATAAAAAATTATATTTTGTATTTGATGGAACTAGTTAAATGTAATTTGGTTTATATATCTTTTGATGGGATTCCTACCTTTTCAAAAATATTAGAACAAAAAAGAAGAAGATATATTGGTGACTTTATAGACCTATTATTAAGTAAATATCCTTCCAAGGTTTCATTTAATAAAAGTATGATTAGTACTGGAACAGTGTTTATGAAAAATGTGATTAAAACATTAAAGGAAACAAACTTTCCAGTAAAAACTATAATATCAGATACTAATGAACTTGGTGAAGGAGAATTTAAAATTGTTAAATATGTGAATCAACATAAATTAAATGATTTTATTATTTATAGCCCAGATGCTGATTTAATTATATTATGTTTAATCTTGTATAATAGTCATAGAAAGATTAAAATTCTAAGATTTGACCAAAATACTAAAATATTAAATATTATTTACATTAATCGATTAGTAAAATACTTTGTAGCTTACAAGGAAGATAAAATTATAAAGAATATAGACAATAGAAGATATATTTTAGATTTAGCTATGATGTTTACTATTTTTGGTAATGACTTTTTACCAAGACTAGAAGATATAAATATTAATATGGATTTATATCTAATATTAGATGGGTATTTGATTAATTATGTAGATTATGGTTATATTCTTAGTGATAGTTTGGAAATTGACCCAAAGTCTTTTTATTTTTATTTATTGTTTTTATCAAAGTATGAAGGATTTTTATTAAAAAGGAATGCGGCAATGTCTAAATATCAAAATTATAATTATGCAAATATTGTTAACTTATATTTAGATGTAAAAGATAAAAAATACAATGAATCTATGATTTTTTATTTGGATTTAGGTGCTGATTTAAATATCAATGACCAATATGGTAAATTAGGTTATTACTTTTTTAATAATGAACAAATTATTAGAGCTTTAGACAATTATGAATTTAAGAACAATGTAAATCGTGATTATTTAGAAGAAAACGAAAAATACCAAAAGTTAATTCCAGTTGAATATAACTCCAACGTTAGAAAACATATATTTGCAACTAAAGATATGAACAAAAGAGAAAAAGAATTATATTTAATTGAAAAAAAATTAGACCATTATAATATTTTGTTCAACACTGATAGTAAATTTTTAAATAGTCTTAGAAAATCTGATTATTATAAAGATAATGATCCAAAAGTCATGGTTAATGAATATTTAAAAGGCTTCAAGTGGTTGATTAATTATTATATTAAAACAAATGATATTGATGAATTTTGGTATTACAAATATCATTATTCTCCTCTCTTAACTGATTTAGTTACTTATTTTAATCCTAACTGTTTACATTATAGATTTGTTAATAAACCACTAAATCTAAAACCATTACAAGTTTTATTATATACAGCTCCTATTAAAATATCAAAAATAGATGATTTTTTAAAAACTATAGATACTACTGATGAAAAAAGAAAAGAAATTAAACACTTTATTGAAAGTAATTTGAACCTCTTTTATAATCTAGATGAAATTTATTATTCAGTGTTAAAAGGGAATTTGAAAGAGGGTTTGTTTGATTGCTCAAATGCAAATTTCATTTCAAAATGTAATTATTTTGTGTTGGATGATGTTAAATCGTTAGTGCCGTTTAGGGAAATTTAAAAAAGTTTAGTAAAGTTTACTAAACTTTTTTAAAATGAAAGAGAATACAATATAATTTTGCAAAAGTGTCAATAATTTTTTACCAATGTCAATAAATGTCAAGTTCACTTTTTAAACAAAAAAATCATATAAGCTACAAATATTCATTTTATTGCCCTCATTTGCAATATATACTAAAATTTATATTTTTACTTAAATTTTTATTTTTTATATTGGTAAAACTTTTTCTATTTTATAAAAAAGATTTCAAAAAGTTTCCATTTATTAAATTCTCTCTCTCGCAAGTCAAAGTTTAGTAAACTTAGTTTAGTAAACTAAAAAAAACATTTAAGAAAATAAAATCTATTATAATATATATATAAAATAGGTTTATGACGTTTAAATGTAAATACTGTGAAAAAGAATATTCTAGTTATCAATCTAGATGTAATCATATGAGAAGATATCATACCGACGACCGTCAACCAGATGTCAACGAAACTGAAAAAATTGTCAACAAATTGTCAACAATAAAAATAGAAGAGGTGCCTAAAAATCAAAAGTGTAGTAAATGCGATAAGACATTTAAGTCAAGACAAGGAAAATGGGCACATGAAAAATTATGCAAAGAAAATAATAATGAAAAAATAGAAAAACTTGAGAAAGAAAACTTTGAAACTAAAAAAGAATTAGAAAATTTAAAAAATATGTTACAGAAGGCTCTTAAAATCCATCCTAAAACATTAAATAAAATAAATAATCAATTAAACAATAGCGGAACCATTAACAATGTTACCATAATTCAACTTGGACACGAGAATCTAAGTGAAATTCTAAATACTAAAGAAAAGAAAAATATTTTAAATAGACAAGCTATGAGTTTAAATGACCTAGTAGATTTAGTTCACGTCTCTGGTAAATATAAAAACTTTCAAAATGTTTATATAACTAATTTACAAAGTACCTTTGCATATAAGTTTGATGAAAAGGCAAATAAATTTATTGCTGTTAACAAGAATGAACTACTGAACGATTTAGTAGATTCTCGTATGTATGATATTGAAAAGTTCTATGAAGAAATCTGTCCAGACCTCGAACCAAAGAAAGCCGAACAAATTAAAAAGTTCATTGACAGAATGGGTAATGAAGAAGATGGACTTAAAGGAATAAAAAAAGAGGAAATTAAGTTAATTTTGTATAATAATAAAGACAAAATTAAAGCAAATTTTAATAAGGATACACTTCTTCTTGAAAATGAAGTTATCGATTAACATTTTTAGAACTCTGCAAAACATTTTTAGAACTAGGTATAACATTTATACTCTTCTTGCAATCAATACAATCAAAAGAATAATTAATCTCATGTGCTTTTAAATGCCACGCCATTGCAACTTTATAAGGAGTAGTATACTTATTACAAATATTACAAGTATATAAATTATTCTCGTTATTAATAATATAAAAGTTTTTGTCGTGCTTCATATTAAATAAGAATTTAGTAACAAAACGAATATCCGCCATAATAATATTATAATAATATAAATTATTATTTAATTCAATTTTTTTATATTACATAATAATATGGCTTCTAGTCTACAAGATTTCTTTTATACCATTCTTAATCCTAAAGAAGGTGTATGTGTTCTAAAATCAGATAAAATTAATGGTGTTGTTTATTTTAAAGAAAACTCCGATGGTACTCTTATTTATGGTAAAGTTTCTGGATTAACTCCTTTCAAAAAACATGGATTCCACATTCACGAATCAGGTGATTTAACTGATGGTTGTACTTCTGCTTGTGCTCACTATAATCCTCATAATAAAAATCACGGAGGAAGAGAATCAAATGAAAGACACGTTGGTGATTTAGGAAATTTAGAAGGAAATGAAAATGGAGATTGTGATTTTTCATTTACTGATAGATTGGTTAAAATATATGGTCATACTAGCGTGATTGGAAGAAGTGTTATTGTTCACGAAGATGAAGATGATCTTGGTTTAGGTGGACATTCTGATTCTTTAACTACTGGTCACGCAGGAAAAAGAGTAGTTTGTGGAGTAATTGGATATAGAAAAGGTTGTCATTAGTATTCAACATCTACAAATAATTCTAATATTAATTTATATAAATCTGTTGAATCATCTGGACATGATTTATTTGAATTTCCAGTATCACCTCTATCTTTTTTAAGTATAGCTAAAATATTAGCCAAGTCTAATATTTTTTTCATTTTTTCAGAAGAAGAACCGAGAGATGTTTTAGTAAAAGCTCTTACCAATCTACCAAAATATTTACCAGCGGATAAATTAAAAATACTTTTATCTTTTTATAAATTATGTAATAAATACCCTAATTGTTCAATTGCACTAAGAGTATATACAAAAGAACTTAATGAACAACAAGCGGATTTTAATATAATTGGAGCACAACTATTACCAGTTTCACGAGCTTGTTCACACTTTACAACGTGAATAACAGTAGATGGTAAAATATAATTTTCTTCTCTATATAGATTAGCTTCACTTAAACTTATCATTACATTACCCAATAAATCATTTGTTTTATGTTTATCTAATTTAGTTGAATATAAACTATCTCTAATTTTTTTTTGTAATTCTTCAGATTCACCTAATTTTTGATAATATATTTCTCTTGATGTTGTTTTTAAAGTAGATGCTTTATCTTTTCCGAATGTAATTACTTCTTCTAAAGTAATTAATAAACCAGCATTAATTATACACCAATTAATTAATTTATTTAATATTTCATTATTAAAATTATGAGAGTTATCGTGTTTAAAATATGATACTACAGCTAATTTTAATAATATAATCATAATATCTTTACTAAAAAATCTTGTATCTATATAATATTCCCCAATCATTGTAAAATCACCATATAAATCGATTTGCCATACAGAATGGTTAAACCAATTAGTTTGTTCCCATAAATCTTCAATAACAGCAATCCATAAAGATGCATTAGGCGCTTGAATAGTAACATCAATATCGCTTAATAATGTTGTTGAACCTAATATTGAAAAGTATGCAGTATCACCTGTGATATTTCTAGTTTCTTTACATATTTTCAGATTTCTATCATGATAAAGTGTAAATATTCTATGTGCTGTTTCAAATGTTACACTAGTAATATATTCTCTACAAGCCCATCTTTTTGTTATAATATTACTACTAGGTTCTTCTATTTTTCTTTTTATTTGTCCCATAATATTATTATAAGTATTTATTGGTTCTTGTGTATTTTTAATTTCATTAATAAAATCATTTAATTTAAAATTAATATCATGATCATTTAATCTTTTAGTAAAAAAATCTAATGTATTATTTAATTCAATCGGAGGAGCACTTCCTCCTTTCAAACTTATATATCTCAATTTATATTTAAAATATTTTTGATAATAATCCATATATAATAAGGTATATAAAAGATTGAAACTTTTTAATATTATATAATAGAAAATATAATATGAATAAGTATATTGATGCTTTAGAAAAATTATTTATTGAAAAGAATATATGTCAATCCCACGGAATTGGACATGCGATTACTGTAATGTATAATGCAGAAAATGCTTTACACGCTCATGATTATAAATTAACTGTCTTTGAGTCTAGAAGTGTTTTATTGGCTGCTTTATTGCACGACGCAGATGATAGAAAATTCTTTCCTGATAATAAAAATTATGAGAATCTAAGATTTATATTAAAGGATGAGAGTCAGGAAATGGTTGACCTAGTTATATCAATGGTTGAACTAGTTAGTTCCTCAAAAAATGGTGACAGTATTCCTGTACACGTTGCAGAAAGAATGTGGATGTTAATTCCTAGGTATTCTGATAGAATTGAAGCAATTGGTCTTATTGGAATTAAAAGAGTTTTTCAATATGCTAAAACAGCAAATAATCCTTTGTATGTGTCTACAACACCAAAACCAGGTAATGAAGAAGAAATTTGGGCTCATGCTACAATTGAAAGATATCGAGCTTACACTGGTGCTAGTGATTCTATGATTGACCATTTTTATGATAAATTATTACGAACGACTAATTTCCCTATTAAAAATCTTTTCTTAAATACAGAAGCAAAGGCTAGAACTAAACCAATGATTGAATTTTTATTAATGTTTGCTTCAAAGGAAGAATTAACTGACATTGATATTTTGGATTTTATTGATAATTATCATAAGAGGATTATGGGCAGACATCTCCTAATTTAATATAATATTCATTCAATCTTGTTAACTTGGTCTTTATTAAATTTTTAAGAAAACCATAATCATTTACTAATTTTTTAATTAATTTATCACAATCGGGTTTTTTTAATTTTAAATCCTCTTCTTTTATTTCTAATACATTTGGATTTAAAAAATATTTTTTTGTCTCTTCATAATTAAACTCAAAAGGTATTTTCACACCGTCTTTTTCCATACACAGTATTGTATCTTTTATATTTTTACTTATCTTAAAATAATCAAATATTGCTTCTGGTTTTAAATTAGGAATTCCTGGACAATAATCAGAACCTAACAAAATACAAAAATCAATAAATTGTTCCTGATTCAGTTCTAATTTATTTAATAAGTTTTCTAATTTTATTTCAGTTGGTTCTATTTTATGAGAAGTTAAATTTCTAACTATTTTTGGAGAACCAAATGTTAAAATATCCATATCTTCGGTTAATACTGCATCAACTAATCCTTTTTTAGCTAAATAAGCACATTGTGAATCTGCTTCTTCTGGTGCATTTATATAAGGAATACCCATAATAGTTAATAAATCTCTACACTGATCCCATTGTTCTTTAGTTATTACCACACATCTTTTAAAATATTTTATTTTATCTTCTTCTGTTTCTGCTTGTTCCATTTTATCAAATGCTTTCTTTTTGTTATTTTTCCTATCCTCTAATGTTTTATATTTTAATTCAGGTGGCTTACCATCAAAAACATAAACAGGAATAATATTATTATGTAATAATTCAATTGTTTTATTGAATAAGCCTAAAATATGTGACGTTATTTCTCCTTTTTGGTTCGTAAAATCTGCGCCAGAATTTCTAATGGAAATAATAACTTTATAAATTAATATACTTATATCAATTGCTATTTTTTTATTCTTAAAATTTTCTTTTTTAATTTTTTCTTCATTTATAAACTTTAATAAACATTTTATACCCATAAGGTTAAAATAAAATATTAATAAATCTTTATAATATATTAAAAATATTAAAAAATATTAAAAATTTTATTAATAATATAAAATTTATATTATCTACTATAATAATATGAGCTATCAAATCGTTTATCCTTACCCTGCTGTAATGTCTATTGACGCAGAAAGTTTTAAAGATGCAGTTAAATTTTATGCTAAATTAAACTATAATTATTCTATTAATTCTTTAATTATTAAAGATCAAAATAGATACATGAGAGCCGACTTGAATTACTTTAATGAAGGTAAAAAGAAGAAAGTAGGAATCTCTTTATTTCCTACTGTATGGCCTGTTGAAGACGATGGAAGAATTAATATGGATATGTTCCCCTACACTCCTACTGTAACTTATGATACTAAAGAATACCCTGCTACTACTTATTTGGAAGCTGACTTTGTTCCCAGAATTATTGCTAATCCTATGGCTGTTGTAGCTAGTCCTTTAGCTGTAGCTCCTCTTTTACCTCCTATTGTAGGAGGATTACCTGCTGTTGTATCTTATTGGAATTAAGATAGACAAAAAATATATTATAAAAAATTAATTTATAATATATATTTAATGAGCAACGAATTTGTATATATTCCATTAACTAGTGAGAATTTTGAAAATGTTAAAGCTATACCTTATAGTTCTTCTGATAAGATAGATCCAAGATGTCCATTATATCCAAGTGCAGCTAAGTGTAGATGTAATGAACAAATGAGGAAAAAAATGAAAGATGATATTGATAAAGATCTTGCTTATGTTAAAAATAATCCACATCCAAATTATCCAATTGGATGTGGCGATTTATCAAATTATGATCTAACACCTATCAAAGATTGTCCTCCTTGTCCTGTAGAACCAAAAAATGATCTTAATTTATATTCATTAAGACAATTAGTATTAGCTGCTTCTACTAGAGAAGAAAAAGATGCTATTATAATTAATAATATAAATAGATTACCTAATAATAATCACGGTAATGTAGTAGATTACTATAATAAAAAATTAAAACTTTTTATTATTTGGGGAGGAGGCGGTATTCTTAGTGTATATGATATAGATAATGGTTATGGTTATGTTATAAAAAATGGTATTTATTTTTTTGAGTATATTTATCCTGCTTATGGTATGACTTATCTAGAATCTTCTCTAGATGAAATTCCAAATAATATTCAAATAAATATGGGAATAAATAATATTAAAAAAGATAGTATTTTATTATTACCACCTTTTGATGAGAATTCTGATTGGGATACTAATATAAAAATAAACATATCAAAATTAAAACCTGTTGGTGGTTTATTTGATTTTTTTATAGATATATTATCATCTTTTTCATCAAATGATCTAAAAGATAATTTTATTTCTAAAATGGTAATTATTTTACATAGGATGAATCCACAATCAAATATTACTTATAATAAAACTATAAGATTAATTACAGATTTTAAAGATAAACAAACTAAAATGGTTTGGGATTTTGAAAATGATAATATGGTTGTCATAGAAAATAATATTTTTATGTATCAACATAGATTTAAAAACATATTATTAAAAGATCTTCCATCTCATTTACAAAAAAAATTAGGAATATTAAATATTGATTCTAATAATTGTGTTACTTTTATGAATCCACCAACAGATGGCGTATCTAATTGGGATCCTACAAAGACTTTAATAAGTTGTCCTCCTATTGCACCTACCATTGCACCTACCATTGCACCTACCATTGCACCTACCATTGCACCTACCATTGCACCTACCATTGCACCTACCATTGCACCAATCATTGCCCCATCAATTGTTCCATCAATTGTCCCGTCAATTGTTCCCTCTTCTGCACCAACTTATGCACCATCACCTGCCTCAGCAAATACAAAGGCATGTTCTTCAGATTCTTTAGATATAGGTGGTCAATGTATTCCATATCAAACTTTAATTATAATTGTAGTTATAGTATCAGTATTATTATTATTAGTAATAATTATGAGTAAAAGTAAAAGTAAAAGAAGTTATGACGATTATTAAAAAAAATTGTTTTAATTAAATATTATTAATTAATAATAATATTTAATGTCAAAGAAAATATGTTTTATACATACTGAAACCACAGGGCTTCACGATTTAATGAACGATAAGGTTTATAAGAAAAATCTTTTTGGTTTTGCTAGAATGGTTTCTTTCTCTTGGATTATTGCAACTAGAAATAATATAATTAAGAAAGAACACTTTATTATTAAACCAAGATGTTTACAAATTCCAGATGACTGTGTAAAGTTTCACGGAATATCACAAGAGATTGCTTTGAAAAAGGGTAAAGAAATTGAGACAATTCTTACTAAATTCAAAGATGACTTAGTAGGAGTTGATATCATATGTTCTCACGGATTAGAATTTCATTTGAAAACTGTTCAAGCTGAATTAGTTAGATATAACAAAGCAATGGATTTTAATAAATTTCTATTAATTGATACAAATAGTTTTGAACATAATATAAATCCAGCGACTCTAGTTAATATTAGTAAAGTTTATTTGAAGAAGGAAATCAAAGATAAAACAGTAGATGTTATTGCTGAATTATTTTTCAAGTTTTATGATGATTATGAAAATAAAATTAAATCTGGGTAGAATTTTCATTATAATCGTAAAATTTATCATTTTTATAGGGCAATGTATTATTACAACTATTTAAATTCCATACCAAGTCAGGATATTTAATACATTCTTCTTTTGTTACAAAATCAACACAAGTAAAACCTCCCATTTGTCTACAAGAACCTAATTTTTTATCATCTACGCATTGATTCATTTGAAAAGGTTCTCCTGCAATAGATTCTCCTTCTTTTATTGTTCTTAAAAAGTTATCATGGTAATCATCACAATATTTAGTTGTGTTATAAGTATAAATAAATTTAGCTCCTAATCTTTTTTTTCTAATTACACAACAATTAGTATTATCATAAATTTCAGCTTCAAAATTTTCTGTAATACCTCTTAGACAATAATAAAGTAAAAATACAATACTAATGTAAAATAAAATTTTTATCATTTATATTACGTTATATTATATTTTAAAGAATTAAATTTAATATTATATATGGATAAAGAAACATATACAGTTACCCAGTTTTGTAATTTTGTTAAAAATGTTTTACCCAATAAAAAGTTCTCTGTTATTGGTGAAATTAATCAATTAAAAAATTCTCACGGTCATTTATTCTTTACATTTAAAGATAATGAAAACTGTTTGAGTGCTACTATTTGGAAAAGTAGAGCTGAACAAATAAAAGCAAATTTAAAGGAAGGAGATAAGGTAACAGTGGAAGGACGGCTTGATTTTTATAGTGCTACTGGTAAATTGAATTTTATTGTTGATAAAATATTAACCAATGAAGGATTGGGTGATTTACAAAAGAAATACGATATGATAAAGGATGATTTTCAAAAGAAGGGTTATTTTGAAAATTCTAGGAAAAGAAAACTAGAAGGACCAATTAAAGATATTCTAGTTTTGACTTCAGAAACGGGTGCTGCTTATCATGACTTTGTGTTTGGATTAGAAAATGGTAAATCAAAAGTTAATGTTAATTTAATTGATGTAATTGTTCAAGGAATCGATTGTCCTAAAAATATTTGTATTGAAATGGAAAAAATAAAGAATAAGAAAATGAAATATGATTTAGTAGTTTTAACTAGAGGAGGAGGTAGTTTTCAAGATTTATTTGGTTTTTCTCAATCTGAATTAATTGAATCTATTTATGATTTTCATTTACCAGTGTTGAGTGCGATAGGACATCAAATTGATAATCCTTTATCGGATTTAGTATCAGATTATACAACACCCACCCCATCGTTAGCAGCACAATTTATTGTTGATTACAATAGATCATATTTAAAAAATAAGTTAAAGCTACCAGGAGATTTACAAAATAAATTAAATTCAGATATTATAAATCAATTACAAAAGCTGAATAGTTTGAATGAAAAAATAAATAGAGTTTGGTTTGATTTTAATAATAAAAAGAAGGAAGAATTGATAAATGAATTATATGATAGATTAAGAAAATTAGATTCATTAGAATCAAAATTAGATATATATCATAATAAGGATATTATGTTAAATATCAACGGAAAATTATTAGAAAGTCCTGAAGAATTATTAAATAATAAAGATAAAATTATGGAAATTATTTGGGATAATGTAGTAGTTAAAGTAAAAATAATTTAATAAAATAATAATCTAATATACTATAATGTCCGAATATAGTGTATCAAATTTTTTAACACAATTACAAACAGTTTATACTTTAAATATTATAACTTTTTTACAAAATAAAACTTTAAATTATAGTAATTACATATTTTTTGCAGTATTTCTTTTAGTAAGAGTAATTGCATTTTATTTCCTTGGCTATCAATTATCAGTATTAAATATAGTTTTGATGTTAATACAATCAGTATTATTATTAGGTACTGGATATACTATATATAATTTATATACAAATGCAAATAAAGGTGTCTTGGCTATTTTATTGGTTGTTCATTTAATTATAATGTATGTAATGAATTTATTATTTCAAAAAATTGATAGTTCTGATTAAACTTTATAAAAATTATTTAGATGAATAGGTAGCCTTTCTCTAAGTTCTTTATTCTTTTTTTCTAATTCTTTAATATATAAAATGAGAATTAGAAATAATCCAACGATTCCAAATGAGGCACCAAACATATAACTATTATTATTATTATTTAAGTTTATGTCTAGTTGACTAGTCATTCTTAAATTAGTTTTAGGAGAAACTGTATTATTAATTACAGTAGTGTTAACTGTATTATTAACGGTTGTATTAACTGTAGTATAATTATCAAGTAATATTGGCGCTAGTGTTATAATAAATTGTGTAGTAGAGTCATAATTAATTAAATTAGTAATATTTCTTAACGGCATTATATAAATAATTATTTATTTATATAATTAAAATTCAAAATTTTTAAAGGCTGTTTTTTAATTGGAGATACTTTTGTTTGTATTTCAAGTATTTTTCCTTGTGTCTTCTACTACGGGGACTGGAAGATCTTTCTCTTTCTCTTTCTCTTGGGCTGGAAGATCTAGGCCTGGAAGATCTTGAAGGACTGTAGCTTCTAGATTCATAACCAGTAAATACAGGTACACTACCTGCATAATCAAGTCTGTTGGCAAAGTTATTAAAGATAGGATAAGGGGTAATAGTAGGATATAAAATACTAGGATTATTCAAATAGACAGTGTTTCTGATAACATCAAAACGAGTTGTTAAATAGTTAGCAGTCCATGCGTCAGAACCATAAAATACCATGGGTAATCCACCAATAGGTAAAATATTAAATCCACCGGAACGAGTGAGTCTGTCTTTTTCATAAGAATCTAAAAGGTAACAGAATAAGTAATCTGGTTCAGTTGGAACAGGGGTGACAGTAGAAGAGGTGCTACCAGGAGTAGCAGGAGTAGCAGGAGTAGTAGGAGGTGCTGTAATAGGTGTCAATGAAGTTGAAGGAGTAGCACCACCTTTCATAAAATGAGCAGCCATTAACTTTTGAGCATTATTAGGTATATCTGCTTGTGCTGTAATTTGTTTACATAATTTCATTTTGTTAGTGTCGATACGTCCCATGTTTTCTCTTAAAATTCTTATGGCTGCTTTTGTAGCAGCTTTTAATTCTTTATCCTGATCGGTTTCATTACTTGAAGATGTAGGAAATATTCCTAATGGAATAGCATTAGGGACTACACCATTTCCATTTAAAGATATACTTGGTCCAAGAAATGATGTCAAGTATGGAAATCCACCAAATAAAAAAGGAAAGCTTGAGCGGTCAACATTTTGAATAGTTGTCTGTAAAAATTTATTTCCTTTTACAAGAACATTAGCTGCATTAGCGTCCCATAAAGTAACAACGACAGTTTTTTCGGTCATATATATTAAATTTAGATAATTTTATTTATCTAAAGATTTAATTTTATTATACATAAATGAGTAAGGAAATACAAGATTTAGAAAAAGATATAGATGAAATCAATAATATAAAAGATTGGAGTGAAAAGGTTAATACGATGAAAGAAATTAAAGAAAAAATTGTTAATCAAAAAGAAAAACTAAATATTTTACTAACAAATTTAAATGCGAATGAATTTAAAAAATTAAAGAAAAAGAAAGATTTAACTTTGGATGAGTTATTTGTTGAATTTGAGGAATGTAAAAATCTAGAAGATAAAGTTAAACTATTTAGTCATATTCAATCAATGATTAAAGACTGTGAGTTAGAGTTATTTGATGAATAAAATAATACTTAAAAACTATTATTTTATTTATAGTAAATGAAAGAATTTTCAAGAAATTATCGTCAGTACTCTTATTCAGAAACAAATGTTAAAGATTTTTATGAAAAAATACCTTCTGCTGAATTAACAATAAGAGTCCCTGAGAAAACTTTATCTGATTATTTTTTTAAAAGATTCTTAATGTTTGTTATTCATTTAAGTCTAATAGCATTATTTGAGATTATTTTTTTCTTTAATATAATTAGTAGTTATGAAAATAGTATTTTTATTAATTTAGTAACTAGTTTTACTAATCCATTAGTACAAAAGTGTCCTGGATTGACTTATGAAGAAAGAGTAGATTTTACAGATATTGTAAATTTATTGTTAAATGTAACTACGTTAGGACCAGAATCAGAGAAATCGTTAAAGGAAAGAAATGAACATAATTATAAGTTTCTAGTTTATTCTTGGTTATACTTTGCTGGATTAGTACTAATCTCTTTAATTTTAATTGCTTGTAATTTTTTAAAGAAAAAGAAGGTTAAATTAATTAAGGTATTCATTGATAATGTGTTTATGATTGCTTTATTGGGTGCTTATGAATATTTATTTTTTAAAACAATTATTTTAAATTATTATGTTATTAATAATATTGAATTGTCAAAGTATGTGATTGATAATTTGGCTAGTTGTCTTGTTTAGCGAAGCGTAGGTTTAGCTTAGTTTATTTTAAAAAACTTTATTAATTCTGGTTTCAAATCCTTTTTATCAAAATTAATATTTCCATTCAAAAAATTATTAAGAGTCGTATCCAAATCATAATTATGTTCAATACTAAATATTTTTTCTTGAATATCTATAAGATTAAAAATTAAGAAATGACTATTTTTATCTGGATGAATATACATTTTAAATCCTGAATCTAAATCTATTACTTTATTAATAGTATCTTTATTTTCAAATATCTTATCAATACTTGTATTTTTTAACATATGACTTCCTAGTTTATGCATTGATTTCATTATCAAAGTTTTATAGATTAGAGTAGGTTGATTTTTAAAAGGCATTATAAAACCATATTTTCCAAAAACAGTTTCTTGATAGATAGGATTGATAACATAATTATTAATATACTCTCCCCACTTATTAGACTGGTCTCCCAAATCTTTTAGCTTATTCCTCCAAGACTTTGTAAAAACATTATCAAAAAGAACAAAGATTTCATTTCTCATTCTTCCTCGTCTAGACCATTTTGGTGTTGTATCTAAAAAATAAGGAATACTATAAGTATGGGCTAAATCATAGATAACATCCTTGTGACAATTTAAAAGAGGTCTATAGATATTTATTCCTCTAATGGTGCTTATTTCTTTCATCACTTCTAAATCTAGTAAATTAGCACCTTTCATAGAATTAGTAAAAATATTTTCAATGATATCATCCTTGTGATGACCAACAAAAACACCAGAACAATTATGTTCATTTATAATTTCCTGATATAAATCATATCTGATTTTACGGGACTCTTCTTCAAATTCAGATCTAGGACATGATGTAATTTTTTTTTCAAAAAAATTCATCCAGCCAGAAGAAATGTTTTCTTCTGGACCAGAGTCATACTTTTTTCTAGAATACCCTTTCACCTCTTTGAAATAACATTTTACATCGTAAATACTACAGTATATTTTTAAAAAATGCATTTCATTTTTTTGTTCAGTTCTTAGATTATAATTAATAGAACAAGCATAAACAGGGAATTTATATTTTAGTGAAAGTTTAATTAAGATAGCAAGCACCACCATTGAGTCCACCCCACCAGAAAGACTAACAATAACTCCATTTTTAAAAACATTATTATTTAGACAAAATACTTCTATCTTTTTAACTAGAGATAAATTCATATCAATCTCGTATATTTGTTCATCCCCAAAACCATAATTCTTAGGTCGCTCAACCAAATCTTGATAGGGAATAGTGATGTATATAAAATATGCACATACTAGTAAAAATATTATTACAAAAGCTAATATTATATATTGAAAATCCATTAATGTTAAATAATAAATTTTATTAAGTTTATTATTCAATCTTTTTCTATACTTGTTATTATTTATGAAATAAATCATAATTAAGTATGTTAGACTTGTTATTATTTATGAAATAAATCATAATTAAGTATGTTAGACTTGTTATTAT
>Ga0114968_10001771_pt1 | contig 16649 bp, 18 predicted proteins | sample M_130807_EF_Meta_FD_87020 | JGI IMG/M metagenome (GOLD analysis project Ga0114968, IMG submission 87020) | Freshwater microbial communities from Lake Montjoie, Canada to study carbon cycling - M_130807_EF_MetaG | ecosystem: Environmental > Aquatic > Freshwater > Lake | place: Lake Montjoie...
CGTGACAGAGAAAAAAACGGTGCGAAAAATTGAAAAACTCCTTCAGGTTAACGCCAGCTTTTTTGGATGAAGGGGATCGTATGACGCAAAGAATAGCCGGAGTTTTGAATATTCTTGGATTCATCATCCTGATATTCGCAAGCTTGATGTTGTTTCCAATAGCGATTTCCTGGTATCTGGATGATCATGCGGTTTGGAATTTTGTGATTGGGATGGCGGTTGCCGGCACTATTGGCTTTCTGATGTGGGCGTGCACGCGCAAGGCTTTTCATGGAAAAGAGTTGCGCAACAGGGATGGTTTTTTGCTCTCGGCGTTAACCTGGATGGTGCTGCCGGCCATTGCCACCATTCCATTGATGCTGAGTATTCCCGGTCTCAGTTTCACCGACGCTTATTTTGAAACCATGTCGGGCTTGACCACCACCGGTGCCACCGTCATTTCAAATTTGGACCAACTGCCAGGTTCTGTCAACGTGTGGCGTGCTTTTTTAGTGTGGCTGGGTGGCATGGGGGTGGTGGTGCTGGCGGTCGCTGTATTGCCAATGTTGGGGGTTGGCGGGAGTCAGGCTTTTAAGGCCGAAACCCCAGGGCCAATGAAAGATGCCAAGCTCACCCCCCGCATCGCCCAGACCGCCAAAGGCTTGTGGCTGGTTTATGCACTCATCACCGTGGCCTGTACCCTTAGCTTATGGGCTGTGGGCATGCCTTTCTTAGATTCGCTGATCCATACCTTTTCCATCATGGGCCTGGGTGGTTTTTCCTCGCACGATGCAAGCTTTGGCTTTTTTGATTCAGCGCCCATGGAGGCAGTAGCCATCGTATTCATGTTGCTGGCTGCCATTAATTTTTCAACCCACTTTTTGGCTTTCTCCGGCCGGTCGCTGCAGGCCTATGTCAAGGACAAAGAAGCCCATATGGTCTGGTCTGTGATGATAGGCAGCGTCATTTTGGTGGCCTATTTTCTTTGGGCGCATCAGGTCTACCCCGATTTTCTAACGGCGCTGCGGCACTCTGCCTTTAACGTAGTCTCTATTGCAACCACCACGGGTTTAGCCACACAAGACTACAACTTGTGGCCCGTGTTTGCGCCAGTGTTGATGATATTTTTATCTTGCTTTGCGACTGCGGCAGGCTCCACCGGAGGTGGCATAAAAATGATACGCGCCCAACTGTTGGTGAAGCATTGCTTTAGCGAACTGCACCGGCTTGTGCATCCAAAATCTCCGATGGTTGTCAAGTTAAATGGCGTCGTCTATGAGCCCTCGGTGATCGACTCCATTTTGGCGTTTCTGTTCCTGTACGCTGCCACCATCATAGTTTGTACCTTGCTCATGCTCGCAAGTGGTTGCGACGTGGTGACGGCACTTTCAGCGGTCGTTGCTTCTATCAACAACATGGGGCCCGGACTCAATTTGGTAGGCCCCGCAACCACCTTTGAGGTACTGACAGATTTTCAAACCTGGATCTGTACGTTGGCCATGTTGCTCGGTCGTTTAGAGCTATTTACGATGGTGGTCATTTTCACGCGGGCGTTTTGGCGTACCTGAAGCGACAGCGCTGAAAGTTAGGAGCGACAATTGCCCGCCCTTTTAGGATCCAGCCTGCTGGCGATAAAGTCCATGACCCCAGCCCATCCTCCACTTCTGGTTCACCGATCTCACCCTCCAACACCACTTCGCCAAAGACGCCGCTTTGGACAAAGCCATCCGCAGCCGCTCACCTTAATGTCCCTTATGCAGATCACCACCCTCCAAGCCCTTCGCGCCATTTACAAACCGGCCAGTGAGCGCGCACTGAAAAAAGAAATCCCAAGCCTGGACACGCATGCGCTGCAGTTCATTGGGCTGTCACCCTTTGTGGTGCTGGCCAGTGGCGGAACGACCGCGGACCTGAACGCGAACCTGGACGCATCACCTCGTGGCGGTGAGCCGGGCTTCGTCAAGGTGCTGGACGCGCGCACGCTGCTGATACCCGACTCCCCGGGTAACAACCGACTGGACACGTTAGAAAACATCATTGCCACAGGCCGCCTGGGCCTGCTGTTCTTGGTGCCGGGCTTTGACGAAACCTTGCGGGTGAATGGCAGAGCCTTGCTGTCAAGCGACACGACGGATTTGCAGCTTTTCGCCGATGCCAAGCGCCCCCCAACGCTAGTGATTCGGGTGACAGTGGAGTCGGTGTACCTGCATTGCGCCAAGGCCCTGATGCGCTCACAGTTATGGGACGCCACACGCCACCTGGACCGTGCCTCAATGCCCACCATGGGTGAGATGTTGCGCGACCAGATTCAAGCCTTCAAAGGCGAGACCATTGACATCGAGCCGCATGCGCAGATGCTTGAGCGCTATCGGCAGTCGCTGTAAATTGGGCGGGCTGAATCAAGCATGCTGATTCGCTTCAACAAACCTTATGGTGTGCTCAGCCAGTTCACCCCCGAGGGACGTTGGCGGGGATTGAAAGATCACATCGATTTGCCCGGGGTTTACGTGGCGGGCAGGCTGGATGCAGACAGCGAGGGCCTGTTGCTGTTGACTGACGATGGTCAGTTGCAAGCGCAGATTGCCGATCCGCGATTCAAGATGGAAAAAACCTACCTGGTGCAGGTTGAAGGTGTTGCTGATGAACAGGCTTTGGCGCAACTGGCGCAAGGCGTGATGCTGAACGATGGCCTGACCCGACCTGCCCGCGCCCTAGCGGTAGCCCCACCCGCTGTCTGGAACCGTGATCCGCCGATTCGAGTCCGGCTCAACAAGCCAACGTGCTGGCTGGAGTTGGTCATTCGTGAAGGTCGTAACCGCCAAGTGCGGCGCATGACGGCCGCCGTGGGCTTGCCAACCCTGCGATTGATTCGAACCGCCATCGGGCCTTACAAGCTGGATGAATTGCCTGTGGGTACTTGGGCTGAAGCGTCTTGATTGCGTCTCTAGGCTACCATCAACGGCTTAGAAATTTCAACGGGACCGGTTTGTGAACTCCAACTCTTTGGCCATGCTGCAAAGCGCCTTGAACGAATTGCGCAGCGGCGCCTCAAGTGTGCAGGCTTTCAGCCAAATGGGCCGTCAACAAGATGCTTTGTTGCAAGCACTGCCCGCCCCATTTGCGCCGGTTTGGCTCTCTTTGTTGGACCGTCTGGAGTCCAGCGCTTTGTTCAGTGAAGAAAGTTGCTCTTTCAGTCACAGTGAGCTGCTAAACAGCTTGAACCTGTGGCTCGATAAGGCAGAACAGCAGCTGCCGCATTCTGATTGAACATGACACCTATTTTTGAAGATGAGCACCTTTTGGTGCTTGCCAAGCCAAGTGGTTTGTTGTCAGTGCCCGGTCGCGGCCCGGACAAACAGGATTGCCTTTCCAAACGCGTGCAAGACCGCTACCCCGAGGCCTTGGTGGTGCACCGCTTGGACCGGGATACATCGGGCCTGATTTTGATGGCAAGAGGCATTGAAGCGCAGCGGCGTTTGAGCCGTTTGTTTGAGACCAGGCAGGTCAAAAAACGGTATGAGGCCATGGTCATTGGCCAACCCGCACCCACCGAGATGGACGATGAAGGGTGGCACACGATTGACGGTCCGATCTTGTTGGATTGGGATCGACGGCCGCTCCACATCATCAGCCCCGAGGGCAAGCCCAGTCGAAGCCGTTGGCGCGTTTTGCAAAGCAGCACCACCACAACCCTGCTGGAGCTGGAGCCCGTGACGGGTCGAACACACCAATTGCGGGTGCATTTGCAAAGCATTGGCCACCCGATTTTGGGCGACTCCTTGTATGCCATACCCGAAGTGCAGGCACTCAGCCCTCGCTTGATGTTGCATGCCCGGGATCTGGAGTTCCCTCACCCCTTCATTGAAATTCCGATGGCTTTCAGTATGCCGGTCGATTGGTCAGCGCAGCCGCCTTACTTGAGCTTGAGTGCTTGACGCTTGCGTGACCTTCGGGCGGAAAACTTCGCGGCACACTGTTCTTTCAATTTTTAAAAACCGACTGGAGACACCCAATGAACACCCAAGATTTATTTTCTTTGCAAGGCCGCACGGCCATAGTAACGGGCGGCTCGCGCGGGATTGGTCGCATGATTGCCGAAGGCTTTGTGCGCCAAGGTGCTCGCGTTTACATTACCGCACGCAAGGCTGCGGCTTGCGAAGAAACCGCCAAAGCTTTGTCAGCGTTGGGCCATTGTGTGGCTCTGCCTCTGGATGTCTCTACCCTCGACGGTGCCAAGGCTTTATTGGCCGCCTATTCGCAACACGAAAAGCAGCTCGATATTTTGGTGAACAACGCAGGCGCAGCTTGGGGCGCACCGTTTGACGAGTTTCCAGAGTCTGGCTGGGACAAAGTGGTGGACCTGAACCTGAAGGCCCCTTTCTTTTTAACGCAAACATTCGCGCCCATGCTGCGCCTGGGGGCCCAACATCACTCCGCCAAGGTGATCAACATCGCCTCGATTGATGGCATCTCGGTCAACCCTTGGGAAACTTATTCTTATGCGGCGAGCAAAGCCGGATTGATTCACCTGACGCGTCGGATGGCCACCCGACTCATCGAAGATGGTATCGTGGTCAACGCCATTGCACCCGGCCCGTTTGCCTCTGACATGAACAAAGAAGCCCGCGACCACGGCGATGCAGTGGCCGAGCGTGTTCCGGCCAAGCGGGTTGGCGGTCCCGAAGACATGGCAGCAGCAGCCATTTATTTGGCATCACGCGCGGGCGACTACGTGCTGGGTCACACACTGGTCGTAGATGGAGGTGTTACCCATGTCAGGGGCGGTGCGTAAATCGATGACAATTTGCACATTTTGGTCTTTAAGATTCACATGGAGGATAGAACACAAGACAGATGGCGGCTAAAATAAACAACTTCTAAGATGAGAATTTTTATTTTATATGTCTTTCGAATTGATTACATCCGTAAAGATATTACTTAGACCCCCATCAAGTCTTTTCAAATCGACTACGACTTTAGGAATTGGGGCTCTGTTGACTTGCCTGTCTGCTTTTTCCGCCAACAATGCATTGGATTCAATCAAACAATCCATACAAAACGGTCAACTCGACCAAGCCCTCAAATTGGTTCAACAAGAGCGCCAAGCTTCTCCCAAAGATGTGCAAGTTCAATTTTTAGAAGCTGTTATCTTGGCCCAGCAAGGTCAGCATGAACGTGCGATAGATGCTTTCAAAAAAATGACCGAGGCGTACCCGGATTTGCCTGAGCCTTTTAACAATTTGGGTGTACTTTACGCATCCAAAGGCCGTCTCGACGAGGCGCGTGCGGCTTTTGACAAAGCCATTTTGACGCATGCCAGTTATGCCGCTGCGCATAAAAATTTGTCAGATGTGCAAGCCCAACTGACTCGGCAATCTTATGCCCGCGCATTGCAAGTTGACCCTAAAGTCAAACTGGCCACGGCGCAATTGACCTTGCTTGGGGCGATAACAACCGAACGCAGCGATGTCAGTAAAATACCCGGACCCTCGGTGCGATCTGCTCCGCCTGCAGACATCACGCCATCGGTCACACCTGCACTTTCGGTCGATCAAGTCAAATTGCCCGAAGTCACTGGAAAAGAAATACCCGTCCAACCCAACAAGGAAGCAACGAAGGAAGCAGCAAAAGTGGCCGCATTGGCCATGGGCTCCAAACAAGAAGAATCCAATGCTGAAGCTGACCTGATCAAATCTGCGGTTCAATCTTGGGCCCGTTCATGGAGTCAGAAAGACATCAAAAAATATTTCGCAGCCTATGCCTCGAACTTTGTTCCACCAGACAATATGTCACGTGCGAAATGGGAGTCCGAGCGGGAACTGCGCATCAGCTCCAAAAAGAAAATCCAAGTCGCTGTGAGCAACTTTAAAATCGAAGTCCAAGGTAACAAAGCCAAAGTCCATTTTTCTCAAGTTTATGAGTCAGACAATTTCAAAGGCAACAGCCGAAAATCACTTGAATTGACCAAGCAAAATGGCCGCTGGATGATAACCCGTGAGACCGTGAATTGAACGACAAGCATCTTCAGTACAAACAAGGGCCAAAGCCCAGCACGCAAGGGCAACGCTCTCTGCGTCATTTTGCTTGGACTGTTCCTTCTTTGGTCACCATAGGTGCTTTAGCGGCCGTATGGTTTTTTTCTGGCAGTGCAAGGCTGTCGTTACAAGCCGCGCAACAGTCCAGCGGCTTGTTCAGCACATCTAAAACTGGCACTTGGCATTTGCAGTTCGACGCCTATGCCTCACGTCCTTCCTCGACAGTATTACCCCCCAGTGCCACTGCCGAAGAAATGATGGAACACGTTTACGAGTTGTTGCGTGCAAGTGATCGCTCGACTGCCTTGGCGCAAACTGAAATCTTGTTAGCCCGGCATCCTAATTTTCAACTCGCCCATTTGCTTCAGGCCGATTTGTTGAATGAACAATCTGCAACCCCCATAGACCCGAAATCGCTCGAGGGCAAAGAAACATCATCAGGCCTCAATCGATACGATGAATTGCTTTTAGAGTCCAACCGACGTCTGAATCGGCCACAAGCCTCCACATTGCAAGGCTTAATACCCCGCAATATCGTTGGTCTATCCCCTCAAAACCCCTATTTCATAGCAGTGGACACTTCCAAATCAAGGCTTTACTGGTTTGCAAATCAGACAATCGATCCACTCAAACCTCAGCTTAAATTGTTACTTGATACCTATGTCTCCGTCGGTCAAAAAGGCATCGGAAAATCACGCGAAGGCGATGGACGAACCCCCTTGGGCGTTTACTTCATCAACAAAAATTTCAAAGGTCAAATATTGCCTGATCTTTACGGCGCGGGCGCCTTGACGTTGAACTATCCCAATGCGTTGGACCTGATGCGGGGGCAAACGGGGTCGGGCATTTGGTTGCATGGCACCCCAAGTGAGCAGTTCTCTCGGGCTCCATTGGCAACTGATGGGTGTGTGGTTTTGTCCAACCCCGATATGGACCGTTTACTTCGTCTAAAAGACGTTGAAAAAACGCCCGTATTGATCACGGAACAATTAGAGTGGGTCTCTCCAGATCGGCTGGCCAATGAGCGTGAAGCGTTCAAAAAAGCCTTGGATCAATGGGTGCGCGATCGTCAAACTTCCAATTTGGACGGACTCAAAAACACTTACAGCGAACAATTTCAACGTGATGGCAAAGGCCTTTCAGTTTGGTGGCCGGAGATTGCGAGTTCAGCACAATCTGGTGCGATCAAAAACACTGTGCAAATGCAGTCCATCATTTCATGGAAAGACACTCAAGATTACATGGTGGTTAACGTGACCAACCCGAATAACAGTCGCTTAAAACGCAGCCAGAATTTGCGAATGTACTGGACCAAATCGAGCGGCAACTGGCAGATTGTTTACGAAGGTCCAGCCTGAATCTCAATTCGCCTTGATGCCTGCAGTTTGAACCAGCTTGGCAATCGACTCTGTTTCAGATTTGATGAACCCGCCAAAAGCCGTCGTGCTCATTGGCATTGGGCTTGCACCAATGGCATCCAAACGGGTCTTGAATTCTTTTGAGTTCAGAATTTTGACAACTTCAGTATGGAGTCGATCCACCACCGGCTTGGGTGTTTTGGCTGGCGCCAGCATGCCCACCCAAAATGTGTATTCAGATCCCGAAACGCCGGCTTCCGTTGTGGTGGGCACTTGAGGCAAATCATCAGATCGTTTGGGCGTACCCACGGCCAAAGCTTGCAGCTTGCCATCTTTGATCAGAGGCAAGGCAGAGACGATGGGCGCAAAGAACCAATCAATTCGTCCACCAATGGTCTCCGTTAGAGCCTCCGGAGTCCCTTTAAAGGGCACATGCGTGGCCGTGATGCCCGCTGCGAGGCGAAACTTTTCTGCATTGATATGGGTGGCCGAACCTGCTCCCGCCGATGCGTAGTTGAAGGCATCAGGCTTGTCTTTGACCTTGGCGATCAGGTCTTTCAAGTCTTTGTAACCTTTGGATGGCAAGACCACCATAACGTTTGGCAAACTGGCCAAGGGGGTGATGCCAATCAGATCGTTCAGGGTGTCATAAGGCAAATTGGGGTAAATGGCCGGATTGACCACATGGCCTGAAGAATGGACCAGCAAGGTGTAGCCATCAGGATTGGACTTGGCCACTTGGTTGGCCGCGATGGTGCCACCTGCGCCGGGCTTGTTTTCGATCACCACCGTTTGCCCCAAGGCCGATGACAAACGATCGGCCACAGCCCGCGCCACGATGTCTGTGCCACTGCCAGCGGTAAAGGGAACAACAAATTTAACTGTTTGCTTGGGCCAGTCTGTAACAGGCGATTGCGCCCACACCGAAGTCGCAAGGGACACCGTTAAACCCATCAACACGTTCAGGCTCAGCGCCAGCAAATGACGTCGTTTCATTTTTGTCTCCAATGATTCAATTGAGGTGCAAGCGACCCCGTCCGTTTTCAAGGGGCTTTGGCAGGATAAGGCATGGCCAGTAAGATGCTTGCAGTGTGCTGACTTTGATTCACCAACTGTCTTTTTTCGCCTGGAGCGAAACACGCCGAATCGAGCCGGCGCAAAACAGCTTCTGTTTTCACACCATCACGTTCAGAAACCAAAGTCAGTTCGCCCTCCAACACCACGTAGTGTTTTTCAAGCGGCGATGCGTCGAGGTTGGTATGCCCTCCTGGGGCGATCTGGGACAAGCCCATCCACAAGGTCTGGGAAGGGCCAGCTTCATGCCCTTGCAGCCTCAAGCACTTCATGTCGAAGTGGTTGGGGGCCACATAGGTTGGCGCCTGATCAAAACGGGTGATGTGCATGGTAAAGCTCCTTCACGGTTTGAGAACAATTCGGTTTTTGGCACCGGCCAAAACACTTCGGAAACCCTGCATAGCGTGCGTCAATGGCAGGACGTCTTGCGGCGCGACCGGAAATGGTTTCAAGCTGCCATCCTCAAAACCGGGACGCAGCGCATCCAGCAGTTCGCAGGATCGCACGCAGTCCAGCGCCAAGGTATCGATGCCCACAAAATTGTGCATGCCTCGGTAAAACTTGAAGACATCAAACGGCACAGTCTGCCCTTTGCTGGCGATGATAAAGATCTGGGTGGCCCCTTTGGCCATGACCGCATGACCCAGTTCCCAGTAAACCTGATCGACGGTATTAAAAACCACATCTGCCCCTTTGCCTGCGGTCAACTCCATGATGCGCTGCCCAGGCTCGGTGTGGGTGGCATTGACCACGGTCACGGGTTGGCAGGCAAAACCCTCGAGAAGATCCTGGCGCTGCACGGCAATGACTTTTGCGCCAGCGCGTGCGGCAATTTGCACCGCCGCCTGCCCCACTTTGCCATTGGCCCCTAAAACGACAACCGTTTGACCTGCCCGAACGCCACCCGCACGGGCAAAACCTTCACACGCGGTCACAAAGGGTACACCCACCGCGCCAGCTTCTTCCATGCGCAAGCCTTGAGGGCAGGGCTTGACGGCAGCCAATGGCAAAACAAGGTACGCCGCATGACTGCCATTGCGGGTGATACCAATATCTCCACCCGAACCCCACACCTTGAGACCCATGAGGTTCGCTGGACCACGGACCACTTCTCCAGCAAAGTCACGACCCGGCGTGCGAGGGAATACCGCGTGCGGCATGATGCCCAGAGTGGCCTTCACATCACTGGGATTGATGGCCGCCGCCTGAACACGAACAACAACCTCTTGGTCAGTGCAAGTGGGCAAGGCTTGCTCGGTGTACAGCAACTCCAGAGCGTCAATGCCTGCCGCTTTGGTATTGACATGCAAAGCACTGCCCACAAAAGCCAAACTCACAATCAGACCTTCTGCAAATTCAACATCTCACGCGCCTCGTGAGTCGAAGCAATACGCCCGCCAAGTTGGCGAACGAGGTCGACTGCTTTAGCGACCAACTGCACATTGCGAGGGGGTTTGATGACCACATCACGGTACAAAGCCACATCCATCGAAGTACGTCCTGTCTGAGGGTCACGCACGTGAATATGTACCCATCTCACAGGCTCCTGCCGCCATCAATCACAAAGCGTGATCCTGTGGCAAAACGCAGGGTAGTCGCACAGGCCTCAATGGCGCTGGCAATATCTTCGACATGGCCGATGCGCTTCAACGGAATCGTCGCCGCAGCTTTATCGTTGAAATCCGCGCCGCGCCCTGGCACAAATGTGGAATCCACCACACCCGGTGACACGGCCAAAACACGCACCTGGGGTGCCAACGCCCGAGCCAAAGATTTGGTCAAGATGTCTAAACCCGCTTTGGCTGCTGCATAGGCCAAATTACTACCAGACCCCGTAATGCCCGCGATGGAGGAAACATTGACAATCAAACCATCACCCGAAGCTTTGAGCAGTGGCGTGAAAGCACGAATGGTGGAAAAAACACCACGCAAATTGGTTTGCACCACATCGTCAAACAAGGCGTCTGTCAAGCCCTCCAGATCAGCAGGCGCAACAGGTTGCGTGAAGCCCGCGCTGTTGATCAAGATGTCGCATCGCCCCATTTTTGCATTAACCGCCGCTGCCGCCGCAAGAAGGGCCACGCTGTTGGTGATCGACGCATGAAGCGACAGATGAGGCCCCGAATCCACTTGAGGGAGACCATCCAACAAGGCTTGCACACCCTGGGGATTGCGGTCAATCGAGACAATCCGCGCACCCAATGTCGCCAATCGCCGCGCGCTGCAGATGCCGATAGCGCCTTTACCGCCTGTGATAACGGCCACTTTGCCGTCCAAGCGTGCTTGTGGTTCAAAACTCATGCGAATCCTTCAATTGAAAAATAAAATGTCAGGGAATGGGTGGCTTAGGGAAATGCATTTCCCCGGCTTGCAGCACCAAGTCATAGTTCAAGGTATAGCCTGGATGGGAAGCGTCTGCGTTTTTTGCAAAGCGCCCCACCAAACTCTCAATCACCGAGAAGGTCACGTCCGTTTCGAGTCGATGATCGTCGTCGGCAAAAACCTGAGTGACCAACACTTGATAGCCCGGCTTGGACACCATGTAATGCAGATGCGCTGGACGATAAGGGTCCCGAATCTGGGCTCTGAGCAAATCACCACAGGGGCCATCTACAGGCACCGGGTAGCCTGCTGGTCGTACCGACTTAAAGTGATAACGGCCCTGGGCATCGCTGCGAAAACGACCCCGCAAATTCATATCGGGTTGCTGCGCATCCTGATTTTCATACAACCCCACCGGTGAAGCTTGCCAAACATCCACCAACGCATCGGCGATGGGTTGACCCTTGGAATCACGAATCACACCAAAAACAGACAAGGCATCGTTGGCATCCTGTGACTCTACACCTCGGGCGATGCATTCACCCCAAGCATATTCCGGTGCAGAGTCACGCCAAAACGGCCCCAACAAGGCAGAGTCGGTGCGGGCTCTGCCAGCGGCTTTGTCAGAACGCTCAGCATCATTGAGCATGGTGATCAAAGCGGATGCCCCCAAAATATCAGAGGCCAAAATCACTTCGTTCTTTTTTTCATTGGTGTCTTTGCCCAAAGCCACCACAAAGCTGCAGGCCTGCTCAAACTCTTTTTCTGTCGGTCGCACATCCCGAATAAAGGCATGCAGATGGGTGACCAAGGCATGGGTGATTTGGCGCAAACGCGGATCGGGCGTAGTGTCCATCACCTCGCAAACCCTTTGCGTGACGTTATCGGAAGTGATGAAATTCATGACAACCCCTTTGCGTACCGTGTTAAACAATTTTCACACTCAAATTCGGCAGGCCATCGATGTGCATTTCAATCACATCGCCGCGCACGACAGGTCCAACATTTTCCGGCGTACCCGAATAAATGATGTCTCCTGGGAACAATTCAAATGCCTGTGACAGTTTGCTGATCTGCTCGGCTACCGACCAGATCATCTGGTTTAAATTGGCACTTTGCTTTGTTTGACCGTTGACCTTGAGCCAGATTGATCCCTGGGTGAAATGACCCGTTTGTGCGAGCTTGTGAATTGCCCCGATCGGGGCTGAGCGGTCAAAACTTTTGCCAATTTCCCAAGGCTTCTTCTCATCCCCCAAAGCACGCTGTAAATCACGGCGTGTCATGTCCAGCCCTAGGGAGTAGCCATAGACCAACTCCAGTGCTTTTTCAACTGGTATGTCTCGACCGCCTTTGTTCAGCACAGCGACCAATTCAGCTTCGTAATGGTAATTTTTGGTCAGCGTGGGATAGGGATGCGGGGCCACGGTTCCTGCAGCCACATACTGGATGGCATCGGTCGGCTTTTGAAAGAAAAAAGGCGGCTCACGCGTCGGGTCAGAGCCCATCTCACGCGAATGGGCGGCGTAATTGCGACCAATGCAATAAATGCGTCGCACCGGAAACATCTCATCAGAGCCCACGATGGGAATGTAAACCTGTGGCACTGTGAAAGGGGATTTCACTTGCTGCTGGGCCATGCCAGGGGTTACGCAACCGACCAATGCGCCCGTTGAAACGAGCGCAGAACTTTGGAAAAAATGTCTTCTGTCCATGATTTGTCTCCTGCATATCGGCGCATGATATAGGAGGCTTAGCCCATCCGGTTAAAGTGCTAGGCTCCAACTGTGAAATCAAATCCCTTGAATTCACGCTTTAAAACAGTTAAATGCGGCTTGTCACTTAGAATTTAACCTATCCCCATTGCGCCCAGGAACATTAAATGTCTTTGTTTTCGATCAAGCCTTTTATTGCGGCATTCACCGCTATCGCCTTTTTGTCGGCCTGTGGTGGAGGCGGTGGCAATAGCACCGCTCCACCCGTTGGGGGGCTGACTTTGGAGCCTGGAGAAGCTGGCGTGACTGTGTCTTGGACGTCGGTTCCGGGCGTTGAGTATTGGCTGTATGCGGCGCCAGGGAGCAGCATTTGCAAAAATTGCGGTAACAGCCCAAATAACTGGTTCCAAATTACTGGTGCTGTGAGCAGAGGTCTAAGTAATGCAAAAATTTCTTCCCCTTACTTCCTCTCGGGTATCTTCAACGATACGGTTTACTCATTCATCATGGACGGTCGGGTCAATGGCGGCCCGGGGGGCGACGCAACGCCCTCAGTTTCAACGACACCGCGCTTAGCGGGTGCCCTGTGGAAAAGCGGCGGAAATCTCGGCACAGGTGACATCAAAGGCATAGCCTTTGGTCCTATTTTGAACTCGGCCAACAACACCTATGCCGCAACCGGTTCTTATTTGGGTATGGGGTCTAACGGCGCCAAATACCAAAGTACCGATGGTTTGAGCTGGACGGTGAACACCGCCTCTGACACGACCAACTGGTTGGGCACCTTGTATTCACTGAATAAATTCATTGGCATCGGGCAAGGCGGCGCTGTCTCCTACAGCACCGATCTCAAAACCTGGACCACAGCCAATTCCGGTGTCACCCAAAACCTCAACGCCATTGCTTCCAGTGGCTCCATGGTGGTTGCCGTGGGGAACAACGGAACCATCATCCGATCAAGCGATGCCATCACCTGGACCGCAGCCACTGCCACACCCAACACTTTGCCGCTCTATGGTGTGAGCTACACCGTCAATGGCCTATGGGTCGCTGTTGGTGCCGCCGGCACCTTGCTGACCAGTTCAGATGGGGCAACTTGGACTGCCGTGAGTTCGGGAACCACAGCCGACCTCAGGTCCGTGGCCTCGATGGCCAACATCATCACAACCAACAATGTTTCGGCAACGGTTTACAGCCTAGTGGTCACTGGCAACAACGGCACTTTATTGCAAAGCGCGGACGGTGTGAAATGGGCCCTGCAATCTGTTGGAACCAATGCCAACTTGAATGCCGTTGTCGCATCGGTTGGCGTGTTGCCTACCAACCAATTTGTCGCAGTTGGCAATTCGGGTCTGGCGTTGACCAGCACTGACGGGATCACTTGGACTGCGCGGACAACACAGACGAGCCAAAACCTGAATGTGTTGTTGCGGGGCTTGAGCCCGCAAACCCGGTACATTGCTTTAGGTGCCAACGGGTCCACGGTCTATACGCAATAAATCTTACTCTGGGGTGATGTTTGCCGCTTTGACCCACATCGCCCACTTCTTGATTTCTGAATCAATGGTTTTAGCCAGTTGGGCGGCGTCCTCTACATCCAGGTCAATGCCGGCTGACATGATTTTGTCTCTGACTTCGGGCTTGGCCAATACGGCCATCAGGGTGCTGGTGGCTTTTTTGTGGACATCAGCGGGTAAGCCTGCGGGAGCCATCAGTCCGAACCATGCACCCACCGCGTAATCCTTGACCACATCACCAATGGGAGGGACGTTGGGCGCTTTACCTGCACGTTTGGCTGTAGTCACACCTAAACCTCTCAAACGGCCACCATTCATTTGTGATACGGCGTTACCTACATCTGCAAAGGCAAACTGAATTTGTCCGCCCAATAAATCTGTCAAAGCTGGGGGAATGCTCTTGTAGGGCACATTGATGGTTTGAAGTCCCGCCATTTGCGAAATCATGGCCGCTGAAACCAAGGAGCCTGACGAGCCATGACCAAACGCCAGTTTTCCCGGATTGGCTTTGCCATAAGCTATAAACTCTTTCAGGTCTTTGGCTGGAAAATCAGTTTGAACCATCAAAATAAAACCCGTCTCACCGATTTTGCCAATCGGCGTGAAGTCCTTGACCGGATCGTAGGGTAACTTTTTATACAAACTCACGTTGGCCGCCTGCGTGGTACTTGTAGTGACCAAAAAGGTGTAGCCATCAGCGGCTGCACCCTTGACCGCTTCAGCGCCCAAAATGCCATTGGCACCGGCTTTGTTTTCAACGGTTACGGGTTGCCCGAGTGCATCACCCATGGCCTGGGCAACAATTCGGCCTACGGCATCTGTCGCGCTTCCTGCGGTAAATGGAACTACAAATTTAATCGGTTTGTGAGGATAACTTTGTGCCTGCGCAGCAGGCGTTACAAAGGCTACTGCCAACAAGGCAGCAATGCCCAAAATGGCGTGTCGACGAAAAATCTGGCGCATCAACGTCTCCTGAAAGAATAAATCTCAAACCCATTCAGTATGCCTGACTGTCTGACCAATGAGACCCCTATTGGCCTGTAAACTTCTGCTCATGAGCAGTACGATTTCGTTTTTCACGGTACGCCTTGCCCCCCAAGGCGATACCGCCGACGCTTGGCCTGAACAGACCTTGCTGACCTCTTTGGAAATGGGGGGTCTGCAATGGCCCAGTTCATGCAGGTCAGGTACCTGTCGGACTTGCATAGGCCAGATGCCCGAAGGAAGCGTTCGCTATGAGATGGATTGGCCCGGCTTAACAGCCGAAGAGAAAGCTGAGAACTGGGTATTGCCTTGCGTGGCCTACCCCCTTGAGGATGTGGTACTCCAAGACCCGTTTTCCTGAACCGACTCATAATCTTTTCAAAAATTTCTCATAATCGTAAATTGTCTATATAAATCAACAAGTTATGTAATTAAAGTGGGTGCAAAAAACACTACACACCGACTACACACTTTTGAGGGCGGTTTTCAGGCAAAAAACGAACAAGTACAATCAGTTTTCAGGGCCTATAGCTCAGTTGGTTAGAGCAGAGGACTCATATTTTTCAAATGTGCCTCACACGTGGAAACTGTGTGAGGGATGGTGTCAAAGTCGGTGAAACCTAAGTGTGGCAACACATATGGCAATGCCGAGCCAAGCTTCAGCGGGAAACCGCTGTTGAAGGTGTAGAGACTTGACGGCACCAACCTACGGCGCAAGCTATGGTGAAGGCAAAGTCCAGGGAGTAGTGAAAGCTACACAAACCGGAATCCTTTGGTCCCAGGTTCAAGTCCTGGTGGGCCCACCAATGACGAAGAGGACTGTGTAAAAGCAGTCCTCTTTTTTTATGCCAACACTACACACTCAGTTGGTTGCTCTTCCGCAACTTTGAAATTAAAGTGCGCCCATGTCGGCAAAACTAGAAACCACCCACATCATTAGCGAAGGCGAGCTAGTCCTTTACAGACGAGAGCGCAGTTCAATTTGGCAATGTCGCTTCAAAGTGGCTGGAGTTTGGCAACGTGCCTCTACCAAAGAGAGGAAGCTAAAAGAAGCGAAAGAAGTCGCTAAAGAACTGAGACTTACAGCAGAAATTCGCAAGCGTGACAACTTGCCCGTTATTACACGAAAATTCAGAGACGTTGCAAAGCATGCGATACAGCGCATGGAACAAAAGATTGCAAATGGTGATGGCAAGGTTTCGTACAAAGATTACATACGCATCATCAATGAGTACCTGATTCCGATCTTGGGTAACCGTCTGATAACAAACGTCGACAGTTCTGCGCTAGACCACTTGGACGCTGAGCGCATTCGAATGATGGAAAAATCGCCAAGCAAAAGCACACTGCTAAGCCACAACGCGGCTTTGAACTTGGTATTTGATGAGGCGGTTCTTCGCAATTTCCTTACAGATCTCAATCGCCCAAAACTGGAGGCGAAGGGGAAGAAAAGTACAAGGCATCCTGCCTTTGAGTTGAATGAACTGCAGGCGGTAATTAACAACTTTCCCGCATGGATCGATCGAGCGCGAAACGCTCACAGCCGAGAAATGCGACAAATCATGTGTGACTACTCTGAGATGCTGATTGACACAGGAGCCCGCCCGGGGAAAGAGTTAATGAATTTGAAGTGGAAGCAAATCAAATTCGCTATGAATCCCATTGAAA
>Ga0114968_10001775_pt1 | contig 16635 bp, 17 predicted proteins | sample M_130807_EF_Meta_FD_87020 | JGI IMG/M metagenome (GOLD analysis project Ga0114968, IMG submission 87020) | Freshwater microbial communities from Lake Montjoie, Canada to study carbon cycling - M_130807_EF_MetaG | ecosystem: Environmental > Aquatic > Freshwater > Lake | place: Lake Montjoie...
ATCGTCAAGCGCTGGGGGGCCGCGGCGGGCGCGCTAGACAAAGACCGTGACCTGCTGGGCGATTTCCAACGCGCCGGGTTTCAATATGCCAGCGACAAGAACAGCATGGACGCCATCGACGCGGACAGGGCCGAAGGCCTGCTGGGCCTGTTCGCGCACTCCAACATGAACGTGGCGCTGGACAAAATCGACGGTCGGCGCAACAAGGCCCGGGGCGTGAATGGCCGGGTGGTAGACGACTATGGCTTCCCCGACCAGCCCATGCTCGACGAGATGACCGCCAAAGCTTTGCGCGTGCTCGACCGGCAGAAAAAGGGCTTTGTGCTGATGGTCGAGGGCGCCTCTATTGACAAACAAGCCCACGCGATGGACACCGAACGCTGGATGCTCGACACGCTCGAATTCGACCGTGCGGTCGCACTGGCCCAAGCCTATGCGGCACAACACCAAGACACGCTGGTGATCGTGACCGCCGACCACGAGTGCGCGGGCGTGGCGCTGATCGGTGGCTCCAAGGTAAGCGACGCCCGCTTGCAAGCGCTGGTGCGCGAAGGTGGTGGCACCGCTTTGCGTGACGCCGTGGTGGGGGTCTACGAACAAGCCGGCTTTCCCAAGTACCGCATCGCCACCGACGGCTACCCTGACACGGTGGACATCGACAACCGTCTGCTGGTGGGTTACGGCGCCAACGCCGACCGCATGGAAGACTTTCGCACCAACGAGCGCCCGTTGCAGGACAGCCAACAACCCTTTGTCAAAAAAGAGCCCCTGGCCGCCTATCCGGCAGGGCCAATGGCGCGGGACGCCGATGGGAAATACATGGTGACCGGCCAAGTGCCGGGTGACAGCGCGGTCCACACCGCCACCGACATTCCCCTGTCCGCGTTTGGGCCAGGCGCCTATTCTTTTACCGGGGTCATCGATAACACCGACGTGTTTTTCAAATTGGCGCAAGCAGCAACGCGGGGCGTAGTGTTGCCGGCGGGCTTGCGCGACCCAGGGAAGCGGAAATAGCAAGCACTAAACTTGCCATTTTTGTACTGGACGGCTCCATGAGAATGCTCAAGATTGCCGGTCTCGTACTCGGCGGCGTCGTTCTGCTCCTCATCGTGGGGCTAGTTGCAGTGTGGGCGCCTGACCGGTCATCCGAGAATTTGGCCGGGCGCTGGGCTCCACCGCCATCACAATTTGTTGTGGTTGACGGCATGAAAGCCCACGTGCGAGATGAAGGACCGCGCGACGATCCGAATCCGATCGTGTTGTTGCATGGCACATCGTCGAGCCTGCATACGTGGGACGGCTGGGCGCAGGCGCTAAAAGAAAAGCACCGCGTCATCCGTGTTGACTTGCCCGGTTTTGGGCTGACGGGTCCCACGCCCGAAGGCAACTATCAAATGCCTGTCTACTCGCACTTCGTCGCGTCCCTTATGGACGCGCTGCAAGTTCAACGCGCAGTGCTGGCTGGCAATTCATTGGGTGGCTACGTTGCATGGAAGACCGCGGTGGACTACCCAGACCGCGTGAGCAAATTGATCCTGGTGGATGCTGCCGGATACGCCACCACCGCCGCATCGGTGCCTATTGGCTTCAAGCTTGCGCAGATTCCGATGCTCAGTGGCCTGATGGCCAATATCCTGCCGCGTGCGGTCATCGAGTCGAGTTTGCGCAACGTATACGGTGATCCCTCCAAGATCACCACCGAGCTGATAGATCGCTATTACGAGCTCACCCTGCGCACAGGCAATAGGCAATCCTTGGCAGCGCGCTTCTCGCAAAACAAGACCGGTGAATTTGAAGCCCAGATCCCGCAGATACGGCAGCCGACCTTGGTCATCTGGGGAGGCCTTGACCGGCTCATACCCCCGGAGAATGCCGAAAAGTTTCACCGCGATATCGCCAACAGCCGTGTCGTCCTGTTTGAGAAATTAGGGCATGTGGGTCATGAAGAAGACCCTTCGGCCACAGTCGCCGCAGCGCAGACGTTTCTAGACCCATGACTACTGGGCCGTGCGTGCCCGCATGACGCGTCGGCAACGGATCCGTAAAGGTATAAAAAAGCACCGAGCGTTACCGTTAAGCGAATCGCCCCAATTTTTTGCACGCCTTAGCGGCGGATGCTACATTCTGACCTGTATAGTCAGATTTTTAGAAAAGAGGTTCACCATGCACGCATGGCAGATGCAAGAGGCCAAAGCCCGCTTATCGGAAGTCGTCAAGTGCGCTGAGAGCGAGGGGCCACAAAACATCACCCTGCACGGTCAGTCAGTCGCGGTGGTGGTCTCACGCGCCATGTTTGAGCGACTGTCCGGTAACGAACTCTCACTGGTTGAGTTCATGCAACGCTCCCCAATGTATGGCTCTCAGGACATTGACCTAGAGCGAAACACCAGCGTGACGCGGGAGGTGTCGCTTTGAGCTATTTGCTCGATACCAATGTCTTGTCTGAGCTTCGTCGCAAGTCTCCAGACGCATCGGTGCTCGAGTGGTTTGCGCACAGGCCACCTTCCACCCTGTATCTGAGTGTGCTGACACTGGGTGAATTGCGCAAAGGAATTGAAGGTGTAGCCGACTCTAAGCGCCGCCTGGCGCTCAACGATTGGCTGGAAACTGATTTAACCGCGTTTTTTGTTGGACGCATCCTGCCCGTTGACGCGCGGGTTGCAGAGCGTTGGGGTCGACTGTTAGCAGCTGCCGGTCGTCCCCTACCCGCCATTGACAGTCTTTTGGGCGCAACCGCCGCCCAGCATGGCTTGAGCATAGTGACTCGCAATGGAAAAGATTTTGCTGACATGGGCTTGGACGTGATCAACCCATGGACAACTTAAAGGCAGCGCTGTCGGTGATAGCTAGCGGGTAAAAAACGCAAACGTCCGGCATGGCCGCACAGTGGGCGTGGCCTGCCAGCAACGTTAACTGGAGGATGTGTCCCGCGTGGCGCTGTCGCGCTTACTCAATGGTCGCGCCGCTGTTTCCCCTGAGATGGCCTAGCTGATCAAGGATTGAAGCGCTCAAAAAATTGAGCGGGCGAGAGTATTTCGACTCCCTTGTAGGCTTTCACATCCTTCAAATCAGGGTCGCCGGAAATGAGGATAGTTGCACCTGAATCGATGGCGAGCTCAATGAACTTGTCGTCGGTTTTGTCTCGACTGACCGATATCGAAGAAGAAATTTCGAAGCGCTGGATTGATTGTGCGATCTGAACCAGATGTCGCAGGCGGCCTGATTCACCGAAGTAGCGATCAAATTTGGGCCTGGCAATGCGTGTTTCCAGTTCATGCCAAGTATCCTGATTCTGGGCGATCACGAAATGCTCTATGGCAAGCGCCAGGACTTGGGCGGGCTTTGATTGTGGGAGCAAGCCCGCGCTAATTAAGACGTTGGTGTCTATGACGATGAATGCAGGCTCAGTCTTCATTGAGCATGCGCATGACATCGTCTTCGGTCAAGCCTTCTTCGGCCGCTTGATTGCTCATTTTCCCGAGGTGCGAGCGCATCGCGTCCCCCGCATCTTTCCCATGAAGCGGGTAGTTCTCACTAATCAGCGCGGCGACATGCAAGGGAATCGTCTGGGTGGATGCCTTGTAGTCCTCGTAGGATTGAACGACCGCCACGGGGCGACCTCGGCGGGTGACCGCGACCGGCTGACGTTGGGATGCGTCAATGAGCGTGCCAAATTGATTTTGGGCAGCAAGTGATGTCATAGTGAGCATGATGATCGCCTCGGTGATTATGTGTTACAGCCATAATAGCTGTTTCAGCCATTAAGTCAACTTGATGTTTCAGCCCATCGGGGTTTTTTGAATGAGCGCTTTGCCGCCCATTACGATGGAAATCCAAGTCCACCCCTATGCGCGTTCAACCCGCACAAGCTAACACTGTGACCGCCCAGCCTAACTCAAACTAGTCCGTCAGCACGGCCTAGAAACATCACTTATCCGTACAGGCATAAAAAAGCACCTAGCGTTTCCGCTAATTGCTTGGACATGGCATCTAACCCACTCGTCCCCAAAATTCGTCGCAAGCGTTCTATCTAGCGTTTGGGCGCCGGCACGTAGACAACAAAAAGCTTCACAGACCGCTAAAGTAAAATACAATCTTTAGTGCCGCACGAAAATAGCAATGCACAAAGGAAATTCCATGCCAGTAATAATGTCACCCCCAACTGTCAAGGTCATCGGCGCCAACGGGCAGATTTCCCTGGGCAAACAGTATGCCGGTCGTCAAGTGTTGGTCGAAGAGCAGGAAGCGGGTGTATGGCTGATTCGCACAGCCACCGTCATTCCAGACAACGAACGCTGGCTGCATGAGGCCCAGGCGTCTTCTGACCTTGACCGCGCCGTCACCTGGTCAATGCAGAACCCGGCCTCTGAATCACAAGCTGACACCGTTCTGGCGGATGCGTCCCAGAAGACATAAGCCAGGTGGGTTCCAACGACACCCCGGTTCGCCTGGACTTGAACAACCCGGTTTTTCAGGAGCACCTATTGAACCTGCAAAAGCCGGAACGTAATGCGGCCATTGATACTTTGAGAAAAATCCGGTTATTGACCTGGGCGCAGCTTTACCGTGACAACGGTTTGAAGCGGGAAAAAATCGTCAGCGTTAAACCACCGCAAGGCGTCGATACGATCTACTCATTGCGGATCACCCAATCCCGCCGTTGCACTGCGTATCGCGATGGGGACTTCATGCGGTTCTTGACTGTTGCCCCAGACCACGACAGCACCTACGGACGGAAATAAAGTTACCGCCAGCGGAGCGAGTTGACTTGTTCGCTGCCTTGAGCAGCAACGCTTTTTCTGGGCATGGACCGAGGTGGTGAGGCCCGGCACTGGCTGGGCCGAACCCGTCTAGCTTAAGCTGGAAATTAATGCTCCGCTTCGTTCGTCACCCCACGGACGGGCTTCCATGAAAAGCCGACGATTGGGTCCACAGTCTCGCGCCTCCGCGTTGGCTGATCAACCGAATGGAAACCCGATGACCCGCTCTTTCAACTTCAAAGCCCCCCTCGTCCTCGCCGCCGTCCTGCTGCTGCCTGCTGCCCAAGCGGCGACCATGAGCAAGGCGGATTACAAGGCCGACAAAACCCGTATCAGCGAGGAATACAAGTCGGGAAAGTCGGCCTGTGGCTCCCAGGCCGGTAACGCCAAGGACATCTGCATCGAGGAGGCAAAAGGCAAGGAAAAGGTAGCCCGCGCAGAGCTGGAATTCCGCTACGGCGGCACGTCCAGAGACCAAAACAAGGTTTTGGTAGCGAAGGCAAAGTCGGCCTATGAAGTTGCAAAACAACGGTGTGATGACAAGGCGGGCAACGAAAAAGACGTTTGCATCAAGGAGGCCAAATCGGCCGAAACTTCAGCACTTGCTGACGCCAAGCTCGGCAAACAGATTCACGAAGCCACCCAAGAGGCCAACGAGGACAAGCTCAACGCCGAGTACAAAGTTGCGACTGAGAAGTGCTACGCCTTGGCCGGAGAAGCCAAAGACGCCTGTATCGCAGCGGCAAAAGCCAAGTACGGTATCAAGTAAGCACCCTGCATCGGTGGGTCTGCCCCTTGCTGCAGCCGTTACGAGCTCGTATCGCAAACAGGTCACCGAGATGGCCTCCAAACGGTTCGTCCCCAAAATTCCTCACAAGCGATCTGCCTAGCAGTTGTAGCGCTGATACCTGCGAACTCATGGCTGATTCAAGTAAAGATGCTAAATTCCCGATCGGGGTATGTCATAGAAATTTGCATCTTTAATCTCTAAAGTTACCCCATCGGTAAATTTTTGTTGCCTAACGGTTGATGATATCTGATAATTTCCCGAACAGGACATCAGCATGATTTCTAAGCCCGTAACACCCACCAATTCTCCGCAAGCACTCGGGGCTGCAGTTTTGGCAGCCCGCCGACAGCTGGGTTTGACGCAGCCGCAATTGGCGCTGGCCGCTGGTGTGGGCGTGCGATTTATCGTGGAGCTTGAGGCCGGTAAGCCCACCGTGCGCTTGCAGACCTTGCTAAAGGTGTTGCACGCATTAGGCGCTAGCCTGGCGGTGGAAGGCTTGGCCTGATATGGCGCGCCATCTGGACGTCTGGCTGCTAGGAGCACACGTTGGTACGCTGTCCCAAATCGAGGGTCGGCTGAGTTTTGCCTATTCGCCTGGTGTTACTACAGCCTTGTCGCAATCGCTCCCGATTCGCCCAGAGCCGTTTGACGACCGTGCAAGCCGCCCATTCTTTGCAGGCCTATTGCCCGAAGGTGTCAAGCGAAAGCAGATCGCCAAGACACTGCAAGTCTCTGCGCAAAATGACTACGCCCTGCTCGAAAGCTTGGGAGGTGAATGCGCCGGTGCCGTCACCTTGTTGGAGCCGGGCCAGACGCCGCCGGCGTCCGATGCTCCGCCAGAAGTGCGCTGGCTGGATTCGAAACAACTGCTGCAGGTTCTTGATGAAATGCCGCTGCGCCCTATGCGCGCGGGGGATGACGGTCTGCGCCTCTCACTGGCTGGCGCACAAGACAAATTACCGGTGGTTCTGGATACTGACGGTATGCGCACGGGACTGCCACTGAACGGCTCGCCCAGTACGCACATCCTCAAGCCGCCCATTGCAGGGGTCGATGGAAGCGTATTCAACGAAGCTTTTTGCATGGCTTTGGCCGGGGCGATCAAGCTAGACGTTGCCCGAACCGAAATCCGGGCCATCGCCGATGGCGCACAGCCGCGCCACTACCTGCTGGTTGAACGCTACGACCGCTATACCGGCGTGCTACGCCTGCGCCTACACCAAGAAGACTTCTGCCAAGCGCTGGCGATCGTCCCGGAGCACAAATACCAAAACGAAGGCGGCCCCGGTCTGACGCAGGCTTTTGCACTCTTGCGCAGCGCCACCCGCCCCAGCGCACCGCAGACGCTTAAGTTGCTGGACTTCGTGGTGTTCAACGTCCTGATCGGCAACCACGATGCCCACGGCAAAAACTTCTCGCTGCTCTACACACCGGCGGGTGTCGTGCTGACGCCCCTTTACGACGCCTTGTGCACCGCCGTCTATCCCCAATTGACCGAAAAAATGGCCATGAAGATTGGTAGCAAATACAAGTTCTCGGAAGTAATGGAGCGGCACTGGGGGCAATTCGCGACCGACGCCGTCTTATCACCCGCTCAGGTGAAAAAACGCATTTTGGACATAGCCAGGCGCTTACCAGACTTGGCGCGCGCCACCCAGGCTAGGTTTCACAGCCAAAGCAATGAGCACCCCATCATCGACCAGATCGTCACGCTGATTGACCAGCGTTGCGCGCTAACCATTGCCCGACTCTCCGCGCCACGGGGCGCCGATTAATTCCCATGGCCCGCATCATCCCCACCCTGCCCCCGCGCAGCGCTTTTGGCGCGGGTGGGTATGCGGAAATCGCCTTACTAGACACGTTGGAGCAAGGCCTGTCGGGCGCTTACACCCTCTTCCACAGCGTGGACTGGTCGCGCGGCGTGGGGGAGCATGAGCAGCATGGCGAGATTGACATCGTGGTGGTCAACCAGGCGGGCGACGTGCTGCTGATTGAACTCAAGTCTGGGCCGGTGGAATTTGCACCGGGCGGGATATTTAAAACCTACGGCGGCCACAGCAAAAGCGTAACCGGTCAAATCGGCCTGCAATACGGTGCGCTGCGCGGGCGGCTGAAAGACGCGGGCCTTGCCGTCGCCCTGCACCACTTGTTGGTCTTGCCCGACGTGCACGTGCACACCGAGAGCGTGCAGTGGCCGCGCGAGCGCATTGTGGACAGTGGCGAGATGGACCACATCATTACTCGCATTGCCCAGACGCTGGGGCCTGGCCTGCGGCGCGCAGACACACTGGCGCGGGTGCTGGCGTTTTTTGAGAACCGGTTTCAGGTGGTGCCCGATGTGTCGGTACTGGCCGGGCGGCTGCAGCAGCAGGCTACGCGCATGTCTGCCGGGCTGGCCGCCTGGGTGCCGCGCATGCAGGTGCCCTCGGGCCTGGTGCGGGTGGCGGGCACGGCGGGCTCGGGCAAAACCCAACTGGCCCTGCGGCTCTTGAAAGACGCTGACGCTGCGGGCCTCAAAGCCGCCTACATCTGCTTTAACCGCGCTTTGGCCGATCACATGGCGCGCGTGGCGCCAGTGCGCACGCCCACCGAAACCTTTCATGAATACGCGGTGCGGGTGCTGCGCAGCGCCGGGCAGGCGGTCGACTTTGCGGCACTAGGTGCTTTTGACGCCATTGCCAGCCGCTGCATCGCCCTGCTGCAAGACCAGGCGCCCGACCTGGACCTGCTGGTGCTGGATGAGATGCAAGACATGCAGGCCGAATGGGTGCAAGCCCTGCTGGAGCGCGTGCGGCACAACGGGCGCATTTACCTGCTGGAAGACCCCGAGCAGCAGCTCTACAAAGACCGAGAAGCGTTTGATCTGCCCGACGCCACCACCATCACCTCATTTGAAAACTTTCGCTCCCCCCGCGCGCTGGTAAAGCTGATCAACGCCCTGCACCTGACCGGCACCGAGATTGAAGCCCTGGGCCCCCACGCAGGCGAGCTGCCCGACCCCATCGTGTTTGACAGCCCCGAGGCCATCCAACCTTGCACCATCCAAGCGGTGCAGCGCTGCCTGGCGCGCGGCTTTGCGCTGGACGACATTGCCGTCATCAGCATGCGCGGGCGCGAACGCTCGCAGTTGCAGATCATCGACACGCTAGGCGCCTGGACGCTGCGGCGGTTTACCGGCGCGTTTGACGCCGGTGGTGCGCCGGTGTGGACCGAAGGCGATCTATTGGTGGAGTCTGTGCGCCGCTTCAAGGGCCAGGCGGCTGCGGCGGTGGTGCTGACGGAGTGTGACTTTGCGGAGTTGGATGCGTTGAACCGGCGGCTGCTGTTTGTGGGGCTAACGCGGGCGCGGGTGCATTTGGAGTGGGTGGTGTCTGACCGGACAAATCAGGTGTTGATGGAAGTTATGAAGTCATAGCTTGCGCGCAACTTCGAAGAGCCACTGGCCTACTCAACATGCGCGCTGCGGATCAATCACTCCTTGCCGGGCTTTTGAAAACCTGCCGGGCATGCCAATCGAGGTTGGCAGGATGCGGCCGATACTCCTGCGATTGCGGCAGGATCATCCCGGAACCGTGGTACGCCAGCATCCGGTGGGAGGCCGTCTCACTGCCGTTTAGATGCTGGCTGAAAACCATCTGGTAAGTCTCCGGCAGGATCTTGAACGCACCCAGATCAAATACTTTGTGGTGCAGCGAGCACATGGCGATACCGTTGGGTACTTCGTCCGGGCCATTGGCTTGAAACCACTTGATGTGCGCCGCCTCCAAGCCAATGGACTGTTGCCCCAGGCGCAGATCGTGCCCACACACAGCGCAACGGTATTGATATGCCATGAGTACTTTGGCCCGAAACGCCGGATCGCGTCGGCGTTGCGGATCTTTTGCACTGCCCATGCCCTCAATATTTGCCAGCCCCACCGCATCCAGCACGTCACCACGAATGCTTTCCGGAAAATGCGCATCAACAATACGCTGCGCCACGATGGCAATGAGTTCGGGGTCGGCCTTGAGTGCCGCGTAAATTGGTGTAGCGAAGCCACCCCTCACATGGTTCTGCCGCAACTCTGTCAATGTTGGCGTTGCACCCGGTTGGCGAGTCACAATCTCTGCCGGGCCATGCAGCCGCCAGAGTCCATCAGTCTGTAAATGCCAGAAAGGGTAATGCCTAGTGTTAGATGAACCATCCGGCCCAAACTCTTCCAGCAGGCTTTTCAAGAGCGGCTCGGCTTCGTTCCAATCCATCGTTTGCAGGGTCGCATCATTCACCCTGGACAAGGCCAGCAAGACGAGCAAAGGCTTGTGCACTGCTCGCCGGTCGCCATGCTGCCAAACGCGAATAGAGTTGAAGGCCGCAATAACTTCGTCGCGCGTCATGGCCAGTATTTCGCTTTGTCCGGTATGACCCACCGCACCCCGCCCCTCGGGTCAGGCAAATCACCTTCGAAGCGGGGAATCAGGTGCAGATGTACGTGCGGCACGGTCTGCCCTGCGGCAGCGCCATCATTGATACCGATGTTGTAGCCCTGCGGGTGCAACTCTTCGTCCAGCGCTCGCTTGGCATAGTCAAGCAGGCTCAGCAGGTCGCTGCGCTCCTGTTCCGATAGATCGAAAAATGAACCTGTGTGCCGCTTGGGTATCAGCAAGGTGTGACCGGGGGATACGGGGTAACCGTCGCGGATGACCATGGCGGTAGCGTTTTCCTCGATCACCCGAACCACAGGCAGAGTGCAGAAGGCGCAGGGTTTAAAACTGGTTTCTGTCATGCCCTGCATCATAGACATCGCGCTAGTGCTGATCGCGCCGCTCGGCATACCAAATGATCAGCATAGTGCTGTTTCCAAGTAAATAGGCTGACGCAGGCTCATGGCGTGAGCTTGGGCGCGCATCACATCAAAACGTTTTGATCGGCGGTTTTACTGGAAATACTTCTGGCTATTGCGCCAACCCACAATAAAGATCAGGGCTTAAGACGTTGCCGTATCCATTGGGCGGCTAGCGGCTCCGACAGGGTGCCGGCGGCGACAGCCATCATGAAGTTAATGGCATCCACCTGATCGAACACCAGCGTCTGATTGTTGATCATCAAGAACAAGCGACCAATCACCCAAGCGGAGCGTTTGTTGCCATCTGCGAACCCATGGCCGGTGGCAATACCATAAATGTAGGCTGCGGCAAGATCCGCTACATCGGGCGGCGGGTTGCCATAAGCATCGATATTTTTGGCCCGCTCCAGTGCAGACTCCACGGCGTTGAGATTGCGTATGCCATCCAAGCCGCCATGCACGGCAAGCTGCTTATCGTGAACCGCAAAAACGGTGTCGCGCTGCACCCATTGCCAGCTCACTTAGCAAGTACCTTCAGGATCTCTCGGTCATCGTGCATGATCGATTCAGCCAAAGCCATCTGCCGCTCAAACTCTGGGTTGTACGGCGTGATGCGCATTGCGCCATCTGGCGCCTCGGTCAGATAAAGCGTGTCTCCCTTTTGAACGTTTAGGATTCGCTTGGCTTCCTTGTTCAGGATCAGGCCTTCTGATGAACCTACGGTGGTTACCTTGAATGAGAGCATGAAGTTACCCTTAAATCATATAACTTTTATTATATAGTCATCAAGGGATTCCCACTACCTTGACGCCAGTCACCCAGCAACAGAAGCGCCAGGACGCTTCTCTGCCATTGGGAAATGGAAGGAATCACTTTTGACTATACTGGATAAATGTACAGATCCGACGATTTTAAGTACCCAGTGCCGGTATCAGAAGCAAGCCTTTCAGTGCTGCTAGTGCGTGGAGAAGTGGAAGCGGGTTTCCCTTCTCCTGCCGAAGACCTCGGCGCGAAGCGCATCGATCTTGCGCAGATCCTGATCAAACACCCCCAGGCTACCTACTTTTTACGCGCCAGTGGCCACTCCATGATTGAGGCCGGTATTTGGGATGGCGACATCTTGGTGGTGGACCGCGCCGTCAAACCGCGAAACGCTCATATCGCCACGAGGTCTACTCGCGGTGGATCAAGGGTGCCGATAAGGGGATGCAGCGGGCTGCGATGGAAGCAGCGATGGGCGGAATTTCGGGGGTAGCAATCGCCTCAAAAAGCAGCAAAATCAGGCAGTTTTTGAGGGGGTAAAAAACATCAAATGTTACCCAGATGTTACCCAGAACACCCCTACAGATCGTAAGTCGTTGATCTATAAGGGGTTTATTGGTAGGCGCAATTGGACTCGAACCAACGACCCCCACCATGTCAAGGTGGTGCTCTAACCAGCTGAGCTATGCGCCTGAAATTCAGGCTCGAAGTATAGCAGCACAAAATCATGCCTCAGGCCGTGACCATGGGGCCCTCCGCGAAGTCGCCTCACCACCGCGCTGCGCGGGGCGCCCGTCGTAAGGACTCAGCAATCAGGCTGCTCCATAATTCGGCCCAAGTTCAGCGCGCAACGCAAGTCGCCTGGCAGACATTTTTCAACATCACAGAGGCGGAGCATCCCATGGAAATTGCAGGAAAAGTATTTATCGTCACCGGTGGCGCATCAGGCTTGGGTGAAGGCACCGCGCGCATGTTGAGCGCCCACGGTGGCACCGTGGTCATTGCCGACATGCAGGTTGAAAAGGGCGAAGCCATTGCGGCGGAGATCGGCGGCGCCTTCGTCAAGTGCGATGTGAGTAACGAGGCCGATGGTCAGGCGGTGGTGGCCAAGGCCGTGTCGATGGGCAAGCTGATGGGCTTGGTCAACTGCGCAGGTATTGCCCCTGCGGAAAAGACGGTGGGGAAGCACGGCGCACACAATTTGGGCGTTTTTACCAAGTGCATTACCGTGAACCTCGTGGGCAGCTTCAACATGATTCGCCTGGCCGCCGATGCCATGTGCAAGAACGAACCCGAAGCTACGGGCGAGCGCGGCGTGATGATTTCTACCGCTTCGGTTGCAGCCTATGACGGCCAGATCGGTCAGGCCGCCTACAGCGCCTCTAAAGGTGGCATTGTGGGCATGACGCTGCCGATCGCCCGCGACCTGGCCCGCAACGGCATTCGTAACATGACCATTGCCCCCGGTATTTTTGGCACCCCCATGATGTTTGGCATGCCCAAGGAAGTGCAGGACTCGCTGGCAGCCAGCGTGCCGTTCCCCTCCCGCTTGGGTACGCCGCAGGATTACGCCAAACTGGCCCAGCACATCTTCGAGAACGACATGCTTAACGGTGAAGTGATTCGCCTGGACGGCGCGATCCGGCTGGCGCCTCGCTAAGCCGATCAGCGCCCAAGTTCGCAGGGCCGCGCCACCGCAAGGTGGATGCGGCCTTTTTTTCGGGCTGATGAATCCCCCGTGACCGTAACCGTTACAGCGCACGGAAAGCCGCCGGGAGCCACCCGCAAATACAAAAACCTGAATTGGGTCGGTGCTCGAAAGAATAAAATTGTCCGTTGACCCGCGTGGGTGCTGAGTAACAGCCGCATCGCCGCGCCGTGTACCGCGCTACAGTGCGCCAAGTTCGTATTCATTTACCAGTGAGAGCTTCATGACAAACCAAGAAATACTGACCCAGTTCGGCCCCCGTGAGTCGATGGAATACGACGTGGTCGTGGTCGGTGGCGGCCCGGGCGGCTTGGCGACCGCAATCCGCATCAAGCAACTGGCGACGGCGGCGGGCAAAGAGGTATCGGTTGTGGTGCTGGAGAAGGGCTCTGAGCCGGGCGCCCATATTTTGTCGGGCGCCATCATGGACCCCAAGGCCCTGACGGAGTTGATTCCCGACTGGAAAGCGCTGGGTGCGCCACTGAACCAACCGGTAACCGATGACGCCTATGTGTTTTTGGGCGAAAAATCGGGCTTTCGCGTTCCAAACATGGTGTTGCCGCCGTTTGCCGACAACCATGGCAACTACATCGTAAGTCTGGGCGCAGTCACCAAGTGGCTGGCCGAACAGGCCGAAGCGCTAGGAGTCGAAATTTTTCCGGGCTTCACCGGCGCGGAAATTCTTTATACCGAAGACGGTGCGGTCAAGGGTGTCGCCACCGGCAACATGGGCATCGGCAAAGACGGCGTACCCATGGACAGTTTTCAGTTGGGCATGGAACTGCTGGGCAAGTACACGGTGTTTGCCGAAGGCGCACGCGGACACCTGGGCAAGCAACTGATCGCGAAGTACCACCTGGACGCGGGCCGTGACCCGCAAAGTTTTGGCATCGGCATTAAAGAGCTCTGGGAAATCGACCCGAGCCGGCACCAGCCCGGCTTTGTGATGCACACCGCCGGATGGCCAATGGCGTCAGACACCTATGGCGGTGCATTTTTGTACCACCTCGAAGGCAACAAAGTGGCGCTCGGTTTTGTCACCGGCCTCGGTTACACCAACCCCTATCTGAGCCCATTTGAAGAGCTGCAACGTTGGAAGACCCACCCCAACGTGCGCTACTACTTTGAAAACGACAAAGGCGAGGTCACCGCCAAGCGCCTGTCCTACGGTGCCCGGGCGATCAATGCCAGCGGACTGAATTCCTTGCCGAAAACGGTGTTCCCAGGGGGCGCGCTGGTCGGTTGCAACGCGGGCTACCTCAACGTGGGCCGCATCAAAGGCAGCCACGCCGCCATCAAGACCGGAATGTTGGCGGGCGAGGCCGCATTCGAAGCCGTGGTGGCCGGACGCCAGCATGACGAACTGACCGCGTACCCGGAGGCCTTTGAGAAGAGCTGGCTACATGCCGAACTGAACAAGGACCGCAACTTCAAAAATTGGTTCAAACACGGCCTGACCGTGGCGACCCTCATGAACGGGTTTGAGCAGTTTGTGCTGCGGGGCCACATCCCCTGGACACTGCGCCGCGACAAACCCGACCATGCCTACCTCAAGCCGGCCGCTGAATGCAAGCCGATTGAGTATCCCAAGCCCGATGGAAAGCTGACCTTTGACCGACTGAGCAGCGTATTCATCAGCAACACCAACCACGAAGAGCACCAACCTGCTCACCTGACGCTCAAAGACGCATCCGTGCCAGTCAGCGTGAACCTTGCCAAGTTCGCGGGGCCCGAGGCACGCTACTGCCCGGCCGGGGTCTACGAATTTGTCAAGAACGATGACAACAGCGATCGCTTGCAAATCAACGCCCAGAACTGTGTGCATTGCAAGACCTGCGACATCAAGGACCCGACCCAGAATATCGTCTGGGTCACCCCCGAAGGCGGCGGCGGCCCCAACTACGCAGGAATGTAAGCCCCGCCATGAAAAAATACAGCGAAGAACACGTTTGGATTGCCCGCGATGACGCGGCCGCTGCCCAGGGCACGGTCGGCATTACCGTGCACGCGCAAGAGGTACTGGGCGACGTCGTATTCGTCGAGTTGCCCGACGTCGGCGCCGTGCTTGCAGCGGGAGACAAGGCCGGACTGGTCGAGTCGGTGAAGGCGGCGGCCGATGTCTTCACCCCCGTGAGCGGCACCGTGACCGAAGTCAACGAGGCCCTGCGGGCGGATCCGAGCCTGGCCAATACCGATCCGCTGGGACAGGGCTGGTTTTTCAAGCTCCAGCTGGCCTAGCCCGCTGAGCTCGATGCCTTGATGGACGAACTCACCTACGCCGGTTTTGCCAACTGAGGCCGTTTTAGGGCGGCCGCAGGGCGTGCCGCTGCGGATTTTGAGCGTCATACCGCCCATGACGCAGCTCAACACGCCCTACCCTTCTACCGCTTATTTGACCGGCTTTTTGCGTGGCCAGGGGGAGGACGCGGTTCAGGCGGACCTGGCCCTCGCCTTGGTGCTGGCCTTGTTGACGCCCGATGGACTCGCCCGGCTCCAGGCTACGGCAGCGGCGCTTCCAGAGGCCCGCCGAACGGCCAGCGTGCACTGCTTTCTAGACAATTTTGAGCGCTACCGGGCCACCGTTTCACCGACGATTGCGTTTTTGCAGGGCCGCGACTCCACGCTCAGTCACCGCATTGCCGGGCGTGGCTTTTTGCCTGAAGGACCACGCTTCGCGGCGCTGGAGGTGTACGGCGACGCCGAAGCCGCCGATCCGCTGGCCTGGGCTTTTGGCGCACTTGGGCAGCAGGACCGCGCGCGCCACTTGGCCACGCTGTACCTGAACGACCTGGCCGATGTGCTGCGCGATGCAGTGGATGCACGCTTTGAATTTGTGCGGTACGCAGAAAGTCTGGCCGCAAGCCAGGCCACGTTTGAAGCACTGGCCGCCGCCCTGGCTGCGCCGCCGAACCTGATTGACCAGGTCTTGCGCGACTTAACGCTGGCGACCGTGGCGCAACATGCGCCCCAGCTGCTCTTGCTGTCGGTGCCCTTTCCTGGCGCCATGTATGCGGCGTTGCGCATTGCACAGACCGTGCGCACACACCATCCCGGTATCAAAATCGCTTTAGGCGGCGGCTATGTCAACACCGAGCTGCGAGAGATGAAAGAGCCGCGGCTCTTCGATTACGTCGACTTTGTCACTTTGGATGCCGGCGAGCGCCCACTATTGGCGCTACTGGAGCACTTGCGCGGGAAGCGATCAATCAACCGCCTGGTGCGCACCTTTGTTCGGGACGGCGCCAGTGGCCAAGTCAAATACGTCCACTGGGCTGAGCCGGATGTGCCCTTCGAGGATGTGGGCACCCCAACCTGGGAAGGCCTACCACTCGGCAACTACCTCTCCCTGCTGGACATGCTCAACCCAATGCACCGGCTGTGGAGCGACGGCCGCTGGAACAAGCTGACCGTGGCCCACGGGTGCTACTGGAAAAAATGCAGTTTTTGTGACGTCAGTCTGGACTACATCTCCCGCTACGAGACCGCATCGGCCGTGACCTTGGTCGACCGGATCGAAGCCATCGTGGCCGAGACCGGCCAGACCGGATTTCATTTTGTGGACGAAGCCGCGCCTCCCAAGGCGCTGAAGGCCTTGGCCGAAGAAGTCTTGCGACGCAAATTGCATATTTCTTGGTGGGGGAACATCCGCTTTGAGAAAACTTTCACGCCCGAGCTGGCGGACCTGTTAGCGGAGAGCGGGTGCATCGCGATGTCCGGCGGGCTTGAAGTGGCGTCCGACCGGCTTCTCACGCTAATGCAAAAAGGTGTCTCGGTGGCCCAGGTGGCCCGGGTA
>Ga0114968_10001778_pt1 | contig 16620 bp, 14 predicted proteins | sample M_130807_EF_Meta_FD_87020 | JGI IMG/M metagenome (GOLD analysis project Ga0114968, IMG submission 87020) | Freshwater microbial communities from Lake Montjoie, Canada to study carbon cycling - M_130807_EF_MetaG | ecosystem: Environmental > Aquatic > Freshwater > Lake | place: Lake Montjoie...
ACAAGTTCAAGCCACGCGTCGATCTCTGCGGATGCTCCGGTCGGGGTGCCGTGTGCCGTCGGCCACTCTGCGACCGCGAGCAGGTCTGCCTCGCCCTCGCGGTGCGGCAGCGCCTCCCAGATCCCCTCCGTGATGAACGGCGCCATCGGATGCAAGAGGCGCAGTAGCGTGTCGAGCGATTCAACGAGGCTCCACCACGTGGCGGCACGCATCTCCGGCGAGACTGCAGGATCTGCAAGTGTCACCTTCGCGAGTTCAATCGCCTGATCGCAATACTCGGCCCAAAGTGCGTCATAGATACGTTGCGCCGCCTCAGAGAACGCGTACGTCGCCAGCGCATGCTCAACATCCACGACCGCCGCCTCTGTGCGCGCAGCAAGCCAGGCACCATATGGTCCAGCTGCGGCATATGCGTCGCGGCCCTGGGGGCGATCGCCGATCGGCACGTCGGGTCGTGCGCCGAGAACGTATCGCGCCGCATTCCACAACTTGTTCATGAAGTTGCGCGAGTTCTCGAGCTTCTCAGGCGCGAGTCGCTGGTCGGCGCCAGGCGCAGTGCCCGAAACGAGCGCGAAGCGCAGGGCATCGGCGCCGACGTCGTCAATGAGTGAGAGCGGATCGACGACGTTCCCCTTCGTCTTCGACATCTTCGCCCCTTCAGGATCACGCACCATTCCGTGCAGGTAGATCGTCTCGAAGGGCGGCTCGCCCATCAGCTCAATGCCGAGCATCATCATCCGCGCAACCCAGAAGAAGAGGATGTCGTGCCCCGTCTCCATCACCTGCGACGGGTAGTAGCGTGCAAGGTCGGGAGTCTGGTCTGGCCATCCGAGGGTGCTGAATGGCCAGAGGCCACTGCTAAACCACGTGTCAAAGATGTCGCTCTCTTGCGTCAGTGCCTCGGGCGGTGCGCCACATGCGCTGCATCCGGCAGGTCCAGCTGCGTCAGCCGTGACCGTGATGTGCCCTTCGCTGCAATACCAGGCAGGGATGCGGTGCCCCCACCAGAGTTGCCGACTCACATTCCAATCACGAATCTCAGTCAGCCAGTGCTCCCATGTCTTCTCGAAGTGGGCTGGAACGATCGTTGTCTTCCCTTCGCGCGTCGCGGCAAGTGCCTTCTCTGCGAGTGGCTTTGCCCTGATAAACCACTGCGTCCGCAAGCGCGGCTCGAGGATGTCGTTGCTCCGCTGGCAGCGCGCAGGGTTCGCAGTGTGTGGTTTTACTGAAACAAGTTGGCCGCGCTCTTCCAGTGCTGCAACGATCGCCTTACGTGCTGCGAATCGATCCATCCCCGCGAATGGTGCTGGTGCATCGGACACGATGCGTGCGGATTCATCGAGAATCGTTGGCGCGGGGAGGTTGTGGCGCAGGCCCGCCTCGCGGTCGTTCGGATCGTGTGCGGGGGTGAGTTTTACTGCACCAGTACCGAACGCCTGATCGACGAAGTCGTCGGCAACGATCGGTACCGCCCGCTCAACAAACGGTACGACGACGCGCCTCCCCACGAGTGCTGCATAGCGCGGGTCGGCCGGATGCACAGCAACGCCGGTGTCGCCAAGAAGCGTCTCTGGCCGGGTCGTTGCCACGACCACGCCCGAATCACTCGCGCCACCTTCGAGTGGGTAGCGAATCTCCCAGATACTCCCCTGCTCTTCGGCGGCAACCGACTCAAGATCTGAGACGCTCGTCTTGCAGCCGGGGCACCAGTTCACGAGCGCCTCGGTGCGGTATGCGAGCCCGCGCTCATAGAGCGTTGCAAACGCCGTGCGCACGGCGCGGCTCGACATCTCGTCCATCGTGAAGCGCGTGCGTCCCCAGTCGGCGGAGGCACCGAGCCTGCGGAACTGCCCGAGGATGACGCCACGCGTCTCATCCATGAAGGTGTGCATGCGCTCGAGATAGCGCTCGCGACCAAGGCTTGCGCGACTCTCCCCCTCCGCGGCGATCACCTTGTCGAGGACGAACTGTGCGGCGATCGAGGCGTGATCAACACCGGGGAGCCAGAGCGCTGCTCGACCCTGCATCCGCGCACGACGTACGAGCAGATCTTCCAGGGTGACGAAGAGCGCGTGTCCAACATGCAAGCCCCCCGTCACATTGGGTGGCGGCATGATGATCGTGAATGGCGGCAGATCTCCGCTAGCGCGCGGGCGTGCGTCGGGATCACTGTAGTTTGATGCGGCCCAACGCTCGGCGACGCGCGGCTCAATCGTGCTCGGCGTATAGGAGGGACCGAGCTCCTTCGCGTTGCTCACGCCGAAGCGCGTGGCGCGGTGCGAGCCGCCCGCGGTGCGCGACGTGCCGGCGCCTTCCGCGCTACCTGATCATCGCTGGCTGCCGTCAGGAGGAGTGGTGGGACGCCATCACGGATCATCTCCTCCGTCACGGTGCAGAGGCGCACCTCTCGTCGATCTGGAAGGTCGTACATCGTATCGAGGAGTGCCTCCTCAACGACGGCACGGAGTGCGCGTGCACCAGTCTTGCGTGTGAGTGCCTTCTCGGCGGTTGCGGTAAGTGCACCCGGCGTGAACTGCAGGTCGACACCATGCAGGCGGAAGAGCGCCTGGTACTGCTTGACGATCGCGTTCTTCGGCGCAATCAGGATTTGCACGAGATCGTCAACGGTGAGCTGGTCGAGGGCGACGATCATCGGCAGGCGACCGATGAACTCTGGGATGAGGCCATAGCGGAGCAGATCGTCGGGCATCAGGTGCTCGAGGATGCGCGCTCGCGCCTCAATCGTTGCGGGCGAGTCTGCGCCGAAACCGATCCCGCGCCGCCCGACGCGAGCGGCAACGATCTTCTCTAGCCCTTCAAATGCCCCGCCGCAGATGAAGAGGATGTTCGTCGTATCAATCTGCAGGTACTCCTGGTGGGGGTGCTTCCGTCCGCCCTGTGGTGGAACATTCGCCACCGTCCCCTCAATGATCTTCAGGAGTGCCTGCTGCACGCCCTCACCTGAGACATCGCGGGTGATGGAAGGGTTGTCGGCCTTGCGCGTAATCTTGTCGATCTCATCGATATAGATGATGCCGCGCTGTGCCCGCTCAATGTCGCCGTCTGCTGCCTGGATCAGGCGCAAGAGGATGTTTTCAACGTCTTCACCGACATAGCCGGCCTCGGTCAGGCTCGTTGCATCAGCAATACAGAATGGGACATCGAGATAGCGCGCGAGCGTCTGGGCGAGCAGCGTCTTCCCCGACCCGGTCGGGCCGACGAGCAAGATGTTCGACTTCGCAATCTCAACGCTATTCCCAGTCGTTGGCGCGGCAATCCGCTGGTAGTGGTTATGCACCGCAACGGCGAGTGAGCGCTTCGCGCGCTCCTGGCTCACCACATGTTCGTTGAGCGCGGCGTGGATCTGGCGCGGGGTTGGCGCAGGGCGACGACGCTCCGCTTCGCGCGCCTGTGCGCTCGGCGAAGGGTCAACGGCAATCTCGGCGCAGAGTGCAACGCACTCATCGCAGATATAGACGCCCTGGCCGGCAATGAGCTTCCGCACCTGCTCTTGACTCTTGCGGCAGAAGGAGCAGCGATAGGAACCGTTCCCTGCGCTGCTTGCTCGTGGCCCCTTCGGTCGGTCGCCCCCCGTCGCCACGCTCTTACCTCTTCGCTGGCGGAACGATTGCAGGGAGCTTGTAGACCTCGTCAATGATCCCGTACTCCACCGCCTCCTCTGGAGAGAGGAAGAGGTCGCGGTCGGTATCTTTCATGATCTTGTCGATCGGCTGGCCCGTATGCGCAGCGAGGAGCTCCTGCGTTGTCTTCACCAGTTGCTCCATCTCTTTCACCTGAATGAACACATCGGGCGTATTGCCACGGAATCCGCCGGACCCCTGGTGGATCATGATGCGGCTGTGCGGGAGGGCGAAGCGCTTCCCTGCTGCGCCTGCAGCAAGGAGGACAGCACCCATCGACATCGCAATCCCGGTGCAGATCGTGTGCACTGGGGCGCGAACATATTGCATCGTGTCGTAGATGGCGAGTCCAGCTGTGACGACTCCGCCCGGGCAGTTGATATAGAGCGAGATCGGCTTCTCAGGATCCTCGGAGTCGAGGAAGAGGAGCTGGGCAATGATGAGGTTCGCCATATCGTCTTCAACGGGGGTACCGAGGAAGATGATCCGCTCTTTGAGCAGGCGTGACCAGATGTCGTAGGCGCGCTCCCCCTTGCTTGAGGATTCGATCACCATTGGAACAAGCATCGCTACCTCCTTGCAGCGCCGATACTGGCGCACCACCTTGGGTAGGGAGTCTACTGGGCGGACCCCTTCTTTGGTGTTGCTGCGGCGACGGCCGGTGCTGGGCGCTCTGGCCCCCACGCAGGCCAACTCTCTGGATGCGCGTCAAACCACTCGTCAACCAGCCGCTCGACGACCAGGGAGCGGCGCAGGGAGGCGCGAATCGCGCGCCGTCCACGCTCTGAGGCGAGGTAGGCCTCCATCTTTCGCTGCCCCTTCACTTGCGGCATGGCACGGGCCACCTCTTCGTCAACGAGGGCCTCAGGCACCTCAACGGACTCTGCGCCGGCGACAGCAGAGAGGACAAGGAGCGTGCGCGCGCGCTTCTCGCCGCGCTCGCGCATCTCTGCGCGGATCTCCTCAGGCGCCTTACCGGCCGCCTGGAGGTACTGCTCAAAGGTGAGACCCTGCCGTGCAATGCTGCGCGCGAGCTCATCGACGAGCCCGTCTACCTCTTCTTCAATGAGTGGGTCGGGGATCTCAACGCTTGCATTCGCCATTGCGTATTCGACGACCTTATCGGCAAACTCGTGTCGACCGCGCTCGACCGCACTCGACTTGAGGCGCGTAAGGATCTCTGTGCGAAGTCCATCTACGCTCTCAACGTTGGCAACCTGCTTCGCGAACGCATCGTCGAGTGGTGGCTTCACTCGGGCGCGCAGGTCGGTGATCGATACTTCAAACCGCGCAGCGACGCCGCGCAGCGACTCTTCCTGGTAGTCGTCGGGGAAGGCGACACTTACCGTCACGGCGTCGCCAACGCGAGCGCCGACAAGCTGTGCCTCAAATCCAGGAATGAGCCGCTCCGATCCGAGGACGATCGGCATGCGCTCCGATGCGGCGCCATCAATTGGGCTCCCATCATCTGCGCGATAGCCGGTAAATCCAATGATCGCGTAGTCGCCAAGCTCGGCGCTGCGATCGGCGACAACCGTGAGGGTTGCGTAGCTGTCGCGGAGATCCTCGACCACCGCCTCGACCTTCGCCGCATCTGGCTCCTCAAACGCTGGCGTGAATTTGAAGTTGCGGTAGTCGCCAAGCTGCACCTCTGGCGGCACTGGGACGATTGCGACGAATCGATACGGCTCACCCTCGACAGCTGGCTTGGCTTCAAGTGTCGGGCTTGTCAGTGGGACGATCTCTTTCTGCAGAACGGCATCGCGATAGCCGCGCTCAACGAGGATCTCTGTCGCCTCGTCGAGGATGCTCTCGATCCCAGCAAAGCGCTCGACCACCGCGCGCGGTGCCTTCCCTGGCCGGAAGCCAGGGATCTTACTGCGCTGTGCCACGGCGCGGACGGCCGTGCCGATCGCCGCCGCGACTGCGTCTGCAGGCATGACGATCTCGAGGCGAACGCTGCTCTTCCCTTCAGGGGTGCTGATGACTTCCATGGGTGCCCACGATAGCGGAGGGAGAAGAATGAGGTTGGTGGGCGAGGTGAGACTCGAACTCACACGTCGTTACCGACACCAGCTCCTAAGGCTGGCGCGTCTACCGTTTCGCCACTCGCCCCCGAACATCATCGTCGGACGAGGGCGATCCGTCCACCTCCTGCCCGCGAGGGGTGCCATCAATCAGTGCGTCAACGAGCGCCCGGCCTCCGCGAATTGCCGCTGCAGACGCGACCCCCTGGACGAACGCGCCAGCGGCGCTCTTCCGACCCGAGCTGCCCGTGTCACGCCCAAACCATCGAGCCGCTAAGAGGATGAGGAGTCCGACGAGCCCAACGGCCCGCAGTGGATGGTCACGCAGCTCCCGGCCAAGTCCACCGCTTGGGCGAAGGCGGTGTCCAGCGGCGCGGGTGGCATCGAGGGCTGTCGCTCGCTCGCGCGCAACGGTTGCCATCTGCGCAGCGACGGCGGGGCGAGATGCGGCCAGCTCGCTGATGCGCTCCTCCAGCGTTCGCGCTGCTCGTTGCTCAGACATCCTGCTCGCTCCGATCACTGCGCAGCCGCTCTGCCGCGGCCTTCAGCGCATCCGCAACCTTCGTGACCACTCCCCGCGTTGCATCAACAGCTGCGCCGGCACTGGCGAACGCGCTCCCCATCTCTGTTGCAAGACCCTCCGCGGCCTCACCGCGAAGATCGTCGAGTGCCGCTGCAGTGGCGCGGAGCTCCGCCTCGCTTGCAAGTGGCCGGAAGCGGTCGATGAAACGCTCCATGTCGAATGTCGCAAGGCCGATCAGCAGGTCGACGAGCAGCACGGTCAGCAGCAGCGTCAATCCAAGGGCAACGGACGGTGCGAGCGCTGCATGAAGAACGACGATCGCGAGCGTCGCCGCTCCACTCCCGATCAAGATGCCGAGCAGAAGTGAGCGCGCTCGTCGACGCGCCTGAATGCGCAGCGTTGTCGAGGCGAGCCAGGCGGCAAGCATCAGGAGCGCGAGCGTCATGTGTGCAGCGCCCCAGAGCATTGAGCCGAAGATCTCACTCCCGATCACGAGGAAGAGCGCGATGAAGAGGCCGAGAAGCGCAGTGAGCAGGAGTCCGACAATGATCACGCCAGCGATGAGGGTCCCGATGAGATCGCGTGCGATTGCGCCAAGTTCGGCCTGGAGAAGTGCCCAGTGTCCGCCGAGCAGGGCGCGCAGCGCAACGATGAGTCGATCGATCTCTTCGCTAAACGTGCGCTTCGGTTCGCCGTCAGGTGCTTGGTTCATGCAACAGTGAGGGTTGGTGCCGACTCTTCGACGGCGCGAACCGCTAGACGTGCCGCAACCTTACCTGCAATCTCCTTCAGCGCATGCGCAGCGGGACCCGGTTCGCGTTGTGCAACGGTTGGGATCCCTGCATCACCGCCCTGTCGTACCGCCAGCTCGAGTGGAATATGACCAAGGAGTTCAATCCCCTCCTCTTTCGCCAAGCGCTCTGCCCCACCGCGCCCGAAAATTTCCGTGAGCTCACCGCAGTGCGGGCAGGCAAATGCCGACATGTTCTCCACGATGCCAAGGATCGGTACGTTCATCCGCCGGAACATGGCAAGCGCCTTGGTCACATCAGAGAGTGCAACGTCTTGCGGCGTTGTAACGAGCACGGTGCCAGCAATCGGCACCGCCTGCGCCAGCGTCAGCTGGGCGTCTGATGTCCCCGGTGGAAGATCGACAACGAGATAGTCGAGCTCACCCCATTCGACGTCGCGGAGGAACTGCTGAATAGCGCCGCCAATGAGTGGGCCGCGCCAGACAATTGGCTGCCCCTCCGGAACGAAGAACTGAATCGAGATGAGCTTCACTCCGTGGCGCTCGATCGGCTCAATCTTCCCGCCAGCGCTCGACTTCGGCGTGCCGGTTGCGCCAAGCATCTGCGGCAGGTTCGGACCGGTGATGTCGGCATCGAGCAACCCGACCCGTGCGCCAGATTGCGCAAGGGCAACGGCGAGGTTCACCGAGACGGTGCTCTTCCCAACGCCCCCCTTCCCTGATGCCACAGCAACGATGTTGCGGATCCCAGGGAGGAGCTTCTCTTGCGTTGTCGACGCTGCACGGCGCACCTTCGCACCCCAGCGCAACTCAGCAACAACGACACCAATGGTGTCGAGGGCGCCACGGATATCCCGCTCGATAACATCTTTCAGGGGGCAGGCCGGCGTGGTGAGCTCGATCATGAAGCTGGCGCGGTCGCCGTCGAGGGTCAGCTCCTTCACCATGTCGAGCGTAACAATGTCTTTTCCGAGCTCTGGCTCTTGTACGCCGCGGAGCGCCTCCATTACGGCAGATTCGGTGACGCTCATGGCTCTCCTCCTGGTTCTTGACCGCCTGGTGCGCACGGGGGGCGCTCCCCTACATCCTAACCCGCAACGGCGTTTGACCCCGCACCCCTACGAGCATAGGCTTCACGCGTCCTCCTTTTTCGGGAGGCATGCGAGTAGGCCTATGGGGGGTGACCACGCGGGTGTCAGAAGTCGATGTTCGGCTCGTAGACGTAACGAAGCGCTTCGGCGACCAGGTGGCCGTTGACAGCATCACCCTTGACGTCAGCGATGGCGAGTTCTTCACCCTCCTCGGGCCGTCCGGATGCGGCAAGACCACGACCCTCCGCATGATCGGTGGCTTCGAGCAGCCGACCAGCGGGCTCATTGAACTGCAGGGCGTTGATGTCACCTTCCTCCCCGCATATCAGCGGGATGTGAACACCGTCTTCCAGAGCTATGCCCTCTTCCCGCACCTGAACATCTACGAGAATGTCGCGTTCGGTCTCCGGCGCAAAGGCGTCTCGGGTGAGGAACTGAAGAAGCGCGTCGGTGAAGCGCTCGAGCTCGTGCAGCTCATCGGCTACGAGAAGCGCGTCCCTGGCCAGTTGTCGGGCGGACAGGCGCAACGTGTTGCGCTAGCCCGCGCACTCGTCAACCGTCCTGGTGTCTTACTGCTCGACGAGCCACTCGGTGCACTCGACCTCAAGCTGCGCAAGCAGATGGGCATCGAGCTGAAGCGAATCCAGCGCGAGGTTGGCATCACGTTTATCTACGTCACCCACGACCAGGAGGAGGCGATGACGATGTCTGACCGTATCGCCGTCATGAATAAGGGTCGCTACGAGCAACTTGCCGGACCAGAGACGCTGTACGAGCGGCCTGCAACACGCTTCGTTGCGGGCTTCGTCGGGGCGAGCAACCTGCTTGAAGGGAAGATCGGCAGCGATGGTGCCGACTGGACCGTGACGCTTGCATCTGGTGGCGTGATTCGTGCACCAAAAACCCTCGGCGAGATCGGGTCTGGCGGCGCAATCGGCGTACGCCCCGAGAAGCTCTCGCTCCTTGAGCCGGGCCAGCAGTCGAAGGGGAACACCCTCCAGGGGACCGTCGTCGACACCAGCTATCTCGGTGTCATCACGCAATACGTCGTGGAAGAGAAGGGCGGACTTCGCCTCTTGGTCAGCGAGCAGAATCTCGATCGCACGACACGAAACGACACCTGGCGACCAGGTGAACAGGTAACGCTCACGTGGAAACCAGAGAACGGCTTCGTCGTTGGCGACGCCGCAAGCGCGTAAGTGCAAGGAGGAAGCATGAAGAAGCAGCAGAACCTCGGTGAGCAGATGATCAATCGACGCACGCTCCTCAAGGCGGGGGCCCTCACTGGTGCCGCGGCCTTCTTGGCCGCCTGCGGAACATCCGGCACATCAGCAGAGCCAACCGATCCAGGGGCGGAGACCTCGCCAAGCGCCGAACTGAACTTTGCAAACTGGACCTACTACATCGATGTTGACGAAGGGGTCGACACCGCAACCGCAAGTACATCGGAGAGCCTGCGCCGCTTCAAGACGAAGTACGGCACCACGGTGAAGTACCAAGAGGTACTCCTCGACAACGATGAGTTCTTCGGTTCAATCAAGGCGCAACTTGAGGCGTCGCAGGATACGGGCTGGGATATCGTCACGCCGACAACCTGGATGGCGAAGAAGATCGTCGACCTCGGCTGGGCCGAGGAGTTCAACCTCGCCAACATGCCGAACTTTGTCGCGAATCTCGCCGATGAGTTTAAGGGGCGTGCTGCCGATCCAGAGAACAAGTACCTCGCTCCATGGCAGTCGCTGATGACCGGGCTCGGCGTGAATAGCAAGAAGACATCACTCATCAGCACGGTGAATGGCCTCTGGGACCCTGCCCTGAAGGGGAAGGTCGCATTGTTGACAGAGCTTCGTGACACCGTTGGCCTCGTGATGCTTGGCAACGGCGATGACCCGTCGAGCCCAACACGAACCTCGTTTGATGCGGCAATCACCACGCTTGAAACACAGATTGCATCGGGTCAGGTGCGCAAGCTTGCCGGGCAGGGCTATACCGAGTTGTTGATTAGCAACTCGGCGTTCGCTGCAATCGCCTGGTCGGGCGACGTCGGCATCATCCAGGCGGACAAGCCCGAGCTGAAGTTCATCGTCCCTGACGAGGGGGGCATGTATGCAACCGACAACATGCTCATTCCAAAGGGGGCGAAGCACAAGTACACGGCTGAGCTCTGGATCGATTTCTACTATCAGCCAGAGATCGCCGCAATTGTTGAGGCGTATGTGCAGTACATCTGCCCGGTCAAGGGTGCCGATGTAGAGATCGCCCAGATCGACCCGACACTTGCGACGAACGAACTCATCTTCCCGACCGCCGCGACGAAGTCGCGGCTGAAGGTATGGGGCGATGTGAGCGCTGAGGACCAGGCCTACTTCGACGAGCAGTTCAGCGCTGTCGTCGAGGGCGTCGGCGCCTAGTCCCGTAGGACGCGGCACACATGGGCATGCTCCGCCGCCACCCGGCGCTCGTCCCGCTCATGCTCTTGGCGCCTGGGCTCCTCTGGTTGGTCTCGTTCTACCTTGCGCCAAACATCCAAATGCTCGCGAGCAGCTTCTGGAGCGGCACGCTCGAGACGGGCTTCTCGTTCAGTCTTAACAACTGGACGAACTACACCGACGCGCTGAGCAAGTACCAGGAGCAGTACGTACGCTCGATCCAGTACGGATTTGCGGCGACCCTCCTCTGCTTCATCATCGCCTTCCCGTTGGCATATTTCATCGCATTCAAGGCTGGGCGGGCGCGCAACGTCCTGCTCTTCCTCGTTGTCGCCCCGTTCTTCACCTCGTACCTCCTGCGCACAATTGGATGGCGCACGATCCTCGGCGATGACTCAATCATCCTCGGCCCACTCAAGGCGATCGGCCTCGTCGATCCTTCAGCACGATTCCTCGACACGCCGTTCGCTGTGATTGCGGGCATCGCCTACAACTTTGTGCCGTTCATGATCCTGCCGATCTATGTCTCACTCGAAAAGATTGATCGCCGACTACTGGAGGCGGCGCAGGACCTGTATGCCAGTAGTTGGGGGGCTTTCCGCCGGATCACGATCCCGCTCGCCCTCCCCGGAATTTTCGCTGGGTCACTGCTCACGTTCATTCCTGCGATTGGCGATTTCATCAACGCCGAACTCCTCGGCAACCCCGGCGCAACGATGATCGGCAACGTGATCCAACGCCAGTTCCTCGTGGTCCGGGACTACCCAACTGCAGCGGCCCTCAGCTTCATGCTGATGGTGCTCATCCTTGCGGGTGTCACGCTTTACGGGCGGATCCTTGGCACCGATGAACTCACCTCGAAAGCGATCTGATGAGCATCCTGCGGAAGATCCCAGGCGCAATCGGCTCGCGCTTCCTCACCATCTATGCGGGTCTCGCCCTCATCTACCTCCTCATGCCGATCTTTACCGTCGCACTCTTCAGCTTCAATGATCCTGTTGGGCGCTCAAACTACGCCTGGGCATCATTCACCTTCGACAACTGGTTCACCCTCTTCCGTGACCCCACCCTGGTTGATGCGGTCGGCCTCTCACTGCGCATCGCGTTGATCTCGACCGTCATTGCGACCGCGATTGGAACACTCATGGCGATGGCGATCGTGCGCTACGACTTCCGCTTCCGCAAGGCGATGGACCTCTTCGTCTTCCTCCCGCTCGCGACGCCAGAGATCGTCCTCGGTGCCTCGCTCCTCACCCTCTTCGTCACGTTGCGCATCCCTCTCGGTGAGATCACACTCATCCTCGCGCACGTCATGTTTAACGTGAGCTACGTCGTCGTCACGATGAAGGCACGCCTTTCGGGCTTCGACATGCGCCTCGAGGAGGCGGCGGCCGACCTCGGAGCAACGCCATGGCAAACCTTCTGGCGCGTCACCTTCCCGATCATCCTCCCTGGGATTGCTGCAAGCGCGGTCCTCGCCTTTGGCCTCTCGCTCGACGATTTCGTGATCACGCGCTTCAATGCGGGGCAGGTGCAGACCTTCCCCGTCTATATCTACCTGAAGGTGCAGAAGGGGATCCCGCCCCAGGTGAATGCCTTCGCCACGCTCTTCTTCGTCGTGACCGTCTCGCTCGTTGCAATCGGCGCGCTCATGCAGCGCCGACGCGCTAACCTGAAGTAATGAGCTCGGCACCGCGCGGTCCAATCCCCGACCACGATGTGATCGCTCCTGTCTGGGGCCGCTCCGCCAGCGTCGACGTGGAGCGCGGCGAAGGATCCTGGCTCATCGACCGGAGCGGCGAGCGCTGGCTCGACTACACCTCGGGGATCGGCGTGGTGAACACGGGTCACGCGCATCCGAAGATTGCAGCAGCGATCGCCGAGCAGGCAACGAAGTTGATCCATGGCCAGCAGAACATCGTCTATCACGAACCGGGCCTCCGGCTGCACGACCGCCTCAGCCGCCTCCTCGACGGCGGGCCGTGGGGCGTCTTCCTCTCCAACTCTGGCTCCGAGGCGGTCGAGGCTGCGGTGAAGCTCGCGCGGCGAGCAACGAAGCGCCGCGTGATCTTGACCTTCCGCGGCGGCTACCACGGCCGCACAGCACAAACCATGGCGCTGACGACAGCGAAGAACGTCTACCGCGGCCACTTTGAGCCGCTCCCTGGTTCCGTCTACAGCACTGCATTCCCGTCGTGCTTCCGTGCTCCCGTGGCGCCACGCGACCCTGCCGCTGCCGGCGCACCAGGCGCATGCAAGGGGTGCAGCTGCCGCTGGGAGGAGGAGTGGGACCTCACCCTCCACACGCTTGCAAGCGCCGAAGATGTGGCGGCAGTCATCGTCGAGCCGGTGCTCGGTGAGGGCGGCTATGTCGTGCCGCCTGCCGGCTTCCTCCCCCGCCTGCGCGAGATCACACGTGAACTCGGCATTCTCTTGATTGCCGACGAGGTCCAGACGGGATTCGGCCGTACGGGAAAAATGTTTGCGGTGCAACACCAGAACGTTGAGCCGGACATCCTCGTCATGGCGAAGGGGATCGCCTCGGGCCTCCCCCTCTCCGGGATCATCGCGCGCAAGGATCTCCTCGCCACCTGGGCACCTGGAACGCATGGCGGCACCTACGGCGGCAATGTCGTCGCCTGCGCCGCCGCACTCGCGACGCTTGACGTAATGGAAGACGAGAAGCTCGTTGAGAATGCTGCCGCGCGCGGCACGCAGATGCTCGCGGGCCTCCGTGCACTCGCCGCAGGCCGACCAGCGATTGGCGACGTGCGCGGACTCGGGCTGATGCTCGCCCTCGAGTTCGTCAAGCCTGGCGAGGGTGACGGCCGCGTGGGCGATGCCGAGGCAGTCAAGCGCGTGATCGCCGAGGCGAACAAGCGGAAGCTCCTCCTCTTGTCGGCCGGATCGTATGCACAGGTGATTCGAATTATTCCGCCGCTTGTCACAACGGGCGAGGAGATCGACCTTGCGTTGAAGATTCTCGGTGAGTCGCTCGACGCAGCCGGCATCACGCGCGCATAGCGCGCACGGACTAGCGCGCGGCGATCAGTTCGTCGGGAGCCGCTGGGAGCGGCTCATTTGCAGATGGCACCCAACGCTCGACCAGGTCGCGTGACCCTTTGACGCCGAGTTGCGTAAAGAGCGACTGCAGGCGCTCCCGTTGTGCGTCGAGGATCTCCGCTGTACGCGGGAGTTCCCAGAGCTGGCGCTTGAACGGGCCGAGCGCCTTCTTGCGGGTGCGATAGAGGAACTGCTCGCGTGTATCACCTGGCTTCGCCTCGTCGGCCGCATGCGCGTCGAGCCACGAAGCGATCTCCTCGCGCAGCTCAGCCGGGAAGGCGGGGTGGTCGTAGAGCGCGTTCTGGAAGCCGGTTGCGAGGTGAATCTCCGCTGTGCCAACTTCGGGGAAGCGGTGGAAGAGATCCTCTGGCAGCGTGGATGCTCCGTGCTGCACGGCACCGGCGAGTCCGCGCTCACGTGCCAGCGCACCGAGGCGTTCGAGCACGGTGAAATCGAGCGCCACCTCGGCGACGCCTCCGCCGGGGAGCGGCACGCCGCCATGGCTTGTCCCCGTCTGCACCGACACCTTTCGAAGGCCGCGAGCACTCGGGCGTCGTCGCTCAAGATCGGCAGAGAATCCATCGAGATAGGCGGCAAGCTCCTCCACCGTGGAGTTGTACTTCCCCACCTCGCCAATCTCTCCGCCCATGCTGATCTCGACCATTGATGGTTCGAGTTCACGGACGAGCGCAACCGCCTCGGCAGTTCGTTCGGCATTCACGCGCTGCTGCTCTGCAACCGTTGGGAGGCTCAGGTCAACCAGGGTCGACGCGTCGATGTCGATATTCCGGTAGCCCGCATCGACCGCGAGCCTGCAGGCGCGGGCGATCTCGGCCGCCACCCCCTCTGGGTCGGACTGGTACTTCTTCTGCACGAACTGGTAGTGGTCACCTTGGATAAAGAGCGGTCCGCGCCACCCAGCTGCAATCGCACCGGCAAAGATGCTCGTTGCGTAATCTGCAGGGCGCTGGAACGTATAGGTTTGCTCCGAGCGCGCCAGCTCAAAGATCAGCGCGCCACCGTTCATCGAGGCCGCGGTCTCGAGCGCGACCCGTGCCATGTCGAAGACTTGAGAGCGCAGGTTGATGGCAGGGACACTGAGTCCCTCGTACTTGCCAGCGGCGCGCGCTGCGTAGAGAGGGGCGATGCTTGTGCTCTCGATCCCTACTGCACTCGCAGCAGCACGAGCGAGCCATTGCGCAGCGCGGATGGTTGGCTCGTCGGGAGAGAATGCGGCGCTCCAGGCGATGAGTGCGGCACCCTCGTGCTGGAGGCGCTGTGCATCGACGATGCGGAGCGAGCCATCAGCGGTGAGTTCAAGTGAGGCGCGCAACTGCTGGAGCAGGTCGGCGGGCGAGCTCGCTACGTGGGTCATGCGCTGATCGTAGCGAGGCGCGCGGCATGTTGCGCAGCGTACTCGGCATGCGTACGGCGGCAGCGCTCCGCCAGCTCAGGGATCGCGGCCCAGGCAAAGTCGTCCCAGCCCTGCTGATCTGCATCCCACGCAGAGAGGAGTGTGGGCGGCCGGTCGCTCCCCGTCTCACTTGGCTGCAGGAGGTGGCAGCTCGTCACTCGCTCCTCATCGGTGAGTACGACGAGGCCCATGCGGCGAATATCGGCCTCCGGGACACGGAAGGCGCCGGAGCGCAACTGCTCGAGAATCTCCGCGAGGCTTGCAGCGCACCCGTCGGCAATCAGCATGTAGCCCCGCGCAAGCGCGCGGATCGTTGTGCGTACCGTCGCAGGCTCGGGTGCAGTAAAGATCTCATGCGTGCGGAGGCGCACCTCGCGCGGCGCACGTGGCGCTAATCCCGCACCCTCCGTCACACAGCCGATACCGGCAGGGTCTGCCAGCCAGGAGAAGTTGTGGCCCGCGCCAATCACGATCTCTGTGCGCAGCACATCAGCACGGGGAAGCGGCGAGGCGGCGGCAAACGCTGCGGCGATCTCGCCCTGTACGCCCGGTTCACGCGGTCCAGCAACAAGAAGCGAGCAGCCTGCATCGAGGAGGAGGGTCAGGTGCACGGCCAGACTGCGATCAATCTTCTCTCCCGCGAGGAGCGGGAGGAGGGCGGCCACCTCTGCTGGCCTGCTCACTCGTGGAGTCTCCCGAGGTGGCCGATGCGACCCGCACTCGAAATCCACGCGTGCTCCGCAGCGATCGTCGTCTCACGCCCGTGTCCGGGAATCACGCGCGTCGCTGGATCAAGGCCCGCGAGTCGCTGGAGCGAGGCGAGCATCGCCACCGCATCGCCGCCCGGTAGATCCGTGCGGCCCCATGCGCCGCGAAAGAGCGTGTCGCCGCTATAGAGCACGCCGGCCGCCGCATCATGGAGCGAGATTGAGCCCTCGGTGTGGCCGGGCGTATGAAGTACTGCAAGATCGATCTCGCCAGCACGAATGTGATCGCCTTCTGTCAGATCGCGCGTCGGGATGACGGCAGGAATCGGAAATGGGGCGGCGAGCGGACGCGGATCTTCGAGTCGATGGCGATCGCGCTCGTGCACCGCAATGGGGAGTGCACGCCCCTCATGCTGCTGGACATGCTCCGCAAGTGCGGCGAGCTCACCCGTGTGATCCCAGTGGCCATGCGTCACGAGCGCGAGGACCAGGCGCCACTCTCGCTCGGCTAGGCGGGCGACGAGGTCTGCTAGCGACGGGATCGCTGGATCGATGACGATCGCCTCCCGCCGATCCGTATCGCCGATGAGCGCAACGTTCGTGCGCAGTGGTCCGATTGGCAAGACGAGCAACTCCGCACTCATCTCATGCCTTCTCGTTCTTGTGTCGTGCAGCGAGCAGTTCTGCCGCGGGACTAAACGACCGCGGATCGAGCTCCTCTCGAAGTGTTGCAGTATCGGCACTACTCAGTCGCAGTAGATCACTCAATCGCGCAACGCGCGCTGCGGAATCGTCGGCGTTAATTGCGGGAGCGACCCCACCGGCGCGGTGTGGCAGCCCTGCAATCCCAACCCGCTCACCACCGCGTGCGCCGAGTGATGCGGCATAGCGAATCCCCCAGAGGAGCACCTCCGTGGAGGCTGGAGTGTTGCCGCCTGGCGGTGGGATAAGACCGAGGATGAGCCCGCAGGAAC
>Ga0114968_10001780_pt1 | contig 16604 bp, 27 predicted proteins | sample M_130807_EF_Meta_FD_87020 | JGI IMG/M metagenome (GOLD analysis project Ga0114968, IMG submission 87020) | Freshwater microbial communities from Lake Montjoie, Canada to study carbon cycling - M_130807_EF_MetaG | ecosystem: Environmental > Aquatic > Freshwater > Lake | place: Lake Montjoie...
CCAGCTCAAGATGTTTGCAACAGATCCGCAGTCTACTGATTCCTCTTTAATCCAGTCTACTCTTGGTAATTTTAATATTAAAGGTCAAGATCGTTTAAGTTTGATGGCTGATAATCACGAAGGATATCGCTTAGTATACAATAGTGTCACTGATATTCTTACAACTACCCTTTCTTCTCATAGAAACGGTACATATTCAAATCCTAATTTTTGGTTTCAAGGTATTACAAGATTTTCTAACCCCGTTTATTATGATTTTGGTGCAGATGTCACTATTTTTGGTAACTTATCAGTTCTCGGTGAAACAACTTACCTAGATACAACAGTAACCACAACAAGCGCATTGAGTGTAGTAAATAGAAATAATAACTACGATGCCCTTTATGTTGCTCAGTTAAATAGCCCGGGCGGTTCATTAACCAATCAAAACATTGCTCGGTTTACCAACGGAACTCCGCGTCAATCTACACTTGTAGTAAAAGAACAAGGATTTGTTGGTATTAATACCTACGATGCTACAAATTACGATTCAACACTTAAATCTGGACCGTTTAATGACAACTCTTACAATTTTATAGTATCCGGTTCTAGCTTATTCTTACCCAGTATAGGTGCACCAACGTCTAGTAAGCTTAGAGCTCATATGGGTAATGGCGATATCTACCTTGGAGTTAATAATGCAGGAAATATATTATTTGATACAGGCGCTACAAATAATACAACATATCTAACTATAAGCGGAGGCTTGAGAGTCTCCGATGACGTTATTGCATATGCAATATCCGACGAAAGAGTCAAGGGTAATGTACAGCCTATTGCTAATGCATTAGAAAAACTTGAACAAATTACCGGTGTAAGCTTTGACTGGAAGCCAGAATCCGGTCATTATGGCCATGATTATGGTGTTATAGCGCAAGAAATTGAAAAGATTCTACCAGAAGTAGTAGCTACTAGAGATTCTGGTTATAAAGCTGTAAAATATGAAAAAATTATCCCTCTCCTTATTGAGGCTATAAAGGAACTTAGCAAAAAGGTAGGGTAATATGGCTCTTTCCTATGTACAGACATTATCTGCTGCAGTACCGAAATTAAATGGGCATGTTGGATATGCAGGAACAGTTTTAACTTACGATACTGCTATTTTAGGTGCACCTGAATACCCAAGCGGTGCTGCAGATGGCGCATTATATGTTTTTGATAGAGTTGCAGCTACCAATCGCTATGCGTTCGCATCAGGTATATTTGCTACAGTAGGATCAGGTATTGTCTTCGGTGTTTCAAACGATGTAAATGCAAATTTTATTTACTCCGGTGCATATAACTACAATAGCGGGCAAGGTATAGTATATGAATATAAGAATACAAACCCGGGTAGGTTTGGTTTAAACGCAAGTATTACTTCAACTGCTAGAAATAGAAAAGGGCAGCTTGGGTATCATATCAGTCTTCTAGATTCAACTCATTTATTGATTGGCGCGCCTACAGCACAAACTACTACCGTTGGAGCTGCACGTGGCGCTGTTCATTTGTATGATAAAACTTCAGGTACCTGGACGTGGTCAGCTTCTCTTTCAACTTCTGATTCTTCAAACGGTGATGCATTTGGTAGTAATTTTGATGGCACGATCAGTGAAGTAGTAGTAGGTGCTCCAGGTTGGAACGGGGATACAGGTGCAGCCTATCTCTTTAATCCCGGCGTCGACCCTAAATCATACACTAACACACAGGTAATAAAATTACTTTCTAGTCCACGTAACGGACCGTATACAGGTAATACCGGTGCATTATTCGGTAATAAAATAGCAATAAGCACAAATTATCTAGTTATCGGCGCACCTGGATTTTCTATTAATTCATATACTAATGGAGCAGCATTTTTATATGTGAGAGATAGTCTTTTATGGACATTCACAAGTATTTTAACTGCTGAATTGCCTTCCGACCAAGACAAGGTAGAGTTTGGTGATTCACTAGCTATTAATGAAACAAACAACACTGTTTTAGTAGGCGCTAAATATGCAAATGGTGTTGGACGTATATTCGGTTTCGATGTCTCAAACCCTTCATTGCCTGTACAGAATTTTACTATTGATAGACCAACAACAGTAGTAAATCCAAGATTTGGCTATCAAATAAACATACTTCCAGCTTCTGATGGTGGTATATTGTTAGCAGGAAATAAAGGGCCAGTTATTAACCCGGATAACGGGTCTCAATTTCCACAGCAGTGCGGAGGTGCTCTTCTTTTTAATGGGCTTAATAGTATATCACCGACCCCTACCCCTTCACCTACACCAATGTCAGTAACACCGACGCCTCAGCCAACACCTGTGCTAAAGCCTACAGATTGGTTCGGTATTAATTCACTTGATCCTATTAGTGTTGGTGATGGTGCCGGTACGCCCGGCGCAAATTACCCTAAATTACCATCTAGAGGCGGTGCCGGAAGAAATTATAGTATATTAAGGGAGTTAGGATATTACGGATTAGCTCTTCAAACAAATGCATCTTTACGACAGTTAGCAATTCTTTATGCTTCATGGTGTGTAGCAAACAGACTTGATGTTAATAATCCTACAGCGATGAGCGAATTTTATACAAGCAGAGGCATATCTTTAGGATTTACTTTTAAAGTAGTAAAGCAATATGTTTCAGGGAGAAAATATTGTAGTAATGATGATGGTAGAATGTGGGTTATTGTCGGTCCGACGCCTAATGATAATAGTATTAGCACTTCTAAATATCCTAACGGATATATTGGAAATCCATTGAGATCTAATGATAATCCTACAACAGGAGGCTATTCTATTTCTATTACCGGTGGTACTGTAAATATTACGCAAGTTATCACTAGAACTTCTACTAATCAATATGTACAAGCTACAGGATTACATAGCACTACTTCTTATTGGTTCGGCGGACCAGCTGTAGCTGCCTATAACTGGTCTATTACTGATAATACGACTGGATGGGCTCGATCAGGCTCTATTCCTTATCTCGGTAGTATATGTGCAGGTCAGATAGTACTTGATACATATTATGATTATAAAGACAATTTTCCACCTAATCCTCCCTCTGGATAATACTTTTATATTACTAAATAGTTAAATGAGCGGTAATCATATTGATATTAATAATTTTCTATTATTAAGTAAATATCTTATAATCACAATACATTATAAGAAACAAAATAATATATGTTTTTCTTTAGTTACAAAACATCCCGACTTTTATAAGTCTAGCGAAAAATATAATTTTTATGACTTAATTGCAAAAAAGCAAGTATATTATAATTTAGACGATATTTTTGAGTATTATATGCAGTTTGCTGATAATATTAATATCAAGTCAATTTTTGATAATACATTTAAGCTTAATAACTCTGAACTTAAAAAGCATTTAGAATACAATATAGAATTTGCTAAAAAATTTAATCAAATAAAAACTAAAGAAATTCGAAATATTACAAGCAAATTTAAAAATAAAAGTTTAAATGAAATATTAGAAGAGTGTTCTGAAGTTCTTTTTTTTACACCTAAGTCTACATTAAAAGAAGAAATTATTCAAGAAATGAAAGAGAGAAAATCACTATTACTGCAAGCTATTGATGGCGGTGTAATAGAAAAGATAACGTCTATTTTTCAAATTATGGACGAAGATTTACTCTCTAATGACCCTAATGTTATTACGAATTGTAAAGAAAAATGGAAAGGTGTTATTAATTTTTATGTTAATAAAGCGCTTACACAGCTTGATAAAGAATTAGAAGTATCGAAAATTGATAATAATTATAATGATCTTAAGATTGAAGTTACTGAAATTAAAAATATTTTAAAAGATTCATATAACGAAATTGAAATAAAAGAATTTAAGTCGCCTAAAGATATAGCTAGCTATTGGCCTGACATCCTTATGCCTAGCCCATTATACGTTTTAAAGAAAAGCAGCTAAATACATTATAATAATGAATCATGATATTATTTGTACTACTGTATCAAATAATTACTTAGAGCTTACACTAAACTGGATTGAAAATCTCAAAAAATTTAAATTAGAAGATAAAATAGTTGTATTTTGTATTGACGAACAAATATATAATGCGCTTAAAAATATAGTAAAATGTTTTTTAATAAATAAAAATCTCGATATAAAAAGTAGAGGTGACTGGATTGAAGCGGAAAAAGCGTTTAAGTGTTTAGCACCATTAAATTATGTAAAAGAGGCAAAATGTAATTTATTATTGAGTGATGTTGATGTTGTGTTCTTAAAGGACCCTCTGCATGAATTTAAAAAAAGAAGTATAGGTGTAGATATAGTAACTACGTCTGATAAAAGATATAATGTGTTTAATTTAAAAAGACAGAAAAATAAAATAATTACTGTAGATAATGAGATTATTGATTGGGGTTACACTGATCAATATAAATTTGGCGAAATAAACGGCTCAGTCGGCTATTTTAATTACTCTGAATCTAGTGTTAAATCGATTGAAAAAATCTTTTCATGTAAAAACATCAAAACCTACCCAAAGAATATAGAGAACGGCGCCGCTCAGACAATTTTTAATAAAGAATTAAAGAAGGTAAACCTAAAAGTAAAGATTCTCAGTGTTTTTGAATTTGCAAACGGCAGTATTTTAAATGTAGATTATTTAAAGAAAAAAGCTCTTGATTCTGCCATAGGATTACACTATAATTTTTGTAACCCTGACCCATACATAGGATATAACGAAAAAATTGACAAAATCAAGAAAGATGGCTATTGGTTCATATGATATACATAAAAGCTTTCAATGTTAAAGATGAAGAAGATTTTTTATTCTCATACGAGATTTTAAAAAAAAGATATTCTAATAATGCTTCACTTATAGAAGGTATTACACCTAAAAGTATACCATCTTATGAAGAGCATAAAGAAAACATTCTTAAAAGATTTAAAATTATAAGGGTTTGCTTTATACATGAATATAAAATAGGCCTTGGCTATATTGATAATAAAAATTTTGTTGGATTTTTTTATAATTTACAAAATTTAAAAAAAGCTATTAGAGCTTATAAAATTAAAGATTTTGACTTTTCTAACTTTTTTTTAAAGGAAATACTCGCGCTAGGTGATAAAGATGAACCTTTATTTGCGCATGTAGGTATTAATAATAAGCTTGCGAATAAGACAGCAGGTAGACTCATGAAGCAAATCGCTAATACATATATATACTACCCATGAATGAGTATATAGTTGTTGATATGTTTGAAAAAGCTGTAGCAAAGTATGCTGGGGCAAGTTATGGTGTTTCTGTTGATAGCTGCACAAGCGCTCTTTTTCTCTCTATGATGTATTGTAATATAAAGAATAGAGAAGTAACACTACCAGCGAAAACATATATCTCTGTACCTTGCTCTGTAATTCATGCAGGCGGGACTCCGATTTTTAAAAAGCAAAATTGGTCAGGTTTATATCAGCTTCAACCTTTTCCTATAGTAGACGGTGCTTTAAGATTTACAAAAGGTATGTATGTTAAAGACACCTTACACTGTCTCTCTTTTCATGTTAAAAAGCATTTAAAAATCGGCAAAGGTGGTATGATACTCACCGATGACACTAATGCATATGAATGGCTTAAACTTGCTAGGTATAACGGCCGTGAAGGTAGAGAATATATGAACGAAAAGTTTAAACTAGTCGGTTGGAATTGCTATATGACACCGGAAGACGCTGCAAGAGGATTAAGAATTTTTAAAACTTTACCTACAGTAAATAAAGATATAAAAAATGAATATCAAGATTTACGTAAATACAAATTTGGTGCTAGCGGCGAAAGAATAAAATATGAAGTCTGATATTTTAAAATATACTATTAACTCTAGAGAAATATCTCTTCGTGTGGAAGCAGAAGATATTATTCCTGGAAGAAATAGAGTTTTATATAATGATGATCGGTCTATTTTTAAACCTTGGGAACAAAATGGTTTTACTATTACTCAATTTTTAGATAAACAAAAGTTTGATGATTTTTACGAGTTTATTCATATATATTTTATTAAAAATTTAAAGAAAATAAAATATTTTAATACAAGTAATTTTACTCTCGATAAATACCATAATTTTGTTGACGATAAAGAACATTTAGATTTTTTAAGATATGTAGCTGCAGGTAGATTTGGTATTTCAGGCATTCCTTTATCCTTTCTACCATTTAGCTATAAAGAATTTGATAATTTAGTTAGCGAACTATGTGGTAAACGTTTTACATGTAAAAAGACGTTCTACTATCTTTATACTAATAGCTATTTCTGGATACGTGTTGTAAGGCCTAAAAGTAAAGATAACAACCCTCCGCACAGAGATAGTCATTTAAAGAGAAATAAAAAAACCGTTAATATATATGCTCCAATAGCAGGAAGTAATGAGAATTCTTCTTTGCCTATTATACCAGGAAGTCATTTTTGGTCTGATAGTGAGTTAAGAATTACTAATGGTAAAGCTTATGTTGAAAATATAAAATTTACAAACCCTGCAATAGTATCAGCCGAGAAAGGGTTACATATGATTACACCTAACCCGAAATTAGGTGAATTAATGGTGTTTACCCCGTCAGCAATACACGGTGGAGGAAGAAATTTTAACGATGATCTTACCCGAATATCTTTAGAAATGAGGTTTTGGCCTATATGATTAAATCATTGATGAATTTATTTGAAAAAGCTATTGAAAAATATAGCCCTACCCCGACTTTTTATAATATAGAAGAGTTCGCTTTTATTCATGATTTAGTTACAAACAAAAAAGCAATTGTAGAAGAGTTTGAAAGAGTAAAAGGTATAAAACCATTTAAAGAAATATCACCGGAAACTGCGCCTGACAAGTATTTCAAAAATGCTAATTGGAATGTATATTTTCTAAAAGCATATAATACTCCTATAGAAGAAAATATAATTAATTGTCCTGTTACTTATAGAATTATTAACAAACATAAAGATATTGTCACAGCTATGTTCTCTATTCTACCTCCTGGTTCTGAAATGGATTATCATAGAGGGCCTTATAAAGGCGTTTTACGATGCTTATTTAAACTTAAACTTGATGATCTTACCGGTAATGCAGGTCTTATTGTTAGAGATAAAGAAATTCAATGGAACTCAACAGAGTGCGTTATTTTTGATGACACTCTCAGACATAAAGCATGGAATCATTCTAAAGGTACACGCGTTGTCCTATTTTTAGACATTATTAGAAAGCTTCCTTTCTGGCTTAATCTTGCTAATAAAATTTTCTTGCTTTTAGTTCAGCGAAATAAAAGAATAAAACAAATTTACTTATTTTACAAAGATAAAAATAATTATAAAGATTGATTTATGAATTATAATTTTATCTTTAAAACAAAGCTTCAAAATATTGTTTTTTCTAGAAAGGATAAGCTACTTTCTTCTGTTTTTAATCATTTTTATAATAATCACGTATATTATTATAAAAACTTTAATTCAATTAAAGAAATTAACAGAGAAATAAAACAAATTTTAAATATACTAGACAATTTTGTATGGGAAGAAAGAAATATAACGATTTCTAAAAATAATCTATATTTTCATCCAGAAAAACCGCTTAAATCTTTTTTAGACGAAATTGCTAGCTTTATAAAAATACAATCACCATTGTATACAGATTTTAATGTTGATACAATATTAGCGTTGACACCGCAAATAATAATATGTATAAAAGACAATATGATTCATATCTGTGATGGTTATCATCGTGTAATGACAGCTCTTACTAGAGAAAATACTATAACTTTTAAATGCGCTGTAGGAACCTATAAAAACTGTGAAAAAGCTTAACAAAAAAATATGCTTTACAACTGTTTTAAGTGACAGTTATATCTATGGTGCATATGTAACAATCTTTTCTATTTTACAATCTACGTCTAATTTTAATTACGATTTTATAATATTTGACTGGGGTGAATTAAGCGCAGAAAACAAAAAAAATCTTAAAAAACTTTATAATAATATTATATTTAAAGCTGTAGACAAAGACTTATATAAAAACTGCAAGTATGATAATACCTGTAGAGAATGGAAGTATAATTGTAATTATCGGTTTGACATATTTACATTAGATATGTACGATACAGTAGTTTTTATTGATTGCGATTTTCTTGTTCTACAAAATTTTAAACCTCTTTTGAATAAAAATATTGATTTTGGTGCTGTATTGTCCAAGAAGGAATATATACCACAGTTAATTAATGATACATGCTTTAGTGCAGGGCTAATGATTATAGGAAAAAGGTTTTTAAACCATAAAGTTAGAGATGAACTTATCAAATTAAGTATGATGACACCCCCTGAATCGACTTTTAATACTAAATTATGGATGAGCGATGAACCGATTTTAAATAACTTTTTTATAAACGATTTAACACCAATCCACCACAAATATAATACATTATTATATGCATATGATGCTAACACTATAGCAAAAAAATATAATATACATTTTAACGGTGTTTTAAAACCTTGGGTTAGTAAAAATGTATTAGATTATTTTGATGAATTTACGAATGTATTTAAAAAATTGGGAACTGCAAAAGCTAGTGTAAATATAATAAAACTATTTTCATTATATGAAAAAACTCTACTACATACAAAAAAATTAATTACTAATTAAAAGAAATTGAAATGGATATTTATTTATAATTTCTAAATATTTTTTAAAATGCAACATCCTATTGTAGTTATACTATCATGTCAAAAAAATACTCAGCTACAGAGTATTATTAGTAATACTCTAAAAAAAAATAATCTAGAGCACTATATTATTGTTGGCGGAGCTAAAGAGCTCACATTAAAAGATAATTATCTTTTTCTCCCAGTAGATGATACCTATGAAATGTTGCATTTAAAAATAGAAGCAGCTTATGAATATATCTTTAAGAATATAAAGCGTAATTTTATTAAAATAGATGACGACAGTCTTTTAGATGTCAATAAATTTTTAAACTATGATTTTAATTTTGATTACGGAGGCTTTATAGTACCAGGTCTTCATAGTAATTATACATATCACAGTGATAAAGTAACCGACCATCGCTTTGATTCGCCTATTACAGATACACCTGACACTCTTCCTTATGGTTTTGCACACGGTGGTGGTTATTATATGAGTTTAAAAGCCCAAGAAATATTTTTAAAAAATTGTAAAACATCTAAAGAATATAATAATCATTTATCTTTTAAAAAAGGTAGAGAAGATCGTTTAGTAGGACAAACCTTGACACCATTTTTTAAAAAACTAAAAATACAAAATAGCGGTTATTATATGAATGATGAAATTCTATATAGTGCGCTAGACGATATCGTTTTTCATCCATTCTCGGCTAAAAAACTGGAAATACTTTATACAAAAAAACATCCCAAGTACTGGCTAAATCGAATATGGGATGATAATTATTTAATGATGAATAGAGATATGAATACTATCATAGAAGAGTTTTTTAATTCAGAAAAACCCTGTCCACCAGAAGTACCTATGTGTGATAAGGTTAGACAAGCATATAAAGACGAATTAGATAAAGCATCATCTTCTGGTTGTTCGCAATGTGCAAAAAACGGTATTAAATCAAGATTTATGGAGGCAATATGGAAGGAAGCTGTACAATCCCTTATTTCGAAGGCCTCTTAGTAACTCTTACCGCGCTTTTGATCTGGTTCTATAGCCCTCTTAAGGTAACGCTTGGTCAACTCTTTATCCATAAAAATCTGTATACTGATGATCAAGTTGAAACAGCAATTATGATAAAGAACAAATGGCTTGGTAAGCTTCTAAGCTGCTATATATGTTTTTCATTTTGGACATCGCTTTTTGTAGGGTCATTTTTTAAGATAAGCTACAATCTGCCTTATCAGTTCATATTTTTAACTTGGTTTACATACCCAAGCTTGTGTTACCTTTACAAATCTATTATCGATCGTAAGTCTTAAACGTAACATAATACTTCATAAATCTTCTCACATATTTTTTCTCAAATTTTCTTGCATCTACTTCGTATTTGTTCATTCTATATGTCTTATTATTCTTCCTAACATCATCGTCAGAGTATCTTAAATCTTTGTCTTTAACATGAAGAATCTGAGACTGCATCCAATGTCTAAATTCATGTAATAAGTGTAGAAAAATTACAAAGACTTTTTGCTTACGTGACTTAGCAAGATAATCTGGATCATTACAAAGATATATTTTATTAGTGCCAAAAATGTACGTACTAGCATCATTCTTATAATCTACCTGCAATGAAAGGGTTACCTTTTTGTATTTTTTATAAGAGTGTATATCATTAAAGAGACATGTCAACGCACTTCCAAGAGCTGTATAATCGATTTTTAAATCTTTCAGCCAGCGCAATGTTTTCTTGGAAGGGTGTATTTTAAAAATGTACATTAAAAGTACTTGAATTAATATTATTTATACATATAATAATAATATGTTCATAGAAAAGTTCACAGTCTTCATAAAAGACATCGCCTCTAAACGAACTAAGAAAATTAAAGTTGATGCCGATGACGCCTGGAGCGCTCATAAGAAGGCACTTAGTTACTACAACCAGCTAACACAAGATGTTATTAAAATTGTAGATTCTGAAGGAACCCTTGCATATAATATTGATAGCGGTTTTGTAATATGAATAACGACGATTCAGTAAAAGAAATTTCTTCTAACCTTACTTTATCAGATATGAAAGCAATAAATACTCTTATAGAGGTAGCATCTGTTAAAGGTATTTTTAAAGCATCTGATTTAACTTTATTTGGCACTATATATGAAAAAATTGTCTCTCTTCTCAAAAATTCTTAATTAATGAATAAGATTTCGCTTGAAAGAGTACAAGCTGTTGGTCAATGTACACACGTTAAACTTTTAGTTAATGGCAATGATGTTGGTATTCTTTATCTTAAGGAAGATGAAGCTGATGTATTATTTAAATGTTTAAAGAGGGGATCATATCAAACAGAGACACAGCTTGACTCAAATATTTACGAAGATGACGGTGATGATGACTTTACTGACGACGAAGAATAAATATATGTATGAAGTCAGTACAGACTTGCTTGGCAGTCTGCGAAGAATTTACTAATACAATTTTAGTAGATAGAAAGAACTCTAGTATTATTTTAAACGTGGATCTAGAGTGGTTTGATGTTTTGAATGAACGACTAGTTAGAATGGGTTACAGCATTGTACATAAATCAAAAGTCGGTAGTGGCCTCACTTGTGTCTATATCCTTAGTTGAGTTTTAATATCTTTAAGTTATAATAAGGTATGTTATATTTTGATCCCGTAGCACATACCTATAAAAATCCCCTCACACAAGAAGAATACATTTCAACAACGACTTTATTATCTCGTTATAAGAAACCTTTTGACGTCGAAAAGATGTCCAAGCGTATTGCAGAGAAAGAAGGTGTTTCTCAAGAGGAAGTAAAGGCGAAGTGGAAAAAAATTAATGGCGATAGTAAAGTATATGGTCAAAATTTTCACAATGCATTAGAGCAATATCATAAAGAACATACCATTCAAGAGGGATTTGAAGATATTATTGAAGCATATGAAGATTTGGGTGTTATTGATAAAGATGATGAATTGCTTGTAGAAGAAAAACTCTTTAATCACTATTATAAGCTAGCTGGTACCTCTGATATTATTCGTCTAGAGAAGAATGGTGGCTTTAGTATTTTTGATTTAAAAACAAATAAGAAGTTCAATCTCTATAGTCAATATAATGAATGTTTGTTAAATCCTATTGAGCATTTAAGTGCTTGTGAATTTAATACGTATGGACTTCAACTTTCTATTTACGCTTATATGTTTCACGGTTTGACAGGAAGAAGAGTTAATCAGTTAGGTGTAATTTACTTTGATAAAGAAACGAAGAAGTTCTCTTATTATCCTGTGCCCTATCTTCTTTCTGATGTTAAAGCTATTCTAGATCATTATGCCAAGAATCGATTGGGATAAGCACGCTCTACTACTTGCTTGGGCCGCAACCCGTAGAAGCGAAGACCCTTATATGAAAGTGGGAGCTTGTGCTCTAGGTTATAATAATGAAGTTCTTGGTGTGGCATATAATGGGCTAGCTGCAGGTAAAAAAACAGATTCTTCTTTTTGGGAAGATAGAAATAAGAGAAGACCGTATATGATTCACGCCGAAGCTAATTTATTATCCCGTATATCATTTGGTCAAGCTAAAACTATAGCAATAACTCTTCAGCCTTGTACTTGCTGTGCACAAGCTATAGCAGGTCATAATATTAAAAAAGTTATCTATACATTGAAATACGAATTTGATAAAGGCGGTTTAGATGTTCTAGATTTTTACGGTATTGAGCATAAATGTATATCGAAGGACGAAGTTGTAGAAGAATTAAAGTTAATATGAAAACTGGTTTTGACATTGGAGCATATCAAGGATCGTTTACAGATTTTTTACTTAAAAATGGTGCAGATAAAGTTTTTACTTTTGAGCCAAATACTAACCTCTATAGAGCATTAACTGAAAAATATAAAAATAATGAAAAGGTTAAAGTATACAACTGTCTAGTAGGTGATAAGAACGAAAAAAAGAAATTCTATTTAGCAAAACAGCATCACACTATAAGCACTGCATGCGAAGATTTTGTTAAGAAAAGCAGATTCTCCAATAAGACAGACGAAAATAATGTTCCTTATGCATGGAACGATCCAATTGAAATGGATTGCTATAAGCTTGATACAATCTTTAAAAATGTTGGGGTTCCTGATTTTATTAAGATAGATGTTGAAGGGTTTGAGTATGAGGTCATTTCTGGTATTTCGAAAATAGAAAAACCTGCTACCCTCGTATTTGAAATACAAGAAGAGCTTATACATAAAACAAAGAAATGTTTTGAACATTTAAATAATGTAGGGTTTAAAAAATTTCAATTTATAGAAGACGATATCTTTAACGGACTTCCCGATAGCTATATAAAGTATAGTGAACTCAAAACAAAAATAGATGATACCTTTCCTACCTCTACAGGTGAGTTTTTTGGTACAGGTATAGCTAAATATTAATTTATGAAATTTATAGATATTATCTTACAATATAGTCAAGCAAAAGAGAGTAAGCTTATTGGGCCTGCTACAAAAGCTAGTACGAACCCTGAAACAGGAGTGACGATTAATAACCCCGCAGCTTTTCATGTAATTAAAGATTGCGCAACTATTGCGATAAAATATTTACCACATTATGCTTTCGGTCTTTATGCCAATCCGTTTGAAGTATTAAAGGGTAAGTTTGAATATAAAGATATTGATGAGTTTGTAAAAGCCGCTCTTTCTGATATGGTACTACATCAGTTGCTTATTTTAATATCTGAGAAAATTAAGAAATCTTCCTCTACACTTGCAGCTAGCGATAGTGATCCGTATGGTGATTATGAATCCTTTAACTATAGTAATAATGATTTACAGTATATTGAACTGCTCTGTAATGCCTTTAATGTAGTTAAACCTAATAAATAATTTTATGAAGCTTATTTCACCGTTTTTAAAGATACAACAGCAATTAAGAATTTTTCACTGGCAAACTGATAGTTATGCACAACACAAAGCTTTTGGTAAAGCATACGAGGCATTAGATGGTTTAATAGATGACTTTGTTGAAGTATATATGGGTAAATACGGTAAGGTTAAAGCAAAACTTACATATAGTATTGAACTAGATAATCTAACCGACAATTATATGGATTACGTTAACGATTATATAAGATATCTTTTATCACTTAATGAAGAGCTTGATACTACAAAGGATACAGATTTATTGAATATCCGCGATGAAATGTTAGCTGTTTTAAACCAGCTCAAGTATTTGTTGTCATTATCGTGAACGGCAGAATAAATACTTTTATGAAAGATTGTGTATGGTTTCGTGCTATACTTTATTTTTTAATTGCTTCTTTGCCTCCTCTTATTGCAGAGCTTGGTAAGTATAAAACATTTGACGAAATTTCACCTATTGCAAAAACAATAATCTTAGCCAACTGTTTATTTCAAGGAATTATTGCAGTTCGTGCTTTTGTCGATCAATCGATTAGTAGAGCTGTTAATGATAAAAAGCCTTTGAAGAAGGTTGAATTACTCAATGAATCTACTAAGTAATTACATGAAACATCTACTCCCTTTAATTTTCGTCCCAATTCTAATTGCAGGTTGCGCAACAACTGGAACTGATAATAAAATTGATCCAGCACAGACTGTAGAAAATGCACTTCCCTATATTGCACCTGCTGTTACATTGACTTGTACTGTTGTTCTTGATCAGGCTGTTTCTGGTAGTGATAGAGTTGAAAAAGCTAAGATGATTAATCATGTTGCTTCAATCGTTGAAAGTTTAACTAAAGGAGCCGCACCTACCCCCGAACAATTACAAAAAGCATTATCCGATTACCTTCCAGTAGAGAAAACGCATTGGGTTAATTATGTAACTTCAATTAAAGATCTTTACACCGTACAGTTTAATAAGGTTGGGGGTAATACAAAGTTAGCAATTGACGTTCTTAATGCAATCGCTAAAGGATGTAAAGACGCTACAGCTAGTTACGTAGAGTAATTTATGGGTATAATTGAAGCTGTATTAGGAGCTATTTCAGGAATATTTGCAGCTATCAATAACGTCTTTGGTGCAAAAAATACACCGGAAATGAAGAAAGCACAAACACAGCAAAAGGAAGTAGACTTCAACGATTCAGTTGAAGATGCAATTAAAAATAAAGATGTACAAAAAATTCGCGATATTCTCTCTGAGTAGTTTTTTATTATGCTCGTGTACAACTGTTACACCAGACAAAGTAAAAGATGAAATATCCTCTTATGATGCATCAACACCCAATGGATATGACGTACAGAATTCTGGCTTTATTGGCTTTACTGACGACGGCCGGGGTCTTATTACTCAGTTTGGTCTTCTTCGCTACAATACCCTCATCAAAGCGTATAAGATAAGATTTAAGTCCTTCAAAGGGGTAGAACTTAACGAAAATGATGGTATAACAGAATATACTGATAAATTAAACAACAAGCTTTTTATCATAGATCAGCAGCATTTAGTCTATTATGCTATTCTTAATAGCTGGCGTAAAGATGGTAAAGAGCCAGATTCGATTTGGGATAAAGCCAAAGATATTGTAAAATAGAATAAATAATAGTATGAGAATGCTCATACTAACTTTACCGTTTATTTTTTTAACTAGCTGCTCTCCTACAAAATGTCCTCTTCCCTCTTTACCTAGAGAAGATAGGGAAAGATATAATACAGAAGAGACAACAAAATATCCAGATGTTCCTACCATGCAGGCAGCAGAAGATGCTACTACAGGAAAATTATTTAAGGATTAAAAATGGATTTAAGTGTTATAGATGAAAGAAGTGCAAAAAATGTTGCAACTTTACATCCTAAGGTTCAAGAAATTTTTAGAAACTGGATAGCTGAAAGCCAAATATTAGCCAAGGCACATGGCTACGAATATAAAGCTATCTCTGGAAATCGAACATGGGATGAACAAAGTAAGATCTATGCTCAGGGAAGAACATCACCAGGTAAGATTGTGACTAATGCAAAGCCTGGGTATAGTAATCATAATTATGGTATTGCAGTCGATATGGGTGTCTTTAAGGACGGTAAATATCTGGATGGCTCCAAGCCTTCTGAAGCAGAACAATTTCATAGAAAAGCTGCAATTGTTGCTGAAAAATATAACCTGGAATGGGGTGGAAGTTGGAAAACCTTCAAAGACTATCCGCATTTTGAATATAGGACGGGCAAAACTTTGTCACAGTTACGAAAGCTAGTTACAGAAGGTAAGGATATTTTTGCCTAAATAATAATACGAAAAGCTTATATAGCTTCTGTAAGAGATTAATTAAACCACTTGTTATATTAAGTGTTTTTAGTGCTATAACCTACGTCTCCTTTGTTGTTGGTATATTAGAAGGTAAACGTGTATACGGTACATCTTCTAAGTTTTATACAGATTTACCTAATTCCTGTTTTATTGAAGCTTTGATACATTCTTCTCGTGCCAGCCTAGTTTTAAAGAGCGATGTGCATGCATATTCATCCATATATGGGTTCACGTACTATCTAGGAGATGATAAAAACAATAAACAAATATTTGGACATGCTGTATCCATATTTGAGTACAAGAACAAATTATGGATATATGATCCTGTGTGGGGAACTATGCTTGTGGGCAAAGCTACTGCCAGAAGTGAATATGAGAGAATGTGCACAGAGTTTGTAGAGAAATGTTATAGATACAAAATTAAAAAATGCTTTGTAGTAGATGATTGGTTTGTGCCTGTGCATATGGATGAAAAAAATTAATTGCCAATGTTCTTTGGAGCATCTGCATAGAATTTGCCTATGACATCCACTGGTGCTGCATTGTTTTGCAGTGGTTTAAATTTACTTAACATCTGCATTTCTGTATCTGGTTCATAACAACTTGCTCCTGCTTGATGTTCAAATGTGAGCTTGCCAAAGCGAGCTGACTTGATGTTGGTGCATACCACCCAATCTTGACCTAATTCA
>Ga0114968_10001781_pt1 | contig 16604 bp, 17 predicted proteins | sample M_130807_EF_Meta_FD_87020 | JGI IMG/M metagenome (GOLD analysis project Ga0114968, IMG submission 87020) | Freshwater microbial communities from Lake Montjoie, Canada to study carbon cycling - M_130807_EF_MetaG | ecosystem: Environmental > Aquatic > Freshwater > Lake | place: Lake Montjoie...
CCGGCGGCGATGTAGGAGGGGTCGGATTCGCCCTTGGAGAGCGAAAAAATGAGGGGATGGTGGAAGATGCTTTCCACCGTGATCTGATTGGCCTGACCCGCGCCGGTGCCGGTTGCCGTGGCTGTGTCTGTCGCCGTGCCGGTGCCTGCGGACGTTGGCGTGCCGGTGGCGGTGTCTGTGCCGCTGCCGGGTGTGTTTGCGGGTGCGTTTGCGAGTGTGTTTGCGGTTGCAGTGTCAGTTCCTGCGCCAGTGCCAGTGCCAGTGGCAGGTGCGGTGCCTGGTGCGGCGGCTGGGGCAGTGCCACTGCCACTGCCGGTGCCACCCTTGCCATAGCGCTGATAGCCGGCGATGGTGCCGCCGACGAGCAGGATGGCTGCGAGGACCATGAACCACCACGGGGCACCGGAAAAGAAGGCGACGACGAGCGGGAGCCCGGCGATCCAGGTGACGACCCAGCGCAAATCGGCTGCGCCATAGGCGAACGTCTTGCCGAGGTAGCCTTTGACCGCTTTTTTTTGCGGATCGCCGAGCAGCTCGCCCAGGCCCAGGCGGAGGAAATCGGCGCGTTTGTCAAAGAAGGTGAGCACGAGCTCATTCAGCGCGGTGACGACGATGCTGAAGAGCATGAAGACAAAGAAGGTGCCGATAGCAACGTCGAGAATGGCAGGCATGGCGGGGTGCGGTGGAGGGTGATCGCGGTTTCCGTGCAATCAGACGTAGGGTCATTCATTAGTGCCAAATCAAGGATTTGCGTCAAGAGCTTATCTTAACGGAGTGGATCTTGATGTGGCCGGTGTGGGCGGAGGGAGGACGAGGACGAGGAAGAAGAAGAAGAGGCGTGTACTGCTACGCGTTCGACATGCGGCGTTCGGGACGCAGTGGAGTGGGAGGATCGAGGACGAGGACGAGGCCAGAACCGGCCCCTCTCTGCTGCACTTTCCTGCCATCGCGCCCGACAAATGGGCGGTGGCTTCAATAGTCATGCAATGCCCAAGACCCCCAAGACCCCGGCGGACCCGGAGGTGAAAGTGCCGCCGCCGCCTGTTGTGATGGCGGTGCTCATCCTGCTGCTGTGCGTGGTTGCCGCGACGGTGAAGTACACCTTTTACCCCGACCCGCCTGCGGCGTGGAGCCAGCTCCATGCGCAGCCGGGCCTGCCGCTGGCGGAGGTGAACCGCATCCTGGCGGAGAGCGGCGCGGTCATCGGCGCGATCAAGGCGGTGGAGGGTGGCAGCGCGGAGAGCTGGCTGGCGCAGCACCGCACGGGGAGCTGGCAGATCATCGTCCACTTCAAACAAACGCCCGCCGGGCTGGTGTATGCGTCTGAGGAGATCCGCTGCGACATCACGCACTTTCCGGGCTTCACGCGAACTTGGGGGTATCCTGAGGGGGCAGCCGGAGTGGTGGCTGGACCGGCGGCGGTGGTGCGTGGGAAGTGAAGGGGGGCGGTTCGCTGTTCTTGGTTGGCATCCCCCGTGGGGCCTGTTGTTTATATTTGCTTATTGTTGATTGGCCCCATAGTACCCACCCTCAAGCCCCCAAATCACCCATGATGCCTCCTTTCAAAGAAGCCAAGACTGCGCAGGCGGCTGCGCTCTTGCTCCAGATGGCGGGCGGTCAGATGAGCTACATGAAGCTCATCAAACTGCTGTATCTGGCGGATCGTCATGCCCTGGTGACCTGGGGCAGGCCGGTGACGTGTGACCGCTGGGTGTCGATGAAGAACGGGCCGGTGCTCAGCAACACGCTGAACCTCATCAAGAAGCATCCGCCAGGTGAGTGGAGGCAGTTGGTGAGCAAGGCGACCGAATACGATGTCCGGCTGAAAGTGGCTGAACCACCGCAGGACCGCCTGTCTGAGGCTGAGGTGAAACTGCTGAAGCAGGTGCATCGCAAGTTTGGCGCTGTGGCCAAATGGAAGCTGGTGGAGATGGTGCACACACTGCCTGAGTGGCGTGATCCGGGGCAGTCGGCGTTCCCCATCAGTCCGGAGGACATTCTGCGGGCTGAGAAATGGTCTGATGAAGACATCAAGGCGGTTTTGTGTGAGCTGGATGCCGTCGCGCACAGCGAGAGAGTCCTTGAGCCAGTCGCATGAACGCTGGGGATGCGGCAGCGGGCTCTGCTCTCGGCAAAGCCGGTGATGCGTTCATGCTGCCACGCGGCAAGGAAGCCATTCCCCATCTCCACGCCGTGGTGCTGGCCTCTGACAAGGCGGCGGGTCAGTGCATCGTGGTGAATTTCACCACCAAGCGCAAATGGGTGGAGCAGACGCTGGTGCTGAATGCTGGAGACCACCCTTTCATCGAGCATGAGACCTGTGCTTTGTTCAGTGATGCCAAGGTTGTGCCCTTGGGTGCCCTGCAGAAAGGGGAGGCCTCAGGTGAGGTCGTCCGCAAGGCACGATTTTCCGCAGCGGTGCTCAAAAAGATTCAGGACGGCCTCATCAAATCATCCTTCACACCGCAGATAGTGAAGGAGAAGTATCATGCATGGACGCGAGCTGCGGGCAGTCCGCCGCCGAGGCGGACTTAGATCTGAGGAGCGTCTTGCTGCGCTTCAACTGTCTGCTCCTGCACCGCCAAGCTGCGCACGCACGCGGCGGATGAGTTCTGCAAAGGAGGTGTCTTCGTGCTGGGCGGGGGTGAGGGCGTTCATGTCTTTGAGGGTGTCGGTGATGCTGTCAAAGAGACGACGGATTTCGGCGTAGAGGGTGAGGTCGGATTGGAGGTTGGCGAGGTTGTCGGCACGCACGGTTTTGAGCGCGGCATCGAGCACCTGAATTTCGTTTTCCCAATGCTGGACGTAACGGATGCGACCGGTGGCTTTGTAGATGTTGGCGTCGGGGAGGACGATGGGGAAGATTCTTTCGCGCAGATCCTGCGCCTTGGCGATCTCGGTAAGCTCAAACATGCAGCTTTCGGATTTGAGGTATTTTTCCGAGAGGATGACGACGACGCATTTGCCCTGGCCGAGACGGCGCATGAAGTCGCGGATGGAGTCTTTGTAGCGGATGTCTTCGGAGTCGCGGAGCAGGCGCGTGCCGTTGTTCGCGAAGGCCTGTTGGAGCTGGTCCACGATGGCGGTGCTCTCGGGACTCCAGGCGTAGGAGACGAAGACTTCGGGGGATGGGGCGGGAGTGGTGTTATCGTTTTCTGGCGGGCGGGGAGTGTCCTCCCAGGCTGTGAAGATGGGCGTATGGCCTTGCAGCCGTCTGGGCGTCACCACCAACTCGCCGTCTTTCGGCATGAGCACGACACCGGGGAGCCGGGCAGCTAGCAGCAGTGACAGCATCACCGGCCGTGGCAAAGGACGTGGCAATGGGCTGGGCAAGGGTGTTGTGCAAGAGAGCAGCAGCTCACCAAATTTGCGGCGGCTGGCGGCGAAGAGCTCCTGCGCACTGGCCTCGATCATCCAAAACCGCTCTGGCAGGGCCTGCGCGAGGGAGTCGATCTCAGCACCTTCCAGACTGGCACCATCCCAGCAGCGCATTTCCCGCAGGTGCTGGAGGTAGTCTGCTTTCTGCATGAGCTGGGACCGGAGCACCAGCAGGTTTTCCTTGCTGAAAACGGCGAAGCGGTCATACCAGTCGCCCTGCGCGAAGGGTGGCTTGGCCGTGCCTAAGGCCTTCAGCAGGTCCAATCCGACGGCCTCCGCCTCACTGGCACTGAAAGCGGTGGGGTGCTGCTGCAGGCCGAGCACGAGTCTGAAGTTGTCCTTCTTCAAGAAATGGCGCGGCAGGCAGTAGTAGGGGCCAAAATTGTCATCATGGAGCACGTAGCTGCTGAGCCAGCTCTCGCTGGAGAAGTAGCCGAGGTTACGGCCGAAGTAGTAGCGCTGGGCTTCGGGCACCCAGGCATCGTCATTGAAGGTGTGGCCGATCACGGGCACGAGGTGGCGGCCTGGCCCCTGCGAACCGGTATTGGGATCCTCCAGTTCAAAGCCCATGAGCGCGGGGCAGCCGGATTCGATGGCGCCGTAGAGATCCCGCTGAAACTCCGTCTGCAAGATGTGCCCAAGAGAGGGCTCATGCACCACCTTGTCATGCGTGATGCCGAGACCGGTAAGAATGTCCACCAGTTGATCGGGGTCGAGCCCCTTGCCTCCGCCGACCTGTCTTTTTTTGTGGTCCACGTCCGCCAGTTTATTCATTTCCGCGTAGCTGATGTCTGCCTCCGGCAGCAGGCAGGCGAGAGCGGAACGCAGGGCCACATGGGCGCAGACGTGGGTGAGACCATTCTGCTGGGCATACAGCACGCCTGAGACTGACTGGATTCCGGCCACGGTGGTGACTGCATAGCTGCGCTGGCAGTGGATGAAGTTGTTATGTGCGGGCAGTCGCACGGGTGGCAGCACGGCCTCATAGATGTGGTCCTGAGGCTTCGGACTGGTGAAGTAGTCGCTCTTGAAGATGACGTAGCCCAGAAAGCTACCGGCTGAGGGCTGGTCTGGCGGACAGATCCAGAAGCTGAGCCGGTGCGTGCTCGAGCCCTTGAAGTCCGGCCTGCGCACCCGCAAGGCCGCGTCTTCCGCCGCCAGCAAGGGGCAGGTGGCTGCCGAGAGTGACTCGATGAGCAGGGACTGGAACTTGTGCTGGCGGGCCTGGGAAAAAATGCGCCGCAGGACGGGATGCGACCGATAATACTTGTCGATGAACAGAAAATTCGAGAAGCGCGAAGCGATGCGCGTGTCGTGCCAGTCGATTCTTTGTCCAGGCGCGACACGCAGGCTCATGGAGGCGGGGAATCAATAGCTGCCGACACTGACGGTGCGTGTCTTTTGCGCATACTGCTGCTTTTCATCCAGAAAGGCTGCCACCTCCTCGGAGAAATGCAGGCGGTCAGCGGAGATGACCTTGGAGCCAAAGGCACGAGGCTTGGGCTGGGCAGCTTGCTTGCGGTTGGTCAGCTCTTGGAGCGCCTGGGTCAGTTGCTGGGTGGCGTAAGTCACGGGAGGCGAAAGGGAACGAAAATGAAGGGGAACAACCGAAGTCGGTTTTTTTTGATTGCAATCACTTAATTGAAGCCTTTTCCACTCAATGTGGATAAGTTTCAATATAAAAAATATAAGGGCACGGTGATTGATTTTTCAAAAACATTGCAAACGGTTCATTTTCAGTGATTCATGGCCGTTGAAGCAGTGCATGAGCCTAGCCTCCGGGCGAAGAAAAACGTTACCATAGGGTCATTCTTTGCGTTTGTCCACTTGGATGAGAGGGGGAGCTGAGGGGGGCTTGTTCGCTCTACGGATCCTCCGTGGAGGATGGCGAGGGCTGCTTTCGGCGAGATGTCAGGTATTCAGGCACCCCATTTTTGATGAATATTCTCAAAACGCAGGGAATACCCAGGGACTTTGCCGAGCGCCCCTTTGCGTTCGTGCTGAGCACGTAGTTCCTCATTCTGCCAATTTGCTTCGAGGAGGGCAAGGCGGAGATTGACTTCGGGGTGTTCCGTCGTGGGCAGCTCCCCTCCAGGCCAAGCCCCAGAGGGGAGGATTCCTTCCTCTTCGATCCACTTGAGGTAGCGAAGACGATAGCGCTGAGATCTAAGCAGGGACAGTCCACTGGAAACCTCGGCTCGGATGAGGCCGCTACCCTGTTGTTTGGTGATGTGTATGAACCGAGGCCCATCAAGAACCTCCCACCAGAATGGTAGTCCCAGCTTCGCAAGCACTAAGCTAATTGCGGTCATAGTTATCAGTAACGAAGATATTGAAATAGATGTCTTTATAACCAAATATGATAAAGAAGAAACGCCAGCCACCCATATTGCCATCAGTGACATGAGAATCCACTTGCGATACCTCTCAACACTCCTTTCCAATTCGTCTCTTAGCCTTGCTTCTCTCGCACGGCGAGCATCCACCTCACGCACCTCTTCGCGTGCTTTGGACAGTTCCACGCGTGTGCCAACAAGCTCTGAAGCAGAAACCCTGGCATCGATGGCGGACCAATCCAAGCGGTGGGAAAGCAGGGTCGCCAATCTGGAATAGGCGGCTCCGAGCGAGGTGGGGTCTGAGCGTTCACGCTCGCTTTCGATGACGGGGATGTGTTCACCAAAGCTCCAGCTCGCGACGTAGGGAATGAAGAGCCGATTGAGCGCATCCGCGGGCTTGACCTCTTTGGGCAGCCACTCGCGGTACATGTCGCCAAATTCTTCTTCGAAAATGTGCTGCCATTCAATGGATTTGTCATACTCCCGGTCGCGCTCATCGCGCGCGGGCACGGGCACGCCCAGGAGCTTGCTTCGGTTGACGGGCATTTTGGAGCGCGCATTGACGGCGCGGCTCATGGTGGCCTTGATTCCAGCCACGTTTTGATGATTTGTGACAAAGAGCAATACGAGGACATCGGGCAGGATCATCGTGCATATATCGCCGATGTCTGTAACGCCGGTGCGGCTATCAATGAGTATGAAGTCGTATTGGCTGCGCCACTCTTCCCGCAGGGTGTCAATGTAGTTGCCGATGCGGTGCTGGGTGAAGAGTTTTTCCCAGTCGAGGGACTGAACACGACGGCGGTAGTCGGCATTGCGCTGGCCGGAGGATAGGATGTCGAGGGAGTGGCCGAAGAACTCGGCCTTGAGGAGACACTGCCGCCAGGAGGGCGGCTGCGCGCCCTCTGCGCCTGCGTGCCCGAGCAGTAGATCGATGACGCCGGGGGTTTCGGCGGGGCTGCCGATGAGGCGTGCGGCTTTCTCGAAGTAAACCTCTAGGCCGGGTGCCTCCAGGTCCCAGTCCACTAGAAGGACGCGGTGGCCTTCGGTGGCCATGAGCACGCCGACATTGGCCAGGGCCATGGAACGCCCGACGCCGCCTTTGTAGGAATAAAAGGTGCAGACGAGGCCTGGCTTTTTGTCTGGGGATGGTGAATCAGACATTGGATGCGGCCCTCCCGATGGTGCCCTGTGGGGCGACTTCGTGATCTGGGACTTCGACGATGGGGAAATTATCGTCGTAAGGTGGGGCGCTGAGGATCATCTTGGCCAGTTCATGGGCAAAGGGTTTGATTTTTTCGTCTTCGAACCTCACGGCGAGTTCGGTGTCCCAGAACTTGGGCATGGTGGAGGCGAAGTTGTTGAACTTGGGAAACTGCCGCGCTGATGCTTCTGACGGGAAGGTATCGCCGTCAAAGTAGGATGCGGGCATCACCAGTGTGTGTTTGCCACCTTGCTCGCGTGCGACGAAGGTCTTCCACTCAGAGACGCACCACTTGGACTGGAAGTAGAGCGGGGACCAGACGCACACGATGCACCGGGACTGCCTGAGGGCGGTCTCTAGCTTTTGCTTCCAACGCATGCCGGTGCGGATGTCTTCGGTGTCGAAAAAGATGCGTACGTCTTGCCGCTGAAGGTCGTGTTTAAGCCAGTAGCTGAGTTTGTTTTTGACGGTTTCGTGCCAAGCATCGCTCTCGGAGTCGCGCTTGTAGCTGAAGAAGGCGTCGTATTGGTAAGACATGCGGCTGCCAGGGGTGCGGGGGTGAGTGGTTGCGGGAAAAAGCCTGAGGGCGGCAGGGTGTTTGAACCGAGTGGGGGGACGTGGTGTGATGTTGGTAGAAAACCGTCGTTCGGCAAGGGTATTCACCGGCGGCGGGGGCTTTGGAAGAGGGCGGTGGCCGGAACCGGCTAAAGCCGGGACTACAATATGAAGAGGCTGAGTCCAGACCGGCTGCTGCGCAGCCGCGAAGCGAAACCCGAACTACGAACGGAGAGGCCGGACGCTAGAACGGGCTATAACTCGGGGGCACTCCTACACCTTGGGTGGGGGCCGGCGCGGCTTGGGGGCTCATAGCTGCTGGGCTTCGAGGAAGGTGATGTCTTCCACTTCGGCCATGCCGGCGAGGAGGCGGGTGAATTTGTTGAGCTTGGTCTGCAGGTCTGCGAGATCTCTGCGGAACTCCCGGCATTGGTCGGGCTTATCGAATGCGCCAGCGAGACTGGCCTTGTGCCAATGGGCCGTGAAGGGTCGGACGATCTGATTGAGCACAGGGATGGCGATCTTCGCGAACTGGATGCACTCTTTGCCGTGCTTTTTGATGATGTCGCGAGTGAGGTCAAAGAGTTTGTAAACACTGGTGAGCGCGGTCTTTTCGTCGCCATGCCCGGCAGGCAGGGCCTGGGTGGAGATGCGGGTGAGGAGCTCGACGTAGAGCTCCCACGCGGCATTTTGGTCGGCCGTCTGCGGCTGCCATTTCATTTTGAGAAACTTGAGGTCGAGCTGAAGCTCGTTCATGTCCCAGTTTTCGAGGAATTTTTTGAATGTCATAAGTGGCTCCTGTGGTGTGCTGTTTGCTCCGAGGCTTGGTGAATGCGAGTGGTCTGTTTAGTCTGCAGAAGATGGGTGAGCTTATCTCAGTGGGTATGATGGGTGACTGGCAGGTCGGCAGGATTTTGCTGATGAAAGCCGGGGATGAATCTGGTGGCAAGGGTTTGCGTGAGTTGAACGGTGGGAAGAAAGCATGGTTCTTTGCCCGATAGGTGGTTTGCAGGGGAACTGATTCAGAGCTGAAAAGTGAACGAATCCACAGCGTTTGCGTCGAATGTAGTGTTTGTGGCGAATATTCCCTTGAAAACCTCGCCCCTTCAGGGCAGGCTTGCCGCATGCGGCAAGCCTGCCCTGAAGGGGCGACGCCACCGTCCGCCTCGGGACGTAAAAAACCCATTTCTGCTGCCATGCTGACCACCCGAACCAACCGACTCGATCCCTCGCTAATTCCCGAAGATGAACTGACCGCACTTGCCCAGCTTTTTTCCAAGCGCGACCACGTGGCTTTGATCGACGAGAACGGGAAACGCACGCACATTCCGGAGGCGCTGTTTGCGTACTTTGCGAGAATTGTGAGGTTGATCTCCGAACGAAAGGCCATCGTGATGATGCCGGAGGATGAGGCCTTTACGACGCAGGCGGCGGCGAACTACCTGGGGGTGTCGCGCCAGCATCTGGTGGGCCTTTTGGAGAAAAGCGAGATGCCGCACCATAAGGTGGGAGCGCATCGGCGGGTGACGTTCAAGGATCTGCTGGCCTATGAAAAGAAGCGGGACAAGAACCGGCGCGAAGCGATGGACGGGCTGACGGACAAGGTGATCGCTGCGGGGCTGTATGATTCGGACTACACAGGGGCAGAGTGAGAGCGGACTACAAAGTTTTGATCGATGCCTGTGTGCTGGCCAACTACGGCGTGTGCGACCTGCTGTTGCGGCTGGCGGAGCGCCCGCGCCTGTACCTGCCGCACTGGTCTGATGAGGTGCTGGCAGAGGTGAGGCGCACGCACGTGGTAAAGCTGGGCTGGCCGGAGGAGCTGGCGGACTCGTACCAAACGGAGATTCGCAAAGCTTTCCCGGAGGCGATCGTGAGCGGGTATGAGCCGGTGCTGGAAAAGCTGACGAATGATCCGAAGGACCGTCATGTTTTGGCGGCTGCGGTCTGGGGTGACTGCCCGCTGATTCTCACCTTTAACCTGAGGCACTTCCCGAAGGAGAGCCTGGCGGCATGGAATGTGTGCGCCGAACATCCGCAGGATTACCTGCTGGTGCTTTATGGTATGGACCCGAAGCAGGTGATGGCGTGCCTGGGCGAGATCGCCGGACGGCGGAGAATGGAAATCGAAGATGTGCTGATCAAGCTGGGGAAATCGATTCCCGCGTTTGCCAGCAAAGTGCTGGATGATCTGGAGGCGTGAGCAAGAAGAATAAGGCCGGAGAGTCGGCGGAGCTGTTGAAGACGTAAAGAGGAAGCCGGAGCGGACAGGAATGCCCGCTGTACTTTTTTCCGCACACAAAAACAATTTCGCTTGCGGTTCCAAAATCGGGACCCAAGGAGTGTGTCCTGTCAGCCTGACGCAGTGCGGAACTCGGAGGGGGAATTCAATGATGTTATTGAACCTCGATTTTCCTTTTTTCACATGCCTCTGGTACCTGCTCCGGTTTCTTCTTTGAATATGCAATCGCCTGCGCAGGCCACGGCGGCGGCGGGGGTGGCGGCGCTGCGGGCGAAGGCGGCGCTGGTGCGGAAGCGGAAGAAGACGCCGCTGGAGGATGCGCTGGCGGCGGGTGGGGGCACGCGGGCAGTGCGGCTGGTGCAGTGGGCGCGGACGCAGAAGGCGGGCTATGATGCGGGGCTGGTGCAGTGGCGGGCGAATCGGCTGCGCTGGGCGCAGGAGGCGCAGGATATCTTTGAGCATCGGGCTCGGGCGCGGCGGGAGAAGCTGGAACTGGAGGATGCGGCGATCATTTTCGAGGTGGCGAATGATTCGGTGAACATCGTGGCATCTCTAGCGGAGTTTGCGGCGGCGCAGGCGGAGCAGGCGGAGCAGGCGGAGCAGGACATCTATGGCGGGGAGCCGTGGTTCGCGGCGAACCCTGTGGGCAAGGCGGACCAGAAGCTGGCGGATGACATCCAGCACCATCTGCAGTGGTCGTTTCGCGATGGGCGGTTTGTGGATGCGCAGTGTCTGGGGATCGACCAGGCGGTGACGCTGGGGGAGTGCTTTATGAAGATGCTGTATGCGACGGATGTGGATGAGCATGAGGCGGTGACTGCCTGCCTGCATGCGGACGGGGAGCCGGTGCTGGATGCGCAGGGCGAGTATGTGACGAGCGATGCGCAGGTGAAGAAACTGGGCCGCAGGCTGAAGGGGAAGCTGGAGTGGAAGGAGGCGTACGAGACGCGCCGGATGATCATCCGCCAGGGGGTGGAGGCGCTGCCGGTACACTTTAATGACATCAGCTTTCGGGAGGATGCGCCGGAGCTGGATCTGCGGCATACGAATGTGTACCTGTCGGTGGAGATGAGCACGTTTGAGGCGATGCGTCGCTTTAACCTTTCGAAGGAGGATGCGATACGCCTGGCGCGCTGCGCGGAGACGCGACTGCAGAGCGCGGAGGAGATGCAGCGGGAGCAGACGGCGGATGCGACGGTGACGAGCGCGCCGGCGGATGAACCGCTGGGGGAGGAAGAGGCGGACAAGCTGCTGAATACTCGCGTGCGGCTCATCGAGGCGTACATCCGTGCGGATGCGACGGGGACGGGCAAGGAGGCGCGGATGTGTCTGGTGTTTCCGCCGCAGGGGGAGGACTGGATCGTGTGGGCAGACTATCTGGCGAATGTGTCGCCGCAGGCGGAGCTGCCGATCAAGTGCGAGGTGTGGGAGCCAGTGCCGCATCGGCTTTACGGACGGGGATTTTTCTCGAAGTATGCGTGTCTGCAGACGGGGACGGATAATCTGTGGAATCAGGTGAGCTTTCGCAATGAGATGCATGCGAATCCGCTGACGGCGGTGCATGAGGAGAACCTGCTGCAGGATGAGGATGGCGGCGGGGTGGTGATAGGCCCTGGGAAGACGATCCGCCCGAAGGCGGGGAAGACGCTGGGGGATTGCCTGGAGTTTGCGCAACTGCCGGATGCGGATAGTCGGAGCATGGAGCTGTTTCAAACGGGGATGCAACTGGCGCAGCTGAGAAGCGGGATCACGAATGCGAGCCACGGCGATTTATCGAGCGTGCCGGAGTCGAATACGGCGACGGGGATCAGGACGTTGATCAGCCGTGCGGCGGTGCTGCTGAAGAAGCCGGTGCGGCGGCTGCGGCGCGCGAAGGGGCGTGGCTTTGCGTATGCGGTGAAGCTGCACTACGCGAACTTTGACCGCGCGGAGGCCTTTGTGTGGGGGGAGGGGCACAACAAGGAGCTGGTGACGATAACGCCGGAGCATGTGCGGGATCTGGACATTGATGTGGTGATGCTGCTGACGCAGGAGCAGAACCAGACGAAGCTGCAGGGCGCACAGGTGATGATGCAGCAACTGCAGGGCTACTCGGGCCTGCCGGAGGCGGACAAGGCGGGCGCGCGCGTGGGTGTGGTGCAGGCGCTGAAGGCGCTGGAGTTTGCCAATGCGGAGGAGATGCTGCGCAAGCCGGTGGTGACGCTGGAGAGCTGCCTGCCGCTGCTGCCGCCGGAGGAGGCGGAGAAGCTGAAGGGGCTGCTGGCTTTGCAGCAGCAGCAGCAGCAGCAGCAGGAACAGGCGGCACAAGCACAGGCCGCACCGCCGCAGGGGAATGCGCCAGCGCCGGGGGCGATGCGTGGGCAGGTGGCGGCACCTGGTGCTGCGCCGGGTCAGGCGATACCAGGTGATGGTATGGCTGGAGCCGTGCCGGGGCAGGGGTGAAGAAGATTTTGAAGAAATCGCTGGCTCTTTCCAAAACGGACCCAAGAGAATGTACCAAGACAAAATGAACGATGAACTCCAACACTCCATCTTTGCCCGGCGCGGGTCGTGTTTGCGGCGCGGCAGGATCGAGGACGAGTAAGAGGACGACTGGCTGAAGAAGGCCGACATTACTTTGAAATTTCAATACCAAATAAAAACAAATACCATGAAAAAGCACATCCTAATACTGACTGCAATCGCTGCCGCCATCGCCACGACCGCACTGGGGGTGGACAGTGTGGATGTGATGCTGCGGAAGATTTTCGGCACGGAGACTCCGCCAAGCGCGCCACGGCTGGCGCTAACGGCGCATGCGCTGGTGGGCAAGGACAACCGCGTGGTGGTGAATGCGTACCACGGCGGCCTGGAGTTTCAGGGGAGCACGTTTGACAGCAAGGTGACGACCTTTGCGATCACGAACCCGACGGCGAACCGCACGGTGACCTTTCCAGATGGCAGCGGCACGGTGGCGCTGCACCGCACGGCGGTGCTGACGGCGGGTGCGACGGTGAGCTTTGCGCCGGCATCGAGTGTGTCGTGCTACACGCTGACGCCGGGGGAGAGTGAGACGATCAACGCGGTGACGACGGGCGCGGTGTCGGGGCGGACGTACTATGTGGTGATCACCACCAGCGGGACGACGAGCCGCACGCTGACCTTTGGCACGAACTTCAAGACGACGGGCACGCTGGCCACGGGAACGACGACCGCGAAGACGTTCGTCATTCACTTCATCTTTGACGGAACCAACTTCATTGAGGTGAACCGCACCACGGCGATGTGAGGGCGCGGGTATTCCACATCCAGCAACCGTTACGCCGACACTTAGACACTCTATGGCTCTGATACTCCGGTCTTCCAGCATTCTACTCTAGCTCTACCCGGACCGTTATTGCGGGGCGCAGTGATCGAGGACGAGTAGGAGAACGAGAACGATCACCCGAACAAGCCCCATCTGCCTTCACTCAACGCTCCACATTCCACCCAAATACCCATCGCACACCATGCCTGCCTCACAACGCCGCACCCCGCTCGATCCCAAGTCCATCCCCGGAGCTCTCCAGGAGATGGTGCCCAACGCAGCCTTCCGCACGGTCACGCCGTCGGATACCTACCCGATCAAAGGCGGCCCGGCGCGCGCGCTGTATGTGGGCGGTGCGGGCAATGTGGCGGCCATCAATGAAAACGGCGTGGCGGTGACCTTTGCGGCAGTGCCGGCAGGCGCGGTGCTGCCCATCGCCACCAAGCGCGTGAACGCCACGGGCACGACGGCTACGAACCTCATCGCACTGTGATTTTATGATCGGACTCGGACAAGCTCTGTCGCTCGCACTCGCTCCGCAGGGGCCGCTGGTGCCGCCGTTTGTGGGCGCGCTGGATGGGTTTACGACGGGGCTGATGGAATGCTGGAGTCACCGGCGGAAGCTGGTGGCAAACCCTGTGTCTGAAACTTTGCTGCAGGCGAGGAGATCGAGTGATGAGGAGCCGCTGAATGTGGGTGCGCTGGCGAATGGCGAGCTAGATCAGGCGAGCCTCTTGGCTTTTATGGGATCTCAGTCGGCGGGGGTTGCGGCGCTAATGGGTCAAGTTAACGGCAGAAACTTGACCCAAGAAATCTCGGAGGAGCAACGTCTCATTATGCTTGCGGGCACTCTGGTGACAGTCGGCGGAAAGGCTGCGAGCCAGGGGCTGCGGGCACCCGCTGGCGAATCCATTGGTGGGGGTTTGCTCTCGGAGACGTTTACCACTTACACGGGAAATGTGTTGACTGTGTTTTTGCGCGGGGCTCACAGCGCCTATTCTGGCGTTTTCGCAGCCATTGTGGATTCCTATTTTGGTTTTGCCAAGGACTCATCCATTGGAGACAATAACACGCGGCCCATTCTGACGCACAGGAATGTCACGGGAGCGCCGGGGTTGACGTGGGTCGGTGATTTCTCAGGGACTTTTAATTCCGACTATCTCATATCTCTCATTTTTGACGGCTCTGCGGTGACGTTTCGGGACGGGACGAACACCTACACGCAAGCGTTTTCGGCAAGTTTTAACTTCAACCGTTTTACGTTTGGTCTGCTAAACGACATTGCCTCTACCGGATTTGCATCATCTGACAACCGGTTTCAGGAGGCGGCGGTGTGGTATGCAGACCAAACAGCGAACGAGGCGGCGATAAGGAGCGCGCTGCTGGCATGATGTGGCACATTGCAGCACCAATTGACCAAACCCATGAACGACCCCAAGCTCTTCGACGCACTCCTCACGCAGTTTGGCTTCGCCGGGCTGCTGCTGGTGGCAGTTTATATCATCGCGCGGAAGCTGGCATCGCAGTATGAGATGCGCATCTCCGCGCTGGAGAGTGCCAGTGCGCGGTGCGAGGCGGACCGTGTGGAGCTGCGCAATGTGATCATCACCATGCAGACGAAGGTGATCGCAGACCTCACGGCGAAGATCAACCGCAGTGAGGAATGACGCGCAGCATCAATCCATCTCCTGCCACCCGCTTTACTTCCCCCCGTTTCACCCTCTTTCCCTATGAACACCCGCACCTGCTACATCGCGATCAATGGCATTCGCACCCATCCCGGCGACGCGGAGGGGTGGACGGACCGCTTTGTGACGTGGGTGAACACGCGGCTGCCGGATGGGGTGGTGGCGGAGAAATTTGAGTACTACTGCTCCGCGCTGCTGCGGCGCATGCGCCAGCGGGAGCGGGCGGATGAGATTGCCAAAAAGGTGGGCTACTACCGGCGCGCGGGGTATCGCCTGGTGCTGGTGGGGCATAGCAATGGGTGCGACCTCATCGCCCGCGTGCTGGAGGCCTGCGGGGCGGAGATCGACGCGGCGCATCTGATCGCGCCTGCGGCGGATGAGGACGACTTTGCCGAGGCGATCCGCGAGGGGCTGATCCGCCGCATTCACATCTATGGCTCGCGGAATGATGGCGCGCTGAGGTTTGCGGCAGCCACCCGGCCGCTGATTGGCTGGCTGGGGCTGGGCTACGGCTCGCTCGGGCTGCGGGGGCGGGAGTTTGCCGCGCTCTTCCCGGCGGTGGTGCAGGACCACAGCGACGACACCTGCGGCCACTCCACCTGGCTGCAGCGCGGCCCGCGCTTTGAGGCGCTGATGCAGGCCGTGAGCCAGCATGATTTTTATGATTTGGAAATACCATGATACACCACTGATGCAGACACGCTGCACTGCTGAGTGCGGAGGAAGAACCCAGACCGCCTAAAGGCGGAACTACAAAACGAAGAACCCGGAACGGGCTAAAGCCCGAACTACGAACGCAGAACCCAGAACGGGCTAAAGCCCGAACTACGAACAAAGAACCAATGAACGCCCTCGCCGACGCCTACGCCGCTCAATTCCAATCCTGCGCCATCCGCACCGAGCATGCGGCGGAGGTGCAGGCGGAGGCAGAGCGCATCCGCATGCACCGCACGCGCTATGCGGCGGTAGCAGCGCAGTTCCCCGGCATGCCGTGGTGGGTGCCGGGCATCCTGCACTCCATGGAGTGCGGGCTGAGCTTTCACCAGCACCTGCACAATGGCGATCCGCTGACTGCGCGCACGGTGCAGGTGCCGAAAGGCCGCCCGCAGGCTGGCACGCCGCCCTTCACCTGGGAGGAAAGCGCGCGGGATGCGCTGGTGTGCGACGGGCTGGATCAAATCGCAGACTGGAGCCCCGGCCATGCGCTGCTGACCTTTGAAAACTACAACGGCACCGGCTACCGCAGGCGCGGCGTGCCTTCCCCCTACCTGTGGAGCTTCACGGACCAGTACCGCTGCGGCAAATACACCGCCGACGGCCGCTACGATGCGCGGGCCATCAGCCGCCAGTGCGGCTGCGCGGCGCTGCTGAAGGTGCTTTTTTAAAGCATGTCCTTGACTCTGCAAATGCAGACCCAATACCATAGTATGCTACTGGCTCACACAGAATACCGCAGCCGCGTTAAAAGCGGCAGCGGCTTCCACCACCAGCGTGGCCACGCGCCGCTGGAGAAGAGCTGCCACAGGCCGCGCCGGCCCGCGCGCCACAGCAGGGCGTACGCTGCGACGACGCCCACGCAGCAAGCCCGAACGCCGTCTGCGCCGTGCCAAGGCCCGCGGCCGCATGATTTTTAGCCTTTTGCTAAATACCACTAAATACCACCCCATTCACTGACCATGTCTGCACCCACCGTCTCCAGCATCTCTCCGTCCAGCGGCCCGCTCAGCGGCGGCAGCAGTGTGACGATCACCGGCACCAACTTCACCGGGGCCACGGGCGTCACCATCGGCGGCGCGGCGGCGGCCAGCCTCCACGTGGTGGACAGCACCACCATTACCTGCACCACACCCGCAGGCAGCGCAGGCACGGCGAGTGTGCTCGTCACGACACCCGACGGCACAAACGCGGCCAACAC
>Ga0114968_10001783_pt1 | contig 16601 bp, 11 predicted proteins | sample M_130807_EF_Meta_FD_87020 | JGI IMG/M metagenome (GOLD analysis project Ga0114968, IMG submission 87020) | Freshwater microbial communities from Lake Montjoie, Canada to study carbon cycling - M_130807_EF_MetaG | ecosystem: Environmental > Aquatic > Freshwater > Lake | place: Lake Montjoie...
CATATGATGATAAACAAGATGAAAGTGACTCTAACAAACGTTGCATTAAAATGGTGGTGGAGGGATTTTATACTGATAGTCCGACCCCAGAACAGCAACTTGCTAATGAGTATGAAATAAGTCAAAGTAGAGGTAAAGCTAGACCATCAGATGCTATGCAGCCACCAACTACGGTAGTAGACACATTCCAAGGAGGAAGATGGTAAGTTATAGAATAAATCCGGAAAAAAATAAAAAATAATATTCTTTCATATTATATGACAACTGAAAATAATATGAAAACTACGAAAAATGGTATTTTTTACGAAAAAAACGGTTGGAAATACGTATCCATTTGGGGCGAACCTAGGGAACGAGGACGTGCCAACGGTTTTTTACTTGCCGACGAATTTAAGAAAATTCAAGAAATGTTAAATTTCACTATTTACAACGATTTTGGAATTAAATGGGACTTTTTTATTGAAGCCGCAAAAAATCATTTAAAAGATACTATTAAGAAAAGTTTTGAAGAATATTACGAAGAAATGGAAGGAATGGCTGAAGGTTGTAACGAAGCCGGTGTAAAAACATCTGTTGATGAAATTATTGCTTGGAATAATTTTTATACTTTAACTGGTTCTTGGTTCGCCAGTTCTGAAGAAGGTAAAGCTTTAGGTGCTTCAGCTGGAAGAGAAGGTGGTGGAGCTCAAGATAGATGCAGTGCATTTATTGCTGTCGGTGATTATACTAAAGACGGCAAAATCGTTTTGGCACATAATTCTTTTTGTACTTTTATTGATGGACAATACGCAAACGTAATTTTAGATGTAAAACCAACCAAAGGAAATCGTATTTTAATGCAATCTTGCGCTTGTTGGATATGGAGTGGTATGGATTTCTATGTCACTAGTGCCGGTATTGTTTGTACGGAAACTACAATCGGAGGATTTTTCCCATATGAAAATAATTTCACCGTCGCTTGTAGAATTCGTAAAGCAATGCAGTATGCCAAAACTTTGGACGAATGTGACGAAATGTTATGGGAAGGAAACTCGGGTGACTACGCAAATTCTTGGTTATTTGGTGACATCAATACCAATGAAATTATGCGTATTGAACTAGGATTAAAATACAAGAATGTAGAAAAAACCAAGAATGGATATTTTATTGGTTTCAATGCACCTTACGACCCTCGTATTCGTTGTCTAGAATGTCACAACACCGGTTATGATGACTTACGTCGTCACCAAGGTGCTCGTAAAGTTCGTCTTGCTGATTTAATGGATGAAAGTAAAGGTAAACTAGACGCCAACCTTGCGATGGAATATATTGCTGACCATTATGATACTTATTTACAAAAAGAAAATAATCCTTGTTCAAGAACTGTATGTTCTCACTATGAGTTAGATGCACGTAAATATATGTCGGACCCTAGCAGACCTAAACCATTTGCACCAAGAGGTGCAGTAGATGGTATTGTTGCCGACAGTGAGATGGTAAAAAATATGTCATTTATGGCACGTTGGGGTAGTTCTTGTGGAACGCCTTTTATTGTGGAAGAGTTCATCAAAAAGAATCGTATATGGGAGGAACAAAAACCATACTTACACGATAGACCAAGTCAACCTTGGACTTTATTTACGATTCGCAACGAATCGGGTGAAAATAAAAAACACGGAAGAAATTTTGGAAAGAAATATAGAACACGTGGTAGAAAAGGAAAGTATGGAAAAAAAACTAGAAAAACTATGGGTGGAATAGTGGAAGAAACTACTAGTACCAATTCTTCTGTTGTAGAAGACAAACCCGCTGAAGTGGTAGAAGAAGTGGTGAATCGTGAAGAGTTGATAGATAATGTTGCAAAAGAATAAAAATTATTTATTCAATAAAATATAAAATAAATAATTTTACACGTAAGTGGTAAATGTATTGGTGGAAAATTTCTTCAACATATTTTGTTGGGTGGTATAAATCGTGTTGTGACATCCACAACGACTATCTTTCTCAAAATGTTCTTGCATATTTTTTCTATTGGTTTCCAAAGACTCGTGTAAATATTCAACTTCTTCTTTGTATAACTTACCTTTATACAATTCAACATCCCCAAAAACAGTATCAATATTTGTTACGATTGTTTGTAAAGAAATATTGTAAAAAATCTTGTCCAACTTTTCGTTGAAAAAAGCATCCGTCATTATGATTTTCGTAAATTCAAACGTGGTAGAGTGAAACGCACTACCAACGACAAATAAAATTTGCAAGAACTTTTTAATAGTGGGCGTATTATTTAACTTTAAATCATTGTATTTTCTTGACAAGTAGTTTGAAAATCGTGTGTTTTCTTTTTTTAAATCTTTTTTGGATACAACTATATCCACAAAATCTTTAATAATACGAATATTGGATTTCATTCCAGGCATCCAGTTCAAAGTAGGGTCAGAATTATTTATGTTAAAGTAATCATTAAAAACGGTATCTATATTAAAATTATCAATAAAATGTGACACTTTCTGAACCAAGTATTTTTTAAAGTCATCATTATCATTCAACACTTGTTTGAATATAAATGGGGTTCCAAACAATAATTTTTGCACTTCAAGCGACTTCATAAATACATTTTTGTCTGCCATATTGAAGATTTTAAGAATTTCGGTGAAATAAAGGGATCTTTTGGATACATAAATAATGTGTGAGACGATTAAATGCCATATTGCGTGTTCTATGGATAACAGTAACGTCAATTCAGTAAAACCACTTTGCACCAACTCTTGCCACATAGGGTTATATTCATAAACATTTATTCCGTTATAAACAAAATGAGACAGTTCAAGGAAATTTAATGTTTCATATCTATTCACATTAAAAACAATAATAATATTTTTAAACGAAATTTTTTCTCGTAAAATTCTGCTTACTAAGTTTAGTTCAATATTTTTAGACCCACCATCTAATTTAATGATTAACTCCCCATCGTTGGAACCCTTTTCTAAATATTTACAATAGGGTAAATTAGAAACGTAATTTCCTAATAGCGATGTGTTTTCACAAACATTTACTGGAAAAAAATCATATACATCCTCTGGATTTAAATCTTTATAACCATTTTTTGCCAATTCATCTATATATGTTTTTCTAACAACATCGCACTTTTCGTAAACATCTGTGTGTTTTAAATTAAGTATATACTCTACTTGCTCAATAATATCGCTAGATTTGGGCAATATAAATTGATCCAAGTAGTTATCGTGACCCTTTTTGAAACACTTCAAAATATGATTCATTTATACTATAAACAAATAATATTTTTATATTTATTTTTTATATTTTTACTCACTGCCAAAAAACGCACCCTTACCCATATTGAAATCACTCAACTTGGTGACAACATACTTGTTCTTGTCAATCAGCGGTTTAATCAAATCTTTAATGGAAATTAAACCCACAAATACGGTCTTGTCATAAATCAACAAGTGACGAATATTCTTGAATAACATTTTACTCATACACGTCTCCAAAGTATCATCCACTTTGGCAACTAATACTTTGGGCGAATAAGTGCAAATATCACGAACTTTTACATTTATACTTTGTTTTTCCGCAGCAGCAACTTTGTTAATATAATCACGACCCGAACAAACACCTACCACATCACCCTTATTATTCGTTACAGCTAAACAACTTACATCAAATGCAGTAAAACGATTCACTGCTTCTTTCACATCTGACTCTTCGTTAATTTTGTAATCAACATTATAATAACAACTTTTTTTGTAAATATCTAATGCAGTAATCGGTAAAAAATCAACCGAACTAAACTTTTTTGATTGGATTTGTTTTAATCCATTGAACCCGGGGTTTATTAAATTCATTCTCATTCTTGACGCAAACATTATATCTGTTATTAAATAACATATTGTTTTTAAATTAATTTTTATAAATTTTATTTTATTTTGTATTTAGACACTTATTATATTTTAGTATAGTATAAATGTCACAGACAACTTTAATTTCTAATTTACTTGTTGCCGGTGGAGTAACAAATGATGGAACATACATCTATATTCAAAATAGAATAAAAACAAACGATACTGACTATACTCGCGTAAGTAAATATAGTATTTCAGATGGTACTAATATATCTAATATTACACTTATTAATAATTATGGTTATGTTTCTCCTAGTCAAATTACAAACGATGGAACGAATTTATATACATTATTATATAATACAAGTGATAGGGAACTACCACAAGCCGTTTTTTATTTAATAAGTTTAAGTAGTTTTAGTTCTTTTACTACTCCATATTCATTTGTCACCTTTAATAATGGAGTAGATGACGCACCTTATCCGATTTTGGTTAATGGGTTAGTAGTCGCTAGCGGTAATGGGAATACATATTTATATTGTTCAATGGGTGATTTTGGAAGTTCTAATGGAATTTCTGTTGTAAATTCTTATGGATACTTAGCAAGATTTATCATAGGTTCTTCTTCTACAGCACCAGATAATACTTTTGGTAGTGGTAATATAGGTCCAACAGTTACTACAAATTATGGTGTAGGATACTACAACTTACAAGATTTGTTATGTTATTTTGTTCCCGAAGTGTATGATCCAGAATATCAAGCACCTTATTATGTTAGTTATAATCCTCAAGGAATAGCTGCCGATGCGAGTTATTTATACATAGCGTGTTATTGTAGTAGTAGTGACCAGTCAAGTGCCGGAAAAATTGTAAGAATGAACTTAACAGACTCTACAAATAGTGGTGGAAATTATAATATAGCAACAAATTATGTAACTGGATTACCAAATGGATTAACCGGGCTAGTATTATCAAATAATAATTTATATGTATTATCTACGTATGACTACACAATTACGAAAATAGATATATCTGATTCAGAAAACCCTACTGTATCTACATATGCTACTTTAAATGGTATTTTTGAAGGAGGATTGTATGGATTAACTAATTATAGTAATTCTTTTTATTTTTCTAATCCAGGAACTGGTTTTTTTGAAGGTGAACCAGTATACGACGGTGGTGTTGGAAGTTATGGAGCGGATGCTCCATCGTCAGATACATCTTTAACTCAGTTTGATATTGATAACGAAACTGTCGGACTAACTGGAGGCGGAACTATAACTGTACTGTATGGAACAACTACTGCGTATGTAGAAGTCACTACAACCAGTTCGGCCGCAACTATTAGTGTAAATTTAAATGGAGGAACACCATCCACTGGAACTGGTTCAGTTACTAATACCTTTGGTGATTTAACAACTGGTTCAAATACTGTTACGGTTGATGTTACAGCCGAAGACGGAGTTACAAGTTCAACATACTATGGGTACATTACTGTGGGAGACCCATCCTCAGATACATCGTTATCTACATTTACAGTTAATGGAACGCCCGTAACTGGTGGTGAAACTATAACTGTATCATATGGTACAACTAGTGTACCAGTAGTAGTTGTTACAACAAGCTCGGCAGCAAGTATTAGTGTAGATTTGAATGGAGGAACACCAACCACTGGAACTGGTTCAGTTACTGATACTTTTAGTCCTTTAACACTTGAATTAAATGAGGTACATGTGAATGTTACCGCCGAAGATGGTGTTACTAATCAACAATATATAGTATATATTAATCGTGAAAGTGAACCACAATCAGTCCCTTGCTTTGGGGAAAATACCAAAATACTTTGTTACAACAGTGAAAAATCTGAGGAAGAATATATTCAAATCAAAGACATCAGACGCGGTACCTTGGTAAAAACATCATTAAACGGTTACGTTGCGGTAGATATGATTGGTAAGTCATCCATTCATAGTTATGCAAACGGCGATAGAATTAAGAATCGTTTGTACAAATGCACCAAGGAGAATTATCCAGAAATAATTGACGAAGATTTGATTTTAACCGGCTGCCATTCTATTTTGGTAGATTACTTGAACGATGAACAAAGAGAGAAAACAATTAAAGAAATACAACAAATTTATGTTACGGACAGAAAGTATCGTCTATTTACCTTTTTAGACCCTCGCGCAGAACCATATCAAGTGGCTGGCGAGTTACCTATTTACCACTTTGCCTTGGAAAATGAAAATTACTATATGAACTATGGCGTTTACGCAAATGGATTACTGGTAGAAAGTTGTAGCAGAAGATACTTGAAAGAACTATCTGGAATGACTCTTATTGAATAAATGCACGGCGTTTCTCTCTTCTCTCTTTGTTTTAAAAAGAATATATAATTATGGATGAAACAATTTATAATTATATATAATTATTATAATATATACTCAACAAAATGGATAAAGATTCTATATCGTGGAAACTAATTGACAAATATTTTAATGACAATCCTCATAACTTGGTAGCGCATCATTTAGAATCGTACAATAGTTTTTTTAGTGAAGGTATTAATAGAATATTTAAAGAAAATAATCCCATTCGTTTTATTGAGAGAGAAGATGAAGACAATGAAGGCAAGGTAAATCAGTGTTCATTATATTTAGGTGGTAAAGATGGTTCAAAATTATACTACGGTAAACCAGTGATTTATGATGACAACTACTCACACTATATGTATCCCAACGATGCTCGCCTACGAAATATGACCTATGGAATAACAGTTCATTATGATGTGGATGTTGATTTCATCTTTTTTGATGAACAAGGAGAGAAAAAAGAACATAGCATAACTTTAGAAAAAATCTTATTAGGTCGTTTTCCTATTATGCTTCAGTCAAATTTATGTATTTTGAACGGTTTGGCGAGAGATGTTAGATTCAACATGGGTGAATGCAAAAATGATTATGGTGGATATTTTATTATTGACGGCAAAGAAAAAGTGATTGTGAGTCAAGAAAAATTCGCAGACAACATTCTTTACATTCGTAAAAACAAGGCGGATGACACCTATAGTTTTTCGGCCGAGGTGCGTTCCGTTTCGGAAGACGCGTCAAAACCAATCAGAACCACAGCAGTAAAAATCGTTGCTCCGTCTACTGTTCTCTCAAATAATCAAGTTGTTGTGTTGATTCCTAACGTAAGAAAACCAATTCCTCTTTTTATTTTAATGCGAGCATTAGGTGTTGTATCTGATCAACAAATCATAGAATATTGTTTATTGACCGATTTAACCGAGAATAAAAACCATAACTCTTATGTTGATTTGTTTATTCCATCTATACACGACGCCAATAAGATTTTCAATCAAGAAACTGCATTAAAATTTATTGCTAGTTTTACCAAAAGAGGAACCATTGATAGTGTCCTAGATATTTTAATGAACTATTTTTTACCTCATATTGGCGAACAAAACTTTTTGGATAAAGCCTATTTTATTGGTTATATGGTAAAACGTTTATTACGTGTTTTTACTGGTGAAGAAAAACCAACCGACCGCGATAACTTTAAATATAAACGTGTTGAGTTGGCTGGTTCTCTCATTTATGACCTTTTCAGAGAATATTATTTGATTCAAAAGAGAGAAATCGGTTTGAAAATAGATAAAGAATTCTATTATCATTCGGGTAAATACAAGAATAAATTTATTGACTTGGTAAGCGAAAACTATCCCGAATATTTTAAAGAGAGAACGGTAGATAAAGGTTTTAAAAAAGCATTTAAAGGAAATTGGGGAGCAGAGGCGCATACCAAACGCGTCGGTGTAATTCAAGATGTAAATCGTCTCTCGTGGAATTCATTTATATCCCAAATGCGTAAATTTAACTTACCATTGGACGCGAGTGCCAAAGTAGTGGGGCCACGTTTGCTCCATTCTTCCCAATGGGGATACATTGACCCCGTAGATACTCCGGACGGTGGAAACATTGGTCTTCATAAACATATGGCGATTAGTACTGCAGTTACAAGCGGGTTTTCAGTAAAACAAATTATTCCTTGGTTAAGACTGCATATCAATCTGAAACTGTTGCAAGAATGTACTCCAGTTATATTGAGTATTTTTACCAAAGTTTTTGTAAATGGTGTATGGATTGGTTCAATAGAAGAGCCGATGAAAATCATTAAGTATTTGAAACTATTGAGAAGAAATGGTCTATTACCGATTTTTATGAGTATATCATTCAATTATGAAAGTAATGAAATTAGTATATTTACGGATGCTGGCAGATTAACACGACCAGTCTATTATATTGAAGATGGCAAACCAAGTTATCAAAGGAAAGAAATTATGGACTTGATTAAAATGGGTAAATTCACGTGGGAACAAGCAGTGGGAGGTTTTGAAGAAAAAGACGACAAAATCTTCAGTATCAAAAGTAACACGATTTATGATTTGGACGAATTATATTCCAAAATAAATAAAGAAAATTTAGAAACGGAACTAAAAAGTAAGTCCGCGGTTGTTGAATACTTGGACACTGCGGAAGAAGAAGGAACTTATATGGCAACAAGTGTTGATGACTTGAAGAAATCAAAATACTATACTCACTTAGAAGTTGATCCATCACTTATTTTAGGTGTGTTGGGAAATTTCATTATTTTCCCAGAAAATAACCCATATCCTCGTGATGCTTTTTCTTGCGGCCAAACAAAACAAGCTGTGTCATTGTACCACTCAAATTACCAAATGCGTATTGATAAAATGGGTGTTGTATTGAATAGCGGTCAAATTCCACTGATTAAGTCAAGGTATATGGATTATATTAATAAAGAAGAACAACCATATGGTGTAAATGCGGTTGTGGCAATTATGTCCTATACTGGTTATAATGTGGAAGACGCAATTTTAATCAATGAGGGAGCCATACAACGCGGTATTTTTAGAACAACGTATTACTCTATGTATGAAGCGAGAGAAGAAAGCTCAAAAGTACAAGGAACTACATCAAACTCATATTTTTCGGATGTAATGTCTAAAAACGTGGTTGGTTTGAAACCCGGTTGTGATTATAGTCAGTTGGATAAATGGGGACTCATTCGGGAAAATACACCCGTTGATGATAAAATGGTGGTTATTGGTAAAGTAACATCCAACGCAATGGACTCTGAAGTTGTAGTTGATTCTTCTATTTTTCCTAAAAAAGGGCAACTTGGATTTGTTGATAAATCTTTTATTACTGAAGGTGAAGAAGGATTTAGAATTGCCAAAGTGCGTATTCGTGAGGAACGTGTTCCGGCAATTGGCGATAAGATGGCATCACGTGCCGGACAGAAGGGTACGCTGGGACTTATTATTCCAGAACAAGACATGCCATTTACAGCCGATGGTATTCGTCCAGATTTAATTATTAATCCACACGCAATTCCATCTCGTATGACAATTGGTCAATTAATTGAGTCTTTGTTGGGCAAAGCTTGTTGTGTATATGGAGGTTTTGGTGACTGTACTGCTTTTGCAAATAAGGGTCCCAACGCAGATGTATATGGTCATATGTTGGTGAAAGCGGGCTTCAATGCATCTGGTAATCAAATACTGTACAACGGAATGACTGGCGAACAATTATACTCTGATATTTACATTGGACCAACATACTATATGCGTTTGAAACATATGGTAAAAGATAAAATCAACTATCGCGCGTTGGGACCAAGAACGATGCTTACCCGTCAAACGGTTCAAGGTAGATCAAATGATGGTGGTCTCAGAATTGGTGAAATGGAACGTGATGGTGTAATGGCACATGGTGCGTCTGCCTTTTTGAATGAGTCGTTTATGATTCGTGGAGATGAATACTATATGGCCGTTTGTAACAAGACGGGCGCAGTTGCGATTTACAATCAAAACTTGAATTTATTTTTGAGTCCTTTTTCGGATGGTCCAATTAATTTCAATACAACTTTGGATGGAAAAATGAATATTCGTAATATCAGTCGTTTTGGTCGTTCTTTTAGTATTGTACGTATTCCTTATGCGTTAAAATTGTTAATACAAGAATTACAAGTAATGAATGTTCAAATGAGAATTATTACTGAGGATAATATTGACCAGTTAATAAATATGTCTTATTCAAATAATATTAACGAGTTATTGAAGTCAAAGGAAAATCTAGAAGAACTTGCAAGTAGTTACAAAGGAATGATTATGGGTAAAAAGAGAGAATTATATTCTAAACCAGTGACTAAGAATGTTCCAAAAGAAGTGCCAGAATATCCAGAGATTAAAATGGAGGAAACTCCAGAGTTCAAACCAGTTACTCCTTCCTTTTCTCCAGAAAGTCCTCCTTTTGCTCCGGAAAACATCGATAGTCCTCCTTTTGCCCCAGATAGTCAACCAAACACCGCCAGTCCTCCTTTTGCTCCGGGAAGCCCAGCATACAATCCAATCATTGGAAAGGAATATACTCCAACGCCCGAAAGTTCAGTATATAATCCAAATACACCAAGTAGTCCTCTTTATGCTCCAGAAAGTCCATCTATTCAACCACAAATTCAACCACAAACACCTTCCAGTTTTTCTCCTCCATTAGCTCCACAAGTTGGCGGACAACCAGTAAATATTACTCTCAGTATTGATGAAGTGAGTAAGTTGAAAGAAATGCTTGATGAAAAGAAAGAAAAGGAATTTGAACCAATTATTTTTGAAACAAAACCAAAAGACCCACCTAAAAGTATTTTTGATGTAGATGATGTTGTAAAAGTAGATGAAGATACAACAAGTTCTTCCACGTCAAATGATACAACAGATACATCTTCTAGTTCCAGTGGAGCTAAGAAAGTTATTATATTGTAAATGCTGAAGGAATGAAACGTACAACAAAATATATAAATAATAAAAATTGAATTAAAATGATACTATGTTATTATATTATTAATATAATATAATGACAACGATAAACAATTCAAGTAGTTTAATTTCATCCATATACAAGTCTCGTAAGACTATTTTGGAATTAATGAAAAAACAAAATTACAACACTGGCGACTATGATAATTTTAGTGTTAATGAGGTGAATACTATGTATCAAAATAAACAACTTGATATTCTTTTGGAAAAAAAACAAGACGAAAATGCACCTAACACGGTTAGAAAACAAAAAATATACATTACTTATTATTTAGCCAAAACACTTCGTCCACAAAATGTTCAAGAAATTATTGACGATTTGTTTAATTTAGAAGAAGTTTTAACAAAAGAAGATACATTAATGATTATTGTAAAAGATGATATGAATGAAACCTTGACGAATTTATTGAAACATATTTGGGAACAAGATGGAATTTTGATTATTATTCAAAGTATTAAAAGACTTCAATTTAACATTCTTGAACATACTTTGGTTCCAGAACATCGTGTATTAACAAATGAAGAAGTTGATAAGATTAAACTAAGATACAATATCACAGATGATTCGCAATTTCCAGACATTTCAAGATTTGACCCGGTTGCACAAGTCATCGGTATTCGTCCGGGACAAGTATGTGAAATCATTAGACCAAGTAAAACCGCAATTAATAGTTATTATTATAGAATTTGTGTTTAGAGTGTAAAATATTATATTCATAGATATTAGTAATAAGAATATAAATGGCAAGTCCTACAGATTATAGTTCAAAAATTCAAACATTAAAAGACCAGTTTTATCCGATATTGACAGATTATAAACAAGCTTTTGTAAATACAAATAAATATCCAGATGTTGGTGAGTATCAGACTATTTATGCATCTAGCAAAACAAATTTAGATAGTGCATTAACTGGTATTTTTTCTATAAGAACCAGTATTGAAACTAACCTCGAAACATTAAAAGACAAGTTGTTAGATTTAGACAAGAAAATTACCTATGAAAAAAGTATAAATACAAAATTAGTGAAACAATACGGACAGTTGAGTGGCAACAATAACGGTTCCGATGTTATGTTGGATGATTCTAAAAACTTGTATCAAAAGCAGTATGTGGCAAATGTCACATTATTTATTGGAATTTTTTTATTGACTGGAGTAATATATAAGGTTTTTAAACAAACTCCAATGGATGTTGTGGCAAGTGGAATAAAAATGCCAAATATGCAAAGATAAATCATTTCTTGTATTTTTAGAATTATTTTATATTATCATAGTGTATAAAATAATGCCATACGGAAATTTTTATGTTGGAAAAGATGGGTTTTTATATAAAAAAATGGGAGCTGTAGGAAACAGACGCAATTTTTCTTTAGGATTAATGTGTAATCAACCTACCGATATTAATAATAAGTATGTTTCTGGTTCTGGTGTATTTGGTGCAGTTTCATCCAATAACTATGCTATTAGACGTAAAATGATTCGTAACTCTGGAAACTGCACGAATAACAACTGCAGCATTAACTATTTTTTTTTGGGCGTTCCAATATGATATTAAATAATATCCTAATATAAAATATTATTTAATATATATATGACAACGCAAGACAATCAAAATATATCAACGATTCTAACTTTAGAATCTTTGGAAAAAGAATATGAAAATACAATGGTACTATATCAACAAGCACAGACAAATTATAATTCAGCTCTGAATGGAGTTGTTAGTAAAACAACAAGTTCTAATGTTGTAACAAGTAATGGAAAAAGATATGTACTAGTTCCTTCCAAGGTTTTTTGGGGAACGGGTGCGATTCAACAAAAGTCAGTTTCAACAATCGCTGAATGTACCGCATTATGTAGTGCAGACACAAAATGCACTGGTGCTACATTTGATTCGTCTGCAAAATCTTGTTGGACACGTAGTGGAAATGCTGGTTTAGTATCTGGTTCTTCAACTCAAACTGCAATCGTGAGTGAGTTAGTAAATGCTGCAAATACTTTAGACACTTTAAACGTAAAACTAGTTGAACTGTTAAAAAAAATGAATGATATAAATAAAACAACTACTGCGAATTTACAAACTAAAACAGATAATAATATTTCAACAAATAATATATACCTCGGTAAAAGATTTGAAAGATTAATGGCTGATAGAGAAAACATTAACAATATATTGAAAGAGTATGGTGAAATAAATATAAAAAATCAAGACCAAACTACGTATTTATACCAAAACCAGACATCTTATATATTGTGGAGTTTGTTGTGTTTTATCTTTATAATAATTGTTGTTAAATTATTAGTTTTTCCAAATGTAACTTTCAACTGGATAAGATTTTTCTTTTGGACAGTTATCGTGTCTTGTTTATTTATTTTAGTAAGTTTCTTGAAACTATCATATGCTTTTATTTTATTTTCAACTGTAATAGCTTTGATATTATTAATTGTAATGAAAATAGTTCCATCTCCTTAAAAACAAATTCAACATTATTATGAAAATAATAAAGAACGTAAAATATAAAAAGTATTATATTTTTATATTTTATTATATTAGTTAATCAACATATGGAAGCTATAAAATCAATGATGAATAAAATTGAAGAACGTAATTTGCCAGCCACACTAAAGCAAGGATTGAATTTCAAAAAGTATCAGAAAGAAATAACAACAAATCCCAGAGCCGTTGCCATTGCCAATGATTTAGAAGAAAAAGAGACAACAACTATTCAAGGATTCAACAATAGTTTGAATGAAGAAAATGAAGAGTCCGCACAAATTGTAGAAGGTTTTGCGACACAAGCGACGTCAATGTCTGAAACGATAATGACTCCGTCAAGTCCAGTCAGTCAAGAAATACTAAGTCAGTTATCACAGTTGGACAAATTACAAACAGAGTATAACAGTTTGCTTGAACAGTACAATACCGCAAATAGTTCTTCAGTTGATAAAGTAAAAACCACACTAATGAACGTAGTTAATAATCCATATGCTAATAAAAACGTAACATTGACAGACGGCAAAACATATTATGTTACTAACAAAGGTACGTCCAAACTATATGACTCAAATGCAACATATTATGCAACAAATGGAAAAAATAATTGCCCAAGCGGTTCAACCAGTTTAAACTTGAAAAGTTTATCAGACGTTACAACGAGTGGTTCAAATATGGTAAGTGGTCAATCTTGTGGAAATGAAGGTTCAAGTGTTTTTGTAAATAAAACATTAAACACACCAACTTCTGACTATCTAGGTTGTTATAACGATTCTACCACGACTCCAAGTATGAAAAGTGTAAATAATGGAAGTAAAATATACACTTATAGTAGTTGTCAAGAAGCAGCAGTTAATAGTGGAAGTTCTTATTTTGGACTGCAAGGTTTAGACAGTACGACAAATTTATCAGCTTGTTATATTAGTAATGACTTGCCAACTGCACAAAAGTATGGAGTAGCAAAATCAATGTGTAATGCTGATAGTAACGGATATGTATACGGTAACACATTAGTTAACGCCATTTACAAATCGCCAACTGGAGCAGCCACTTATGTTGGTACATATAAGGATACACCAACTCGCGCGATGACACTTGTGAATAATGGCAATACTTCATTCACATATGAAAGTTGTAAACAACAAGCAATAAATACTGGCAACACATATTTTGGACTACAAAGTTTCAATTCAAAAACTCAAACTGCCCAGTGTGCTTTGAGTAATGACTCTACCCAAGCTACACAGTACGGTGAAATACAAAATAGTTCTTACACTGGAAATGATAAAAAAACGTATGGAGGTAGTTTTGCAAATGCAATTTATCAGCTTGAGTCAGACTTGTCCAACTACAAAGGGTGTTATAATGATAGAGCAGATGCACCAGCAATGACCTCCTTAGGAAGTGGAAAAAGCACATATTCTTTTTCTACATGTAAAGATGAGGCGGTCAAAGGTGGTTATGGATATTTTGCTTTACAAGGAACCGCTTCTGGTTCTTCAAAGTGTTTTGTAAGTAATGATTTATCAAGTGCCAAAAAGTATGGTGAGGCTAAAAGTTGTAGTAAATCATTAGATGGCCAAACCTACGGTAGTAATGGAGTTAATGCAATTTACAAAATGAATGAGTTAGGTGATGCTAGTTCTGTAGGAAAAATGGGATATGTTGATTACAACTCCAATGTAACTGAATTCCCAGACTCAATGATTGGTCTTTCTCTAACATATGATAAATATGATAACTATGGAACAACGTTAGAAAGTACGAGTACTTTACAAAATGCAACTTATGATACTGCTGTTGCAAAATGTAACGGAAGTTCTAGTTGCTATGGATTCACTTTAGATTCATCAACAAATGTTGCAACTTTTTATGGTAAAGATATTGTTAACCCTTCAAAGAGAATATTAAAACCAAATACAACTTTGTATGTTCGTAATCAAATGTTACAAAATTTAAACAACGCTTGTAATAAACAAGTAGTCAATATAGATAGTTCTCAATGGAAAAATTATGTAAAGAAAAGTGGATATATGTCTCCAAGTTCAACATGTGACTTATCAACTGCTATTGTCTCTTCATCAAAACAGTCAAGTGAGATACAAGCGAAAATAATATCAAAAGCAAAAGAAATCATAAAAATATTAAATAACTTGAACAAAAAATCAGACTCAATAAATAACAAAACTGGATTGAATACAAACATGATTCAGTCAAATATTCAAAAATACAATGATGTTATTGTTGAAATGAGTGAGTTTACCGATGTTAGAGAAAACAATATTAGTAATATTGTAAAAGAAAGTGATATCAAAGTTTTACAAGAAAATTATGGATATATGTTTTGGAGTATTTTAGCAATAGCCACTGTAATTGTGACAATGAATGTTATGCGAAAGTAAAGTTATGGAAATTATAAAATTAATTTAAATTGTTATATATTTAAATTAATTGAAGAATTTATATTATATATTATCTTATTATAATCTATACATAATCTAGTATGGCAAGAACACTTGATAAAAATGAACAAACACTAACAAATATTCAAAATCTTCAGTCATTAGAGCAAAATCTATTCAATAGTTTAGCCACCGGTATTTCAAATGGAACATTAAAATCAAGCGACAAAGATAGTATTGTTAATCAAATAAATCAACTATCACAAATGCGTTCTAACTTATATACTTTTTTGAACGGTAACTCGTTAAATACTGTACAACATTTAGCAGCATCTAGCAACTTATTGTCACAACAAGCTCAAACTGTTATTGTTGTTGAAAATGAGTTAAACCACGCCAAGAATCAGTTGCTCGGTATGCAAAAAGATAAATATAGTAAATTAAGAATGGTTCAAATAAATACCTATTACGGTGATAGATATGCCGATCATAGTAGCATGATGAAATCAATCGTGATTATTTGTGCAGTGATTATTCTCATAACAATAGTGTTCAATAAAGGATTCCTTCCAAGTAGTTTGTACTCTATAATGTTAATAATTATTGTTGTTGTAAGTGCAGTTGTTTTATGGTACAAATATGTAATGTTGATTTCACACGATAGAATGAATTACGATGAATATGATTGGGGATTCAACCCAGATACCGCTCCAAAGTATAATACTGATAATCCTTCTGGAACAAATCCTTGGGCTTCTACTTCAGACTCATCATCATCATCAACGTGTGTAGGTTCTACTTGTTGTAACAGTGGAATGACATATGACTATACAAACAATATTTGTGTTGTTTCTAATAGTGCAACTAACGCTGCTTCAGCTGATGTTGATAGTAGTACAGTAGATGGTATTGCTGGTTCAGTGACCGAGGAAATGGGTTCATATGCTGCATACTAATAA
>Ga0114968_10001784_pt1 | contig 16599 bp, 14 predicted proteins | sample M_130807_EF_Meta_FD_87020 | JGI IMG/M metagenome (GOLD analysis project Ga0114968, IMG submission 87020) | Freshwater microbial communities from Lake Montjoie, Canada to study carbon cycling - M_130807_EF_MetaG | ecosystem: Environmental > Aquatic > Freshwater > Lake | place: Lake Montjoie...
CTCACATTGATGTTGCCAAAATTATTTAGGGTAGCACCTGTAGTGGCTCCAACTGTATTACATGAGCCACTCATGCAGTTGTTTGCACTACCACCTGAATTTACAGCCCAAATTGGCAAATGATCAGAAGTGCCGCCGCCTGCATTTTTTTTGCGTGTTTTTACAAATGTACCAGAGCTTGTCTGAATCCAGACCGCCATGACATTTTTATTTCCTGTATATGATGTATGAGGGACTTGGGTAAAAGATAAAGTAAGTGTTCCTTGAGTTTGAGCGAATAGAAAATTGCTAAGAATTAATGCAATTGTTAAAATGGGAGTTTTCATTGTAAAAAAAATTTGGGTGAATTTAAGAAATTTATGGGTTTTATAAAAATTATTTGGTTTTTGCCTTAATTGATGCACAACGTGTGGCTTCCTTGCGCGCTTTGCGCTCTTTGTGCAGCACAAGAGCAGCTTCTGCGCAAAAGCAATGTGCGTCAGCATTTCCGCCATCGAGCTTGTTTACTTTTTTGAAATCAGTCAGTGCTTTATGGTAATTGTGTTGTTGCAAATAGCGTTCACCCCTTAAAAAATAAGCATCTGCAAGGCGTGGTGTTAAGCCCAATTGGCTAGTGAAATCAGCAATGGCACCTGTTTGGTCTCCTATTCTTGTCTTGATGATACCACGGTCAAGATAGATTTCTGACACGAATGGGTCTAGTGCAATTACTTGATCAAAAAAGGGCAGCGCCTCGGCAAAACGCTCTTCATATGATAACTGAATGGCTTGGGCGTAAAGTAAATTGACTGTCGGGTTCTTTGAAACAACTATGGAATCTTGGGCGCACACTAAAAAAGTGCCCATGAACCATACGATTAAACAGAACAAACGCGATTGCATTAATTATCTAATTTGCCTTGCTGAATCCAGCAACTAATTTTTTGGATGGTAGAATCGGGTAGTGCAGGGCCACCAATTGGCATGAGTTGGTAGGAGTTGGCTTTCATAGAACCAACTACCGCGTTTGCATTGGCCGCAACGGCTGTGTAATTACTTAGGTCGTAACCACCCGAAGCATTTCCTTGGTTGTGGCAACTGATGCAATTTGCTTGTAAAATTGGCATGACATCATTTGCAAAAGAAATGGTAGTGTTACACTGTTGGTCTATCGGTGTAACTTTTTCGCGGGTACATGAAAAAAGGGCCGCAGATCCGATGATCAAAATGAATATTGCTTTCATGTCTACTTGCTTTGTGCCGGAATATCAAAATTCACTTTCATAATATCTGGAACGGCATCGCTTTTTTTACCGACCTTGAAATCCATGCGGTTCACGTTAAAAGTTCCTTTAAAGCTGATCTTATTTCCAGACTTGGTATAAGTAGCCGGGACAGTGACCGTTTTTGTTGTCCCTTTAATGGTGAGATTTCCGATGATGTTGTAGGTATTCCCCTCTTTCTTTTCAACTTTGGTAGACTTGAATTTGGCAAATGGATTCTTGGCGGAATCAAACCATTCTGGTGTTTGCGCCTTTTTATTCATCATGCCATTTCCTGTTGAGATGGTACGTACATCGATTTTGAAGTCAAAATTTGAACTTGCAAGGTCTTTTTCATCGAAATCGATATTACCCTCCATGGTCTTAAAAGAACCGGATGGATCTTTACTTTTAAACTCAATTGAGAAATCTTTTGAGACTTCGTAATGGTCCAAAATGAGATAAGTAAATGCGCCAAAAAGGAAAATGGTACTAAAAGAGATAAGGGAGATTTTGAGAGTTTTCATATTTATTTATTTTTTATTCGATAACAAATTTTCTGCCAACTGTGAAGCCAAAACGGAATTGACCTTTCTGCCATTGCTCAGTAGTGTAGGGTATAAATTGGGATTCGCCGATGCCGCCAGAGTTGGTAATGTTGATGGTGAAGTTGTGACCAAAAGTAAACCACTCGAGTGCAATGGCACCACTGTTGGTAAAGCCGGATTGGCGCGTTTGACTACCATTGAAGCAATAGTAATATTCACCGATAAGCGCAAAGCGAGATGTGAGTCTGATTCGGCCCGACACACCTAATGCAAAAAGGTCGTTGGCATCGGTATTGGCCACGTAGTTGCGGTGTACGAGTGTTGGTGAAAATTGCAAAGCACCACGATTTCCGAAATGATGTGCGATATTCACTTGCGCGAAATAGTTGAGCCGATGAATCGCTTTTGGAAAATGCGTCACCAAGCCTTCGTCTTGAGCGGCAGTCATGTAGGTGAAGCTCGAACCGGCTACCGCTGTAATGCTCAGTGGTGATTTTTCTGCTTCTTGAGAGATGACTTTATATTTGACAAAACCATCGACTAAAGAACGATAAGGCGCGCCAGTTCCTTTTGAGCGTCCAAAGCCTACCATCAGTTGGTCAGTAATCCCGTATTCTAAGGCAATGCGCATATCGGAAAGGTTGTCAAAACCAAACATGTTTTGAACCCCGCCATTGACGCCGCCTATGTCGCCAAAGCGATGCTCGATACGAAATTCGTAGGTGCCTTTGCTGAGTGTTTCTACTGAATGCCCATTGACCACGCGCGTAGAGGAGAAAGTGCTGATGGGTTCTGAGTATTCCTCTTCGGTACTTGATTCGGAAGGTTCTTGCGCAAATAAAGTGATGGGAAAGATGAATGCAAGTGGGAGAATGTTGGAAATTTTCATTTGTAATTGTTTGAACTGATTGTAAGACGCACGGTTTAGCAAAAAGTTGGATGCTAAGAAAAAATATTTATACGTTGCAAAAACTATCGTTTTTTTCTTTTGTCGGCAAGCCATTTTGGAACGGTGGCCTCTTGCTGTGGGGTATCTAGGAGTTTCTCGAGGAGGTCTGGACGCTTGGCTTTCTGAAGGCGCTGGCGAATCCAGTCTTTATTCTCCTTTTTATACCAAAAGAAATAGCGGTTTTGATTGAGCTTCTCCTCTCTGGTTTTGACGGTATTGACCGGTTTGAGCGTATATGGATGAACACCTGTGTAGTAAATGACTTCGGCAACCGTCATGGGGGTTGGCGTAAAATCTTGCACTTGTTCTAGCTGAAAACCCATGTCTTTGGTTTCTGCAGCGAGGTTGGCCATATCGATTTCTTCACAACCAGGGTGTGACGAAATGAAATAGGGAATAAGTTGTTGTTTGAGGCCGTGTTTGGCAGACAAGCGGTCGTATTTTTCTTTGAATTTATGGAAATACTGAAACGAGGGCTTGCGCATAATTTTAAGCGTGGCATCTGAGGTATGCTCGGGTGCCACTTTGAGCCGGCCGGATACGTGGCGCGTGATGACTTGCTCGATGTATTCATCGTGGTTGCCGTCTTCGTTGTTTTTGTTGAAGTCGTCTACTAAGAGGTCGTAGCGGATGCCAGAACCTACGAAAGCTTTTTTAACACCAGGGAATTGATCGATTTTGCGGTAGAGATCGGTCATTTGTTTGTGGGAGGTGTCTAGGTTATGACAGATCACGGGATGGATACAACTCGGTGAAACACACTTGGCACAAATAGCTTCGTCTTTGCCTTTCATGCGATACATGTTAGCAGACGGGCCACCGATATCGGAAAGATAACCTTTGAACTCGGGGTGTTTGGTGAGTTCTTCGACTTCTTTGAGGATGGACTTTTCACTGCGCGAAGCGATGAACTTGCCTTGGTGCGCAGAAATGGTACAGAAACTACAGCCACCAAAACAACCGCGGTGGGTATTGACCGAGAATTTGATCATGTCGTAGGCTGGAATCGCACCGCGTTTTTTGTATTTGGGGTGCGGCAACCTTGTGTAAGGCAGGTCATAAGAGCCGTCCATTTCCTTTTCGGTCATGGTTTTGAACGGCGGATTGATGACTAATGTTTGAGCGCCAACTTGTTGTGTGATGCGATTGGCAGCCCATTTATTGGATTCCACCTCGACAATTTTGAAATTGGCTGCATATTTGAGTTTATCTTTTAAACAGACTTCATGACTAGCGAGCTCGATTGTTTCCCAATTTTTATTTTTCGGAAGTTCTCGGTCGGCATCTTGTAAAAAAGCTACTTGATTGATGGTCTTGGCTTGTTCGAAAGGTACGCCGCGTTTTAACAAGCGCAGTAAAGTTCTGAGCGGTTGTTCGCCCATACCGTAAACGAGTAAATCAGCTTTGGCGTCCACAAGTATAGAGGGCATGAGTTGGTCCTTCCAATAATCGTAGTGGGAAACCCTTCTCAATGAGGCTTCAATACCACCCAGCAAAACAGGAACATCTGGATAAAGATCTTTGAGGATATTGCTGTAGACAATACTGGCGTAGTCTGGTCGAAAACCAGCTTGGCCACCCGGCGTGTAGGCGTCTGTGGAACGCAAGCGCTTATTGGCGGTATAGTGATTGACCATGGAGTCCATGCAGCCGGCGGTGACGCCAAAGAAATATTTGGGTTTACCGAGCTTTTTGAAGTCGCGGAGGTCGTCTTTCCAGTTGGGTTGGGCAACAATGCCAATCCGGAAACCTTCGCTTTCAATGATGCGGCCAATAACAGCTGTTCCAAAACTTGGGTGGTCTACGTAGGCATCGCCGGAGATAAGGATGACATCAAAGGCATCCCAGCCTCTTTTTTCTGCTTCCTTTAAAGATAAAGGGAGCCAATCGGAAATCGGGCGCTCTGGGTTCATGTTACAAAGATACACCAAGAACAATGCGTCGTGAATTTTGTTGTAATTTTGTAGCTCAATTTACTCATTATTTACTCTAAATTAAGATCAAAATGGCTTTTGAACTTCCCGCTTTACCTTATGCTTATGATGCATTAGAACCGCATATCGATGCGCGCACAATGGAAATCCACCATTCTAAGCACCACCAAGCCTATACAACCAACCTCAATAACGCAATTGCAGGTACCGATATGGAAAACATGTCTATCGAAGAAATATTAATGAACTGCAAAGACAAACCAGCAGTCCGCAACAACGGTGGTGGTTTCTGGAACCACAACCTTTTTTGGGAAACCATGGCTCCTAACGCTGGCGGCAACCCAACTGGAGAACTCGCAGCGGCTATCGATGCAGCATTTGGTTCTTATGAAGCATTCAAAGACGAATTCGCCAAAGCAGCCACCACACGTTTTGGTTCAGGCTGGGCTTGGTTGTGCGCTAGCAATGGTACACTTGAAGTATGCTCAACACCCAACCAAGATAACCCACTCATGGGCGAAGGTTGCAACGGCACACCTCTTCTTGGCCTAGACGTTTGGGAACACGCTTACTATCTACACTACCAAAACCGTCGTCCAGACTACATCAATGCGTTTTTTAATGTCATCAACTGGGACGTTGTTGCCGCTAAATTTGCTGCAGCGAAGTAAGATTAAATAGCTTAATCAAAAAGGGCGGCCCTGCGGGCCGCTCTTTTTTGTTGTGTTATGTTTACGTTAACAAACCGAAATAATATTGAGAATGGCAACGCAACAGCCTACATTTGTTTTCAAAATCTCAAAATATGGCTGGTATATTAAGTTATTTCTTACCCAAAGACAAAGTTTTCTATTCGCTATTTGAAAAAGCAAGTGACAATCTAGAAAGCATTGCTCAAAAATTGTTAACAGTTGTTCATGAAGCCGATTACAACAAACGTGCTGCCATCATTGAAGAAATGCGCGACATCGAACACCAAAACGACAATATTACCCACGAGATTTTTATTGAATTAGGCAAAAACTTCATCACGCCGTTTGACCGTGAAGATATCCACGCATTAGCCTCTGCCCTAGACGATATCGCCGATTATATTTATGCATCGGGCAAGAAAATCAATTTCTACAAAATTGACCCCATATCTGATCACGGCATCCAGAAAACTGCTGCAGCCATCAACGACGCAGTCATCGCTGTAAAGGCAGCTGTTATGGAATTGCGCAACCTCAAAAACACTCAAAAAATTATTGAGTGTGTGATCAAAATCAATAGTATTGAAAACAATGCAGACAATATTTTTGACATGAGTATTGAGCAATTATTCAATTCAGATGTAGACGCCAAAGAGTTGATCAAAAGACGTGAGCTTTATATGGTCATGGAAACGGCTACAGACAAATGTGAAGATGCTGGAAACGTCATCGAATCTATCGTTGTTAAATACGCCTAATTTCTAGGCCCCACCATTTAAAGACAAACAGATGTTTACTTTATTACTTGTCGTGATTGGCATTGCGTTACTTTTTGACCTCGTCAATGGGTTTCACGATGCAGCGAACTCTATTGCAACAGTTGTTTCAACAAAAGTACTCACGCCTTTTCAGGCGGTACTTTGGGCAGCAATGTTCAATATCATCGCTTTCTGGGTATTTGACATGAGTGTGGGTAATACCGTTGCCAAAACCGTAGACAACAACGCTATTGACCTTTGGGTCATTTTAGCAGGTTTGTTGGCAGCTACCTTTTGGAACCTACTCACTTGGTTGTTGGGTATTCCTTCTTCCTCCTCCCACACACTCATTGGTGGGTTTGCAGGTGCGGCTGTTGCGCATGCGGGAATGAGTGTCATTGATAGTGGCGAGATTATTAAAGTGATTTTATTTATTTTCTTGGCCCCATTTATTGGCGGATTTATTGCTTATCTAATTGCTGTAGTTACTATTTCTCGGTCTTTCAGAAATAAAATACTTGTTATTTTAGCCCTCTCAGGATTGACTATTTACATGATGCAATACATGATTGATTTCCTAGACATGAAACCAATTATGATGTATATCGTCATTGGCATGATTGCGATATTCATTATCGTTTATACCTGGTTTGAAATTGTATATGGCTCGAAAAGACCCTCAGCAGTTAAAGAAGCGAGTATGCATAAAAAGTTGCAGTTGCTCTCCTCTGCAGCGTTCTCACTTGGTCATGGTGGAGCCGATTCTCAAAAAGTGATGGGTATCATCTGTGCGGCTTTGCTCGTTTATGGCAACATGGGCCGCCAGGGCAAACTAGATCAACCCGTTCCTAAAGATTTGCGTATTACCGAACTCATGCAAATTGAGTACAAAAAAGCAGACGGGAAAAAGCATAAATACAAACCTGAAGTTGCACAAGTTGACGGTCAGTTATATTTTCTCGACCACAATGAAGTGATTGATGCAGCAAGTGGTAAAGCAATTTACACAGAAGATGGCAAACCACTTCACAAAGTTGAAGGTGTACCAACTTTTCAACAAATCAACAACGCAATACACAAAATTGAAATCTACACTTTTGGCAAAGCGCTTTGTGATGCCAAAACAGATGATACCATTTTTCTGAAAAACAAGCTCAATCAATCTTATCAATACGCTCGTATTTTTGGTGAATATGTCAACCAAAATACCGGGGCTTTGCACAAAGGACACGAAATCAAAACCAAAGTACACTCTGAAACGATGCCAATGTGGGTGGCGTTCGGATGTTACCTCATGATAGGTTTGGGAACCCTAATGGGTGGCTGGAAAATTGTTAAAACAATGGGAACTAAGATCACCAAGGTGACGCCGCTGGAAGGTGTTTGCGCCGAAACCGCAGGGGCCCTTACCCTGTTCACGGTATCTCAGTTTGGAATCCCGGTTTCGACAACCCATACCATTACGGGTTCAATCATTGGCGTTGGCGCCACCAAACGACTCAGCGCAGTGCGTTGGGGTGTAACCATCAACTTACTTTGGGCTTGGATCCTTACCATCCCGGTAAGTGCTTTATTGGCGGCTATTTTTTATCATGTCATCATTTGGTTCAAGTAAAAAATCCTCGATTTTCATTGAAAAAGGGCGCATATGCGCCCTTTTTTATTAATTATTCATTCAGTTTTTAAGTTATTTTAAAATTTCTTAACTTTATTGCGAATCATAAAAAATCAACTATGAAAAAACTATTACTTACATTCAGTGCCATCGCACTATCTGTTGCAACTTATGCGCAGGTAATTGTTGCTGGCGTCTCGCCACAAAGTATTGTGGCCAATTACACCCACACTTGGGCTGATCCAGGAAGCGCCTGGGGAACACCAGATTTTAACGTACCAGGAACCTATGTGCAGGATACCCTTATGATTGTTGACGACGGATCTACTGGTTTGAACGCTCAGGGCAACCCTATTTCTGCAGAAGGCTGTAACCCACTTATCAATGACCTTACAGGTAAAATTGCCGTTGTATTCCGCAACACTTGTGAGTTTGGAGCAAAAGCTTATAACGCACAAAATGCAGGAGCTGTTGGCGTTATCGTTGTCAATCGCAACCCAGGTGAAGTCATCTCCATGGGGCCCGGTGTCGACGGTGCAAACGTAACAATTCCAGTCGTAATGATAGACATCAACGACGGTTTATCACTTATCGCTGAAATGGCAAATGGCCCTGTTGTCATGTTTTTGGGTAACAAAACCGGATTGTTCCCGAACGACGGTGGCATTTCTGGAGGCGCCACTTTATTGCCTCGTCAAGCCATGATCCCTTCTCTGTTGGCACAAAACGGAACAGAGTTCAATTTTGACCTCGGTTCGCGCGTATACAACTACGGTAACCAAGCGCAAACTGGTATGTCTTTAAACGCTAAAATCACCAATTCATCTGGTGCATCTGTCTATGACAACACAGCAACTGGCATCAACTTAGTTGCTGGGGACTCTGTAGATGTTTTCCCTGGTGGTACATTCAGCTTGCCAAACTTCTCTTTAGCTTCTTACCCTGCAGGTACTTACACGCTTACTTATACGTTGTTGTTGAGCGGTACAGACGACTACAATGCAGACAACAGCCTTGTGTCTACTTTTACCGTAACTGATTCTTTATTCAGCTATGCACAAGCTGACGCTACAACTGGTAAGCCAACTGGTGGTAACTACTACCGCCCAGGCACCAATAACCAAACGTATTCGTCTTGCCAAGTCCTTGACAACGCAAATGCAAGCCGTTTGAAAGCCGATGGTATCTGGTTCTCTGCTACCACTTCTGCATCTTCAGGTGTACTCCTTACGGGAGAAGAAATGGCACTATACCTCTACAAGTGGGAAGATGTCTTTACCGACCTCAACGACGCTAATTTAGCATTCAACACGCTTACAGAAGTAGCCAACGGATTCTACTACTATCCTGATGATCTTCAAGGAGAAACCGTTTATGGTGCCTTCACTACACCTGTTGCTTTACTAGACAACCAACGTTACCTTGCATGTGTACAAACCGTAAACCTCAACCTTTACATGGGTCATGAAAGCAGTACAAACCTTACTTGGAACGAGTCTTACTACCTTCAGCCAATGGCACCTAACGAAAGTGATGTTACTTGGTTTGCTGCTGGTTTCGGTTCAGACATCCCAAGCTCTTTGGCAATTGCTGTTTCAAACAACGATGTGAACGTTGCTGAATTGAATACGGTTGCAGGTAAAGCTTTTCCTAACCCCGCTAACGACGTAGTTATTGTTGCGATCGAAGGTGAAGGAACAGCTCAATTGACAGTTACAGATGTTGCCGGTAAAGCAGCTATGTCTGCTTCACTCAACCTTGCAGCTGGTCAAGACAACGTAAATATCGCAAGCTTGACTTCAGGTCTTTACATTTTCAACGTTACACTTGAAAACGGAAAAACTGCCCAATTCAATGTTGTGAAAAAATAAGTTCCACTCATTTTGAACTGAAAAGGGACGGGCAACCGTCCCTTTTTTATTTGCTATCTTTGTGGTATGTCAAAAGCATCTTATACCGTTACAGCAGCACTACCTTACGCCAATGGCCCCCTTCATTTAGGACATGTTGCAGGCGTTTACTTACCCGCCGATATTTTTGTTCGTTTCTTGAGAATGAACAACCACGACGTCGCATTTATTTGTGGCGCCGATGAACACGGTGCAGCCATTACCCTGCGCGCCAAAAAAGAAGGGCTCAGCCCCAAAGACATCGTAGACAAATACTACGGCATCATTAGAACTGCGTTTCAAGACTTTCAAATTAGTTTTGACATCTTTCACCGCACCTCAAGTGAGCTACACCATCAAACTTCTGCCGACTTTTTCAAGCGACTTTATGACCAAGGCCAATTCACCGAAGAAGTTTCAGAACAATATTTTGACGAACAGTACCAACAATTTTTAGCAGATCGCTACATCACCGGCCAGTGCCCCAAGTGTAGTAATCCTAACGCATATGGCGACCAATGCGAAAAATGCGGTTCAGACCTCAGCCCTACTGAGCTCATCAATCCAGTCTCTACCTTAAGCGGTAGCAAACCGATTCTCAAGAGCACTTCTCATTGGTATTTACCCATGGACCAACACGAAGCATGGCTCAAAGACTGGATTCAAGAAGGTATCTTAGATGGGCAAAAACAACACGAACCCAAAGAATGGCGCAACCAAGTTATTGGTCAGTGCATGTCATGGATCAACGGAGGCTTACGCCCCCGCGCCATGACCCGCGACCTCGATTGGGGTGTGAAAGTACCACTCCCCAATGCCGACGGCAAAGTGCTGTACGTATGGTTAGACGCACCAATTGGCTATATTTCAGCTACCAAACAATGGGCCTTAGACAACGGCAAAGACTGGGAACAATACTGGCTCAAATCTAAAGCCAAAGACCGCAAGTTGGTGCACTTTATTGGTAAAGACAATATTGTATTTCACGCCATTATCTTCCCAATTTTACTCAAAAATCACGGCGATTTCATTTTGCCTGACAACGTTCCGGACTACGAATTCCTGAACCTCGAAGGCGACAAATTCTCCACCTCCAGAAACTGGGCGGTTTGGCTACATGAATACCTCGAGTCCTACCCCGATAAAATCGATGAGCTCAAGTATGTGCTCACCGCAATTGCCCCCGAGACCAAAGACTCAGAATTTACCTGGAAAGAATTCCAAACGCGCGTCAATTCAGAACTTGCCGACATCATGGGTAATTTCGTCAACCGCACCTTGGTACTCACCAACAAATACTACGAAGGCCAAGTGCCTGCAGCAGGTCAGTTCACCGAAGAAGACCAGCAAATCATTGCACAAATTCAAGAGATCCCATCTCGCATCTCGAAACTTGCCTACGCCTATAAGCTGCGCGAGGCCCAAGCCGAAATGATGAATTTTGCGCGCATCGGCAACAAATATTTAGCTGACAACGAACCTTGGAAACTCATCAAAACCGATCCAGCGCGCGTTCAAACCATTATGCATTTGGCGCTTCAAATTACAGCCAATCTCCAAATTGCGAGTCAACTATTCTTGCCCGCAACCGCGGAGAAACTCGCCAAAATGCTCAATGCCTCCTGGACGCAGTATACCGACCTCGGCCGTACCGACCTATTGCAAGCTGGCCACCAAATTGGCGAAGTGCAGATCATGTTTGCCAAAATCGAAGATACACTCGTCGAAACAGAAATCAATAAATTAAAGGCCACAGCCCCACAAAATAACTACCCACCTATGAAAGACGCCATCGCCTTAGACGACTTCACCAAAATGGACCTCCGCATGGGCACCATCTTGGCCGCTCAAAAAGTCGAAAAAGCAGACAAGCTACTCCAACTCACCGTAGATACCGGCATCGATCACCGCACCATCGTCTCCGGTATAGCAGAACACTACGCCCCCGAAGACATCATCGGCAAAACAGTCCTCGTTCTTTTGAACCTCGAGCCCAGAAAAATCCGCGGTATCGAATCACAAGGCATGATCTTAATGGCTGAAAACGAAGAAGGTAAGCTCAGCTTCCTGTCCTCCGAAAAAGAATTCGGCCCGGGTCCTACCGTCCGCTAAACATTTTTTTTATCGTTGGCATCTTGCAGAACCCAAAAAAGTTCGTATCTTTGTAGTCCCAATACGAAAAACAATCACGTTTCAAGATATATTGCGGGGTGGAGCAGTTGGTAGCTCGTCGGGCTCATAACCCGAAGGCCACAGGTTCGAGTCCTGTCCCCGCTACTAAGGAAGAAAAGTCGTCAATTATGGCGACTTTTTTCTTTTTATGCCTCTCCACAACCCTTGTAAATATTGGGATTATACGAAAAAAGGGGTTAATGTTTGAGGTTAGATAATTTCGTTTTACGGGACGAATTACTAAACCCTCGGGGAACACCGTTTTTTGGATCCGCAATTTAGTCTCAAGGTCTTAAGAATCCCAATAGTACTTTATGTTTCGGGCTATTTCAATTGCTTCAGCTATAAACATTACGGAGTTAGACAACTTTTTACGAAGATTAAATAAAATCTTGCTTGAAGAGAATATTTTTGCGCAAAATTACTCAAACAAGTCTACGCTGTTACCTGTAGACATTATTGTAATAATTTATACTCTTTCGTTAAAATTTAAAACTATAACCTATCCTTATTACTTGTGTCTCATAATAATCGGTGCTAATGTATTTAAATCCTTGCCCCTGAATCTCTTTTTTGATAATCATAGTATTTAAAATATCTGTTGCATTAAGAAATAATTCGCCTTTCCCTTTTTGTATACACTTTTTAATTCCAAGATCTATTGAGAAACGTTGGGCAATTTTTCCTTGCGGAATAATGTCTGGAGCCAAATAAATTGTGGTTAATTGTGCATCAAAGTTTTTAGGCAAATGAAAAGTACTATTCAGTTTTAAGTTCCCTGAAATAATTTCTTGTTTGTCTGATACATAAGTACTCGGAATAGGATATTTGTTTTCGACACTAAAAGAATTGATTTGATTATGATACCCATTAACGTTTAAATTAAAGGAATACCATTTTGCAACATCCTGTGTCAATACAATTTCTAAACCTGTATTATAACTTCTACCTGCATTTTGGAATATTGCGTATATTATATTGTTGTTTGGAACAATGCTCGATATTCTTGTAATTGTTCCATCCGTAAATCGGTGGTAAGTGGCTAAATATAAATAGCCTTTATCCCAACTTTTTTTGTACCCAAGTTCAAATGAATTTGTAAACTGTGGCCTTAGTGCAGGATTTCCAACTTTAATAATTTCGGCATCATCGTATTTTGGAAATATTCTTATATCTACCTCATTCGGTCTGTCAACTCTGCGATTATAAAAGATTGAAATTTTGTTACGATCATTTAATTTGTATGCTAATCTTCCATTTGGGAATGGCTGTGTATAATGATATCCATCACTTTTATAAGTGTTATGATTGGGATTTACATCATATTGAATTTTCACATATTCTATGCGCAATCCTAACTCTGCTTCCCATTTTTTGTTTTCAAATATATAGTTTCCATAAATGGCAGGTATTAATTCTTTATAGGTTGCCCATCCACCTGCATTGGTGTCTAAAACAGAATTTACTCCAGGAATAAATTGCATATTAGTCGGGATATTCCTATTTCGAAGTCTTATGCCAGTTTCAATTCGACCGAATTTCAATGGTTTTATATAGTCAAAATTAAAATCATACACCTGTTCGTCCGATAACAATTTAAAAGCATCTGTTCCTTTTGTTGTCGGTAAATAGTTATCGTAAAAATATTTTTCGTCTTCTCTATGAAATGTATAATTAAAACCAATATTTAATAAATGACCTGCTTGTTCAAATTTATACTGATAGGCTGCAGTTGCCATTACGGTTGTTTTTAGTTCGTCCTCCAAAAATTGCCACAACCTACTTCTAATTGTATTATCTGCATTAAAAAAAGGCTGGTCACCTCTGTCAATTATTTTTTCGCTTGCGTATAATGCTGAAATCGTTAGCGTGTTTTTTTGATTTATACTCCAATCAAACCCTGTCTTTGAAGTAAAAAAGTTGGTATTCCGATTTCTTTTTAATTGCTGATTAATAATAGTACCATTAACATAAGTTCTTGTCACAAATTCATTCTTATTAAGGGTTTGAGTATAAAGATTATCTGCTTGAAAAAATACATTGATCTTCTTTTTTCGATAATTTAGAGACAAGGTTGGATTGATTTTAGGTGTAAATTGATATTGAGGTCTTATAGTTGGCAGGTTTTCTTGCCTAACCCATAAAGACCCTAAACCAGTTGTGAAACCAACTTTTCCATTAAAACCTTCTTGTTTGTTTTTTTTCATAACAATATTGATGATACCCGCATTTCCATTTGCATCATATTTTGAGGAAGGATTATTAATGATTTCAATTTTTTCGATTGCTGAAGCTGGGATATTATCTAATCCTGATTGACTACCAAACCCAGTTAAGGCAGTTTGTTTACCGTCAATCAACACTGTTACTTTATCATTACCTCTTAATTGCACCTTACCATCTTGAACTGTTACTCCTGGCAAATTTTGCATTGTTTGTAAAACTGAACCTCCGCTTTGGCTAATGTTATCTTCAACCTTAAAGGACTTTTTATCCATTTTAGCGGAAACTACATCTTGTTTTGCGGAAACTACAACCTCAGTCATTGTTTTTGTATCTTCTTTTAAATCTATTGTAGATACATCCAAAAATTCCGAAAGGCTTCCAACATAAATAGATTGCCTTTTAGTGACATAGCCAATAAAAGAAATATCTAAGTAATAGTTGTTAGGTTTAACATTTGAAAGCGTAAAACGGCCTTCTTCGTTACTTACTGTTCCTGTTACAAAGGCACTATCCTTAACGGTTTTCAATACTACATTTACATAAGACAAAGCGGTTTTATTTGCTTTGTCTTTGATTAAACCAGATATGGTAACGCCTTTGTTTTGACTAAAGGCATTGGTAGTTAAAAATGTAAGAAAGATTACTTTTGAAATGAATTTTGCTTGCATTGTCAGTTACTAAATTTAGTTTTTTAATTTCTTTAATGAATTCCCCATTACTATCAAAAAACAAAGCCTTTCCTTTGATTTCTGCTTCGTAAATTACCGAGCCTTTCGCATCGGTAATTTTAGAAGCATCTTTTAACTTCTGTCCTTTGTAGTTAGCTTTTACATTTTCTAAAACACCTTTGGGTAATTGGTTTAATTCAATCTCTACTTCGGTTTCCAATAGTGTAAATCGACTGCTCCCAAATGAAACCTTCAAGGCGTGTTTCTAATGTTTCTTGCGCCGAGATAATGTTTACTCCTTCGGTTTTGTTTTATCTTTTCAGTTCCTTCAATATTTCAAAGCCGTTGCTGTGAGGCAAAACATAAGGTCAAGCAATATGCAGTCATAGATTGAAATTTTGCTAATGGCTGTTTTTGTATTTTTGTCCCATTGATAAACAAAACTGTTACCTGTCAAATAGTTTTAAATGCTATTTGCAAGCTCTTGCTCATCATCTATGATTAATACTTTCATTTTAACAAAGATAGGTTTTCAATTTCTAAGAAATTTAGAATTTCAGAATAATTACAGGGTCGCTAGACACGAATACTTATACTCAATATTTGTTGAAATAAAACTTATGAAAAAAGAATTAGACCTTTAATTTTACTCGGACAAACCAGAATACGAATCTCCTAATTACAAAACTGTTGAATATTCAGGACGTTTTGAAAACCATATTCGTATTTCAACATTGGACGAAATAGATAATCAAGTAATTAGCTTCATCAAATCATCATACAACTTATTCAAAAAGTAAAGGGAAATATGCAAACTTCAAACAATACAATTTTAATTACTGGAGGTGCAACAGGCATCGGACTTGCTTTGGCGGTTGAGTTTTTAGACAAAGGCAACGAAGTAATCATTTGTGGCCGACGAGAAAACGCTTTAAACGAAGCAAAGGCCAAATATCCTAAACTACACGTACGCCAAGCCGACCTCTCAAACATTGACGACCGTAAAAGTTTAGCAAATTGGACGACACAGAATTTTCCAAAACTGAATATACTTGTGAACAACGCTGGTATACAAAGAGAGTTTTTATTGGACGATAAAAACGTAGCTGACAAATTTGAAAACGAAAACGAAATTGAAATTAATTTGACGGCACCAATTCATTTGACAATGCTATTGTTACCACAATTGAAACAAAAACAAAATTCAGCAATCATCAACATCTCGTCAGGACTTTCTTACGTCCCAATATCAATTATGCCTGTTTACTGTGCAACAAAATCAGCTTTACATTCATTTACTAAATCATTGCGTTATCAGTTGCGTAATGATAATATAAAAGTTTTTGAAGTTTCGCCTCCAGTTGTCGATACAGCCCTTGACAACGGTGCAAGAGATGAGCGTGGACAGACTAACAAAGGGCTAAAACCAGAAGTTGTTGCTATTGAAACGCTAAAGGGCTTGAGAAGTGACAACTATAATATTGCAGTTGGACAAGTGAAAATATTGCGAATAGTATCTCGAATTATACCGACAATAATATTCCAGATTCTTAACGGAAAAGTCAAGCGATGAGAGAAAAAACTGGAATATTAAACGAGATTAACAAATAAAATTTGAAAAAAGTCGATCATGAAAACTACACTCCTACTTCTTCTTTTCACCTCTTTTTTGGGTGTGAACGCCCAGCAAAAACCACAAACGCAAATTATCGAAGGTATGGTAGTTGCCGGCTACGTGGATAATGGAGCTTATTTGAATTTCGCGGGGCCAAATATCAGTTGGCAGAAAGGGCAATCTAAAGTACTGCTTGGAATGCTGCCTTCCCTACGCTACAAGATAGATCAAGGTGCTACAGTGAATGCGCGCATTTACCCAGCCCTCGGAGCCGGACTTTCCTATTCTTATC
>Ga0114968_10001786_pt1 | contig 16589 bp, 19 predicted proteins | sample M_130807_EF_Meta_FD_87020 | JGI IMG/M metagenome (GOLD analysis project Ga0114968, IMG submission 87020) | Freshwater microbial communities from Lake Montjoie, Canada to study carbon cycling - M_130807_EF_MetaG | ecosystem: Environmental > Aquatic > Freshwater > Lake | place: Lake Montjoie...
GGTTCTGTGATAATTAAATTGGTTTTGCAAAAACAATGAGAAAAAATCTTTTATAAAATACTAGAACCCTTGATTTATTTTATTGTTACCTAGCGTGGAACCCAGGTTCCCCCGCTATATACTTTCTGTGTTTTTGAGTTAAAATATTATAAATATTTTATAAAAGTTAAATATAATGCATTTGGAAAAGTCTATACAAGACGTCTATAATTTTTGGAATGAACGCCCGTGTAATATACGACATTCATTAAAAGAAGTAGGAACCAAAGAGTATTTTGAAGAAGTAACCCAGCGCAAATATTTTGTTGAACCGCATATAATTGAGTTTGCTAACTTTTCAAACTATAAAAACAAAAAAGTTTTAGAGATAGGGTGTGGAATTGGAACTGCCGCACAAAGTTTTATTGAAAACGGCGCTATATATACAGGAATAGACCTTTCCGACAAATCTGTAGAGTTAGCAAAAAAGAGGCTCGAATTGTTTAACTTGCAAGGAAATATTTTTCAAGGAAATATTGAAGAAATAGACAACATAAATGATGATAAATTTGATTTAATTTATAGTTTCGGCGTTTTGCACCATACTCCTGACATAAATAAATCAATAAAGAACATATATAAAATGTTAAAAGATGGAGGCGAATTTAAAATGATGTTATACGCCAAAAATTCATGGAAATATTATGAAATTATAGAAGGGTTAGACCAATATGAGGCGCAAAGCGGAGTTCCAATTGCGAATGTTTATACAAATGAAGAAATTAATACTCTTTTAAAAGATTTTAATAATATAGAAATAAAGCAATCTCATATTTTTCCGTATAAAATAGAACAATACAAAAATTATGTTTATGAAAAAAAAGATCATTTTGAAGCTATGCCAAAGAAGTTATTTGAGTGTTTAGAAAAACATCTAGGATGGCACTTATGTGTTTCTTGTAGAAAAAAAAATGTTGACAAAAAACAAATAGTTTCTCGAGAAAGAAACGATGGATTTGGTGGACAATTTCAAAACATTATTTTTACCATATTATATGCTGAATTTAATAACTTGGAATATGTTCATAGAGACATAACAGAAGCAGAACATAATTATGATAATGATGCAAATTTTATTACTAAAATAAATAACTGCATGAACATGCGTGGAAACTACCCAGATTATTCTACATCTAATGATGCTATTTGTATTTCGCATGATGAATTATTTGCAAATGTTGAAAATAATATAGATGTGTACGCCGGCAACAATGAAGCTATTAATAAAATAAAAAAATGTTTTTGGAAAAATAAAGATAGAAACGTGTATAAAAATAACAAATTTAATATAGCAATTCATATAAGAAGACCTAATAATTGCGACAACCGCTTACAAGGGGCAAATGCGCCGGATAGTTATTATCTAAATATTATTTCCATTTTACGTGAAAAATACAAGAATAAAGAAATTTTATTTCATATCTATTCACAAGGGAATATAAATAGTTTTGACATATATAAAAATGATGATACAATTTTTCATATAAATGAAGAGTTATGCGAAACATTTATAGGGTTAGTGGGAGCAAACGCATTAGTAACTTCAGCAAGTAGTTTCAGTTATACAGCAGCGTTAATCACTGACGCAGAAGTATATTTCTTACCATTTTGGCATAAACCAAAAAATAATTGGTTAATTTTATAGATTTTATATATATAAATAAAATGGATAAATTAATATTTAAGTTGTCTACAATTGGTTTTGCTCTTAATAGTAAGTTAGCATTTACAAACAGAAATACTGAACTTATGCCACAAGATAATGAATCAATTAATAAAATCCTTTTTAGTTTAAACGATGGTGATAGAATTTTTATTTCTACTAGTGAAAGTAATGTAGATTATAATGCATTATTTAATATTCTTAAAATAAAAAACATTAAAGTAAATTTTTATTTGATGAATGAACCTATTGTAGATATTGAATTAGTCAATTTATTATTACCGCATTCACATCATATGTTTTTGCAGAATAATATATATGACCATCCAAATATACATAATATGCCTATAGGAATAAGAGACTGCGAAAAAGTTGTTCCCAATCATAAAGGCTTTTCACACGACTTTTTATTTAATGAAGGGAAAAAAAGTGTAGTTAAAGAATATTTATGTTTATTGTGTTTTTCTTTTTCTCATAGCGATAGATATAATTGTTATAATACTTTAAAAAATAAATCATTTATATTAAACCTTAATGATAATGATTATGAGAAACAAGAAAGTATACATTGTGGAAAGGTTCCTGTTTGGATAAATTACGAACATATACATAAATCTCATTATACTTTATCACCTACTGGACTTGGTGAGGCAACGCATCGATTTTTTGAAGCAATATATTTAGATAATGTCCCTATAGTCAAACGAACCAACACAGCATTTGATAAATTATATAACGTATTTCCATGTTTAGTAGTGAATGATTGGAACGAGGTTACTGAGGAACTACTTATAAGTAATAAAGACCATTGTTTCAATAAAATGGTTGAATTTAAAAAAAATTATCCAGACGCATTTATAGACTTAGATAGCATACACAACTTATTGTTATTAACTTAAAATTATAATTTTGTATTACATTTGAATCATAATTTTTCATAAAAATAACTTTAATTTATAAAAGCAAAGAGTCTCTCAACTCATTTATATTATGATGATTCATATCTAAATATGGTATACTTCCAAAATTTTTCATATTAGAAAAATTTATTTTTTCCAAGTTTGAATTATACAATTTTTCCTTTCTAAAATAATTTTCATTTATCCAAAATTCATTTATGTTTACCCTAATATTAAAAGTAAATCTGTTTTTAATTAATATATCCCTGCATTTTTGGTCTTTTTCCAAATGATTCCCATCTAGCTCAATTATAATGACGTACATAGGAATATTAAAATCCAGCGTTTCTAAAACGGCTAACTCTCCCCCTTCTACATCTATTGAAAGCAAATCTATATAAGTTATCCCGCTATTATAAATTATATTTTTAATTGGCGAACATTTTACCTCATATCTTTTAGGGTTATTTCCAATATATTTAGTTTTGTATTCTTCCGTCATTATTTCTTCGATTCCTCCGCAAGCGCCTTCACCAACAAAAATGTTATTATTAGAATCGTAATTAATAGCGCAATTGTAACATTTTGCATTTGGGCGATTAATTTGTAATTGCTGAAATTGTTCACTTGGTTCAATCAATACCCCATTAAATAATAAAGTTGACTCAAAAAAATACGTATTTGAATACATTTCTCCATCCATAGCTCCCAATTCTACAAATGTCCCATCTTTAGAAGGAACGTTTATAAAATTGTTGTACACATACATGTCTTCCCCGAATTGAGATGTTAATTTTGGCATTTATTATTGTATAATATTTGTTTTTAAATATTTTAACTCATAATGTAATATTAAATAACTCGTTAAAATATTGTCAATAATACACTTTAGTAAATATATATGGAAAGCTTCTTTAAGGATTTACCTGATACTATTTCACACGTTAAGATTGATGTTGGTTTAGGAATGTGTAATAGAAATTCATTAAATTGGTTACAAACTGATACTAATTTATGTCTAATTTGTTTTGAACCAAATATAGATAGTAAAAATAGTTGTCTTAATCACATAAATAACATAAGAAATAACATAATTCAAAATAACAATTTATTCTATATTGAATCTGTTGCGCTATCAGATGTAAAAGAACCTACTAAATTAAATTTTTATAGTATGCTACACGATGGCGGAACATCTAGTTTATATAAACCAGTTGATAAAAATTTAGGCCCAGTTAAATGCGAAACAATTGTTGATGTATATCCATTAAAACACTTTTTAGAATTATTTCCGTGGAACAGATTTGAATATATAGATTATATTAAAATAGATGCACAAGGCGCCGATTTTGATATTATAAAAAGCGCTGGCAATTATTTGAAAGATAAGGTTGTTTTTATAACAGCTGAACCAGAAAGCGACCAATATTTTGGTTGCAATCATAATACTAGTGAAAACATGACAGAATATTTAAAAACTCAGGGCTTTGAAAGAATTGATCATCCTAATACAACTGATCCAACTTTTTTAAATAATAAGTATAAACACTTGTATGATAAAATATATATTTTCCAATAATTTTTTAATTTGCATTGCGCAAAATATATAAATATAAATATATTTTATAATTACTTAATATAATTATGGTAGTACATACATTTGGCGATAGCCATAGTAATTTTAGTTTTAAAACTATTGATAATGTTTTAATACATTGGTTAGGGCCAAAAACTTGTTATAGTTTTGGAAAAAAAAAATTAGATATTTTAAATATAAAAAATTACAATATAAATGACAATGATGTGATTATTTTTTGTTTTGGAGAAATTGATTGTAGAGCAAATATACATAAACACGTAAATGAAGAAAATTCGTATCAAAATATTATAAATGATATAGTAAAAAATTATTTTGAAGCTATATATTTAAATGTTAAAGATTTTAGTTCTATTAAAACTTTAATTTTTAACATAGTGCCTCCAACGGACGTAAATTTAATGCACAATGATGAAGAAATACAAAAGTTCGTGTTAACTAAAAATGCTAATGAAATTCCATGGAAAGGTTCTAATGAAGAAAGGAAAAACTACCATTTATATTTTAATAAAAAATTAAAAGAATTTTCAAATAAATATAACTTTATTTTTTTAGACATCTATAATAAATATTGCGATGACAATGGTTTTTTAAAAAGAGAATTAAGTGACGGTAATGTTCATATTAATGACGGCATTTATATTAAAGAATTTTTAAAACAGCATGATTTATTAACGTGACCTGCGTATCTCATATATAGTTAATTTATTTCATAACAAAACGTATGGCCATATTCCTTCTTAACTTTCAAATTGTGTAATTGTTGTCATAATGATTTGGAAATTTTTTAGAAAGACCAAGTAAAAAACCAAGCTATAATATTTATCAAAAGTGTTTTTTAATATATTCATTCATTACGCTACTAAATAATATGGATGTATATTATTTAGTCCAATTGACGGATGCATGTATTCAATTTAAATTACTTCATAACAAAACGTATTGCCATATTCCTTCTTAACTTCAATTATAATTTCTTCCATGTCTCTAATTATAACTTTTTTACCCATCTTACTTATATGTTTTGCCATTTTAAGTTTGGCCGATTCTTCTATTATAGGTATTTTTGAATTTTCTTTGTAACATACATTTTCAAATACATAAATATCTCTATTATTTTCTAAAAGTTGATCCGCTTGATAAATATTATGCCATTCATTAGATGCAGTCGTTGCTTCTAATACTCCAGAAAACACATTGTTTTGGTCCATAACTTGTTTTAATGCTCTTGTGTCTCGTGGAAAACAAGGTCCGCCAAATGAATAGCCAGGTCTAAAATATTTATTACCTATTCTACTATCACTGCCTATAGAATTTAGTACATTATTTTTATCTGCATGCAGCGTTTCGCATAAGTCAGCAATCATATTTGCATAACTAAGCTTTGTAGTAATAAATCCATTAATTGAAATTTTAGTAACTTCTGCTTCTAATGGTGTCAAATAACAAAATTTAGGCGAGTTTTCGCACATTTTACCATAAATATCATCAAGTTTCGGTTTTAATTTATCGTTGTTAGTTCCTACCAATATTATATCAGGGCGTTTAAACCCACTTATAATATCTCCTTGCGCCACAAATTCTGGATTATAACTTAGATGGCAATTTTGGCAATCGCTAATTAAAATATTTCCAACCTCATCAATATATTTTGGCATAATTGTACAACCAATAATTATGTCTTTGTTTGTAGGTTTTAGTCTATTTATTTTAACTAATAAATTGGATAATATAGAATGATCATAGAATTTATCGCCGCCTGAATTTGGCGTCTGAACTATAATAAATATAGTATCTGAATGATTTAACCCATCAGATAAATTTGTAGATGCTTTAAAATTCTGCGATGAATTTAAAAGTTCATTATACTCGGGTTCATTGCAGACAAACTTTTTAGAATTTAACGAGTCTACATACTCTTGATTAATATCTATTCCTACAACATTATATCCAACCTTTTCTAACATTAAAGCAAACCCTAGTCCTAATCTACCTATGCCAATAATTGTAATCTTATTCATAATCTATTTATTAAGTTTATTGTTTAAATGATTTTTTATTAAAATCATTTACTTATATAGAAAGACTTATTTATAAATAATTTTAACAAACTAACCAATTTTAACAAACTAACCAATTTTAACAAACTAACCAATTTTAAAAAATAGTATAATATTTTCCTATTTCAAACTTTGTTCCTTTAAAAGCGTCAATGTTGTCCATGTATTTGTCATAAAGTATAATCCTAAAATCTAAGCTCATTCTAGTGAATCCAGTTTCATTAATCTTATTGTAGTGCAACAACTGGTTGAACTTTACTATAAAGTATTCATTGCTTGTAATATTAAGATTTATATATTGATCTTTTGGTAAATTTGAGTTAGCATAAGGCTCATAATAAATGCTATTTGTTTCAAACATATTTGTTATTGGTATTATAAAGTTAATTTCTTCTTCGTGATGTCCAAAGTCGGAGTCTTTATGGAGCCCAATTATATTATCTTTTACGTTTTCTTCTATTCTTTTTCCAAGAGCTGTCAACTTTGGAAAAGATATTCTTAAATTTGGAGTCGTTTGAACAACTATTTTGCCATTTATGCCATAAATGGGTTTAATTATTTCATTTATAAACTTTACATATGTTTCATTGAAGATTCTATTTGAATCTATAAATTTATGATAATCATCATAAAATATAGAAGTTCGGTCTTTTCCTAATTCTTTCATTTTATTAATATAATTTTTATCTTCTTCACAAATTAACGTTGAATCTAAAACTTTATGAAAATATTTAAGGTCATCTAAAAAACCATAACGTTCTTTATATATTTCTTTTAAAATAACTAAAAATTTATTGTCAAAATTATTAATCATAGTTGCGTGTATAAAATAAACCTAGAATCAAATTTAACATAATAAACGAAGGTTTTATTGTTTTACAATAAATTTTCTTTTTACTGCAAAAATTTACTTAGCGGGGAACCCAGGTTTAACGAAGTTTCACGAAGTAAGACCCCCGCTACTCAGAATCCGGCAAAGCCGGATTCCTTAACCCTCTTGCCCTTCGGGGAGGAAAGACCCTTACCATTTTCAATAAGAACCTTAATTTATTGAAAATTAACCTTTTTAATCCAGGCTCCCGGTGGATAACGCTATCCATTAACTCTGCAATTTTATTAAATCTAACAACCATAATCAACGTGTTTTTTTTCATTATCTGAATAAGATGCCATTTGCCTGCCTATTTTTGGATTAATACAATACCATTTTGTGTGAGGTTGAAGTTTTTTTATATTCATATCAACACAATATTCACCCCGTCTTTCTTGTTGAAGTAGTGTAATACTTTCTTTAAAATTATTTAATAGGGTTGGCGCAAAATTCTTGCTGACTGCATATCCGGATAATGTTTGTGCATCAATAACTTTTGTTACAAATGGAAAATCGGTTGGAAGCTCTTGCAATGTATTTGATGATAACATTAAAACATCAAAATCCGTTATTTCATTAAAAACGCAGTTAACTAATTCATTTATAGTTTCCTGGGACTGCGTAAATTCAAAGTCATCTTCAAAAATTATGCAATAGTTTTTTCCAGATTCTATAAATTTTTCTAAAGCTAGTGCATGCGATTCTGCGCACCCAAGCGGGCCAAAGTCTGGTTTATAAATTGCGTTAATCCTGTTTATTTTTTCTGATTCCAGGTTGGTTTTTCTTAATTCATTATTAATATGATTAAATCTGTCTTCGCGCTCAAATAAATTAATATAATATATGATAGCAAAATTATTTAACCCACTACTATAAGTCATTCTAAATATAGATATTTATAAATATTTATATTTATGTTATTTATTATTTATTTTATTTACACCAATGAAGAAATAAACCGGGAGTTTGTCACCGGTTTATTTCTTTGTTGTCATTACCATTTACAGATTTGAAACGGAACTTTGTTGCGTTTCAAATCTTCAAGGGTCATATTTAAAATTTTAGTTTTTAGTTTTTTATTGTGTATACTCCTTGTCCGCGCGCTTTTTCTTTATTTGTTGCTTCTTGTTCATCCAAAAACTTTTGGTAATTTGCTTTTATTGTTGCAGGGTCTTTTACACAAGGTCTTGCCACTATGTTATATTGTATTATTGAAATCAATAAGATTCCAGTATAAACATACCAAAATGCCTCTCCAATATTATCTCTTGTTACAACAACATCCAATAACGATTGTTCCTTAATTTTTAATAGCCCGGGGTTGCTTTCATATTCTGGTTTCATCAAAGGTTTCAATATTTCCATGTATTGTAAAAAGTTACTAGGAACTATTTGATTTATTAAAACTGACATATTTCCAAATAATTTAACTATAGCATCTGCAGCATCCATAAGTGTTTTTTTACTAGGTTCTCCGCCGGCTTGAATTTGTTGTTGTTCTAACACTGGTGTTTGTTGTGGTTGTGGTTGTGGTTGTGGTTGTGGTTGTAGTTGGGGTTCTTCTTGAACATTATCTATTTTATTATATATATTTGCATCCATTAAAAGTTCAGTAAGCGCATCGTTTGCTTGCTTTGAAACATAGAAGTACCCTATCACATCAGAAAACGCGCTTTTAAAACCCGGAAATATAATCAAAATTACCATTATCAAACCAAATATTAAAACCCATGGTAAGAACGTCATTAAACCAGCAATGCCAACGTTTTGACCTACGTTTCCACCGCATTTGTTTATAATTGTGCTAGCGTTTATTCCAAACTGAACTAGTACAACCAATAAAAAATATATTGCAAGTCTAAAATACATTGATTTATTGTATTTTTGATAAGATGCTGCGTCTGACAAAATATCTAATGTTAATTTGGGTTTTAATGCAAGATAATATAAAATTGTAATTAAAATAAAAGCCACAATATTGAATAGTGTGTTATCCATATAGATATTGTGTATAATTTATTTTGTTATAATAAAAGTATTAAATAGATCTAGAAAAATGAATTTTAATGATGTTTCTAAACCAGCCCTTATTGAACCCGGAATAAAATATTTTTTCAATGAAACACTAAAACAATGTAGAGATTTTCGAACTAATTATAATAATTTGATTGTTAATGCATCTTTATTCTTAGCATTTTTACTTATTTTAGGCGCAATTTTACTTTATAAATACAAAGGTAAACCAACCCCAGTTGAGAAAGATATGCAGAATAGAATGAAACAACAATATATTTTATCAAAAATAAAAAACTTTCAAGATGCTAAACGTCTGGCTCAACAGGAACTCATTACAGGTCTACCAGGTTGGGAAAATGATTACAATACATTTTTTAAAGCATAGTATTTTATGTGTAAATTCTTAGGATTTTATAATGGATTTATTATAAAATATAAATATAAATATGGAAGTAGAAAAGAAGAAAAAGTTTTTAGAAGGTTTAAATACATACTATAAACTAAAAAGCGAATATGAAGAAGCAAATTTAAAAAATCGCAATAAGATTATGAAAAATCAAAATCTTAGTTGGAAAGAAAAGCGAGCAGAATATAAGAAGCTTAAACCTAAATGCATAAATTGCAAAAGGCCCGTTGGATCTATATTTTCTAGCGTTTATAATCCTGATGAAAATGGAAGAAAGTTAATGGCTGTTTGCGGCGATAGAGCAAATCCATGCCCGTTAAATATTACCATAAATTTAGGAGAAACTACAACGTATTTCGACGACATTACAATTTTGGAAAAAGAAATTGCCACATTAAAAAATAAAATTATCAAAGAAAAAAACGACTTAATTTTTGGATATATTTCATCTGAAGACGCCGTTAAAAGTTTTGATGATTTGACTGAAGAACTTAACATTACACTAAGTAGCTACGAACTCACGTTAGATGGATATACGAATGTTGTTGATAATAGCAAAAAAAATGAGACTATAAAGAATGATCAACTCGCTATATACCAACACATTCAGGCAATTAAAAATTTAGTTTCGCAGTATGAGAGAACAGAAAACGTGCAATTTATCCGAGAAGCAATTGTTATTTATATTAATCAACTTATAACAAAAATTGACGAATTAAATAATTTGAAGTATCCTTATAGAGTAGTTGTTTATGATTCAGACGATGATACACATCATTTAAATCAAAAGCGTTATACAATTGACGAGATTGAAACAAATTATGCTAAACATGACATTGGGGTTGAATTCCTGCAAGTAGGAACTTTAACTAGCGTTAAAAATAGAAGGGAACGTAAAGTTTCGGCGAAACCGGTTGTTAACCCTAGTACAGAACCATTTGCCTTAAAAATGAATGTTAAACCTAAAATAGTTATTGAATCTGACGAGGAAGAAGAAGACGAAGAAGATATTCCTGCGCCACATAAAGAAATAGATGTTCTTTTTGAAGATGATAATGGCGAAACTTATTTATTCCAAGCCGTTCAGTCTGGAGACATTGCTAAAGTGCAAGAGCAAATAGATAATGGAGCAGATATTCATAAAAAAACTAAACGAGGCGAAACGCCTCTTTACGCTGCCGTTAGTAAAGGTAATATAGAAATAGTAAACTATCTTTTAGACCATGGAGCTGAAGCAGATATAAATATTGCTGCAAATTGGGGAACGACGCCTTTACAGGAAGCAACAAAGAAAAATTATTTAGAAATTGCCGAAGTCCTTAAAAATAAAGGTGGAAAGTAAAATATTGGGATAATATATTAGACTCATGTTTTTTGATAAAATATCATTTACAACTTTTTTTATAAGTCTCGCTCTAGGAATATTTTTTGTTTATATTTATGGAAGTGACTTAAAAACAATTTATGTTTATCCTAGTCCAGAAAATATTAGTGAAATTCTTTACAAAGACAAAGCAGATAATTGTTTCTCTTTTGAAGCAAATGAAGTGAAGTGCCCCACGGATTTGGCAAAAATAAAAGTTATTCCTGTTCAGGCCTAATTATAGTTCTCTTAAATAATTTTTTAAACATATATAATAAATGTATTTAGCTAAATTCTTTCATTCAGAAACGGGCAAGCATATGTTATCTATTATACTAGGTTTAGGAATTGCATCACTCTTTAGAAAAGTTTGTAAAGAAAGAAATTGTATAGTTTTTAAAGCGCCACCACTAGAAGATTTAAAAGACAAGGTTTATAAATATAACAATAAATGTTACACATACAATCCAGTGTCAATGAAATGCGATTCTAAAAAAAAAATCGTCGAATTTGCGTAAATAATATAATCAATCATTCTTTATACTATTTATATGTCTGATTCAACCAGTATCAATGATTTGCCGACAGATCCTGTTGGCGGGGGAAGCGTTTCTAATAATATTTCTTTCAATGCGAGCGAAATGCCAAATATTCAAAATCCTGTTCCATCACAATCTCTAACACTAGACCAAGGAACAATTAGTCAAATTGTAAATGGTATACAGCAGGCAAGCGCAAGTGGCGCAACACTTTTACCTTCAAGAGATATACCTAGAACTTCTGATGCAATATCTCATGACGCTCAAATTCAAGCCAATTATATTCCGCAGAACCAGCAAAAGGATTACATCAAAGATTATGAGACACCGCAAGAAATTTTAGATAATTATAATAAAAATGTTAGACAAAATGATACATTAGATGATATTTACGAAGAACTACAAATTCCTCTTTTACTAGCAGTTCTTTTTTTCTTTTTTCAGTTGCCTATTTTTAAAAAAAAGCTATATACTTTTTTGCCCTTTTTATTTTTCAAAGATGGGAACTATAATATACAAGGTTTCATTTTTATGAGCATTCTTTTTGGTCTATTTTACTATTTTCTTAGCAAAATTATGAATCATTTCAATAAATTTTAGTTTATCATTTTATTTTTGGTTATTTATAAAATGATAATTAATTTATAACTATATTTTTGTAATGTGGAAATGTGGAAAAATTAAAACTGCATGCTAATAAAAATATATATTCTTTAAATGAGGAACTAATTACTATTTTAAATGTACCAAAAATATACATTTTACAAAAAGTTATTTAGTTTAGTAAAATATTTTAAGATAAAATTAGAATATTATTATATATACATTGGTTATAGGTGTGCAATGTCACGAAAATGTTATCTTTTAACTTGCGATGAGTCTTCAAGTCGAACTCAGTTTTCTAAGAATATCTTGGAAAAAGTTGGGTTTAGTGTTGAAATGTTTTTAGCTATCCCACATAAAAATAAAGTAATATCTAATAAAAATAGTATGATGGAGATATATTCACGCATTTCTCATGGAAATGATGAATGGGTGTATGTCTTTGAAGATGATGTCAATTTATTAGAAGATATTACATTAGAAGAAATTATTAAATATGAATCTATATCTAGTATTTTTTTTTACTTAGGATTATGCGTGTATGACTCAAACAATTTTACTACAAATGATATTAAAATATCTAATAATTCAGTAACTATCGTTAAAGGAGGTATTAGAGGATTACATGCGATTGGTCTTTCAAAAAAAGGCGCCCATGAATTATTACATTATTCTTGTGCATCGAATGAAATATTTATGGATGTCTGCTTAGAGAATTTTTCATTAACCTATCCAGCTAATGTTGTTAGATATGATTTAGTTAGTCATCTTGATGATTCTCACAGGGGAGTTTTTTTTCAGGATAGAAAACAGTTTCCTACCACTATGATTTAGCATTCCAAAAATGTATCAAAATTTTCACAACATTTTAAATAAAAAAAGTCTTTTATTAAAATGATATAAAACTTTAAATATATTGATAATAGCATGCCGGATCTTTCATTATTTTTTGCCTTTTTTCAAAATAGTATCCAGATGTCACTATTTAATTATTTAAAAACAGGTAATCCAATTCTTAATGCCATAATTACTACATTTGGTTTAGCGTTAATGAGTTATATCGTTAGACAATTTAGTGATTATGATTTAAAAAGTATTAATTTTTCGTCAATAAATCTAAAGTATTTATTTTTTAAAAAATGTATGATTATTTTAGAGGGAAAAAGAAGTACTTACTCTTCTGGCTACGATAAACAAATTTTTTCTTCATCACTCTATACAGATAGATTTAATGCTACTTGGAACTATATTATTAAAAATATTGAAAACAACAAAACCATTCATGAAATAAAAGAGTTTCCTAATCCAAATAATAATAATATGAATTATGATAGTCAATGTAAAGATTTGAAAGATTATCAAAAAGAATTATTTATTGTTAGTCAAGAAAATCAATTTTTGATAGATGAAAATTTGAAAATTTATGCAATTACAAGAATTTACTCTGAAAATCAAGACGAAAAAGAAAATTCAAAAAGTTCCACAAAAATTGATAAGATTACTATTAAATTATTTTCTTATGAGACAGGATTGGATAATATAAAAAAATTTATTGATAATATAACTGAAAAATATTTAAAAAATATTGAAGACGAAAGATTCAATAAAAAATTTATCTATACCTTAAACAAGATAAAATTTGAAGAACATCGCCATGAATGTTGGTCTGAATGCATATTTGAAAGTAGTAAAACATTCGATAATTTATTTTTTAAAGGAAAAGAGGATATAATATATAAATTAAATTTTTTTATAAATAATAAGCAATGGTATTATGATATGGGAATACCTTATACACTAGGAATTGGGTTGCATGGGCCACCAGGAACTGGGAAAACTTCTTTAATTAAATGCATAGCCAACCGGTTAAATCGACATGTTATTAACTTATCATTAAAACTTATTAAAACAAAAAAACAACTTGATGACTTCTTTTTTGAGAATAGGTATAATAATTCAAATAAAAAAGGAAGCATTGGCTTTGGTGAAAAAATTATTGTCATTGAAGACATTGATTGCATTGGAGAAATTGTCTTGAAGAGAGAAACAAAACAAAACAAAATTACAAAAGCAAGTGCAAAAAAAGATTTTGATATAAATGCTCTTACAACAAATTCAAGCGTTAAAGTTGGCGACGTTTTAAAAACGCTATCAGATAAAAATAATGAAGATTCGGTAAAAATGACAAAACTTTTAGTTGAAGACGAACCTATTACACTAGATGATATTTTAAATCTTTGGGATGGATTACGTGAAACACCCGGGCGGGTTCTCATCATTAGTAGCAACTGCTATGGCGATTTGGATCCGGCACTAATTAGGCCAGGTAGAATCGATATAACTTTAGAATTAGGAAATCCAGATCATGAAATTATATCGCAACTTTATACTCATCTTACAAAAGAAAAATTTCCTCCTGCAAGTTTAAAAAAAATTAAACCCAATTTTTATTCTCAAGCCGAAATTATTAATATGTATCTCAGTTCAAATAAAAACTCAAAAGATTTTATGAATAGATTACTATTAAACATAAAAAATAATACATAAACAATCGCAAATAATTTAAAAATAAATGGGGAAGAGTTAATATAAAATATTTTATGTCATCTTTTAATTCGGATGATGAAAAAGTAGTATATCTTAGATTTTTTGGCGATTATGGTGTTACAATTAATGTAGACAATTGGATGTCGACCGAAAAACTATCGTGTATGTATAAAACTCCTGTTATTTTAACAAACGATGACAACTATACACATGCAATTATTATTTGTGCGTCTATGCCAATACTTAATATTCCAAAAAAGAATGTCATTGGCATTTCTACAGAGCCAAATAAATTTTTATTTGAAAACTCAGAAAAAAAACAAAGTTTCATAGAATATGCACAAAACAATATCTCAAAATATTATGTTGGCGATAAAGAAGATTTGCCCGACCCCTTTGTTGAAGGTCAAACGTTTTATATTTACAATAAAACGCATTTTTATTCAAATCCTAAAAACAAGTTTTGTTCGATAGTTTTAAGCGATAAAACTTGGACTCCAAATCAAGTATACAGACATAAACTTGTAGAAAGAATATTGCAAACGGATTTACCAATAGATATTTATGGGGGCGGAACTTATTTATATGAAAAATACAATGATAAAAGAGTTAAATTTGCTTTTAAAGGGACTCCTGACGATCCACACGGGACAATTCCTTTTGAAAATTATAAATTTCACATATGCATTGAAAATACTTCATCTAATAATTATTTTTCAGAAAAAATTTCCAATCCTTTACTTAGCAATAACGTGCCAATTTATTATGGATGTAAAAAAATAGACGATTATTTCAATATTAATATTAAATTAAATGGTGACCTTGAACACGATATAAATTTATTGACCGACGTATATAAAAATCAAGAAAGTTATTTGAACAATAATAACAATAAATATGAAGACATCATTGAAAAATTGAATATTTTTAACTTTTTGCATGTTTTGTTCGACAATATATTTCTTCGTTAAATTTTATATGCAAAAAGGTAATATGTAAAGCGCAAATTTTTGAATTATATGATAATTTATTTTATAAAATATCATACATATAAATTAGCGGGGAACCCAGGTTTAACGAAGTTGCCCCCGCTCTACAGAATCCGGCAAAGCCGGATTCCTTATCCCTCCTGCCCTTCTGGAAAGAAAGATCTAATACCATTTTCAATAACAACATTTATTTATTGAAAAGTAACATTTTTAATCCAGGTTCCCGGTGGATAACTCTAATATAAATTGATGCATAAAATTTTTAGAAAAGCAACATTTATATATTAAAAAAACTCTTTTTTGTTTTATTATTTATTTTATTTTTTGAATTATACGGGTCAAAAAGCGTAAGGGGTTTTGTGCGTTTTGTCCTTCTTTTCTTTTTGTTTAATTTAGTTTTCGATTTAGTTATTTGCTTTGGTGCTGGGGGTGATTCTTGTTTAACCTCCTCAATAAGTTGCCCCTGTATTTTATTTTTTGCGTCACCGGGTTTATACGAAAGAAAGTATTCTTCATAGTCTCTTGTCCCCTTTTTATCTTTTAACTCTTTGAACTTTTGTGCTTTTTCGGCTTTGATTTCCTCCATACTTGGTTGGTGACCATAGCATGTTATAGAAAATCTTCTAAGGACTCCTTTTTGCTCTAATCTATTTTTCTGTTCCACATCAAATAAAAATTGCGCCATGCATAAAATGCGGTCCGGGTCAAAATAACCTCGTCTTGCATATAAAAAAGCCAAATAAAAACTAAGCATTGTATCTATCGTCGCAATTCGTATAGTTTTACCATGCATATGAATATTATTATAACTATGACATCCAACTGGTTTAAAAATAAAAGCAATTGTATCTTTACCAACAGAAATTTCATAATGTTCTGGGATCACATCGCCGATTCCATCATGTCTAACAATTTTAACATCAGTAACACCAATGTCTTTTAATCTCTCTTTAACAATTTCAGCTGTTGTTAATGGATCGTTTGATAAAACATCAAA
>Ga0114968_10001787_pt1 | contig 16582 bp, 17 predicted proteins | sample M_130807_EF_Meta_FD_87020 | JGI IMG/M metagenome (GOLD analysis project Ga0114968, IMG submission 87020) | Freshwater microbial communities from Lake Montjoie, Canada to study carbon cycling - M_130807_EF_MetaG | ecosystem: Environmental > Aquatic > Freshwater > Lake | place: Lake Montjoie...
GGCTGGAAGAAGCCGGGCGCGTGCAGGCCGTTCGCGATAGCAAGGCGGAGTTCAAGTTGAAGCAGGCCCGCTCATGCCAGTAAAGGCCGAACGGCCACGCCACGCTTCTTTGATGGTACCGGCGGTCGGACTCGAACCGACACATCCTCACGGATACAAGATTTTGAGTCTAGCGCGTCTACCAATTTCACCACGCCGGCATGTCTCAAAGAAGTGTGTCCCTAGATAGCGAAATCGCGGGAGGATTGCAAGGCTTTTGGCGGACCAAGTATTTCCTGCATCAAAATGGCCTGCCGCATGAGAGCGGGATCACGGCGCAGATGCCGAAGGCTGGCCAGCATTGAACCCACCGGAGCCGCAGCCCTGGGCGTCACGACGGCCGGTGGTGCGGAAGCCACGGCCTGGACTTGCGCTACTGCTGCCGGTGCCGCTTCGGCCGGAGCCGGCCGAGAGGCCGGGGCACGTGCGGGTTGCGATTGCTGTTGGCGCTGGGCCGGCATGGCTCGCGGAGCGCGCGGCTGCGCCTGACGTGCAGGAGCCTGGGCTTGTTTGGCGGTCTCCTGCAATTCCTGCCAGGCCTTGCGCAGTTCATCCCACGCGGAAGGCAACGCCACTGGCGGAAGGGGCGGTGGTGCCGAAGACTGTCCGGTCTGCTTGCGCCAGGCGGCTTCACGCAGGCGCTGTTCTTCGGGGTCCGGTGGCGGAGCTGGCGTGGTGCCTTGCTGCTGCCAGTTCTCCCACAGCCACTTCACGAAGCCCGCCAGGACCGCGATGACGATGATCGCTACCTGAAACGGATCGAAATCGCTGCTCAGCAGAAGTGGATGCATGGCCAGGACAGCTCGCACAGGGGTTATTTCGCGCCGGATGATTCGCCTGCGATCTTGGTGCGCATCTCGGTGTCTGCGAGCACGTTTTTGTACTTGGCATAGTCCATGACACCAAGCTGGCCGTTGCGGAAGGCTTCCGCAATGGCGAGCGGCACCTGCGCCTCGGCTTCCACCACTCGCGCGCGCATTTCCTGAGTGCGGGCGGACATTTCCTGCTCCAGCGCCACGGCAGCGGCACGCCGCATTTCCGCCATGGCCTGCGCGATCTTCTTGTCGGCCTCGGCCTGCTCGGTCTGGAGCTTGGCCCCCACGTTTTCACCGACGTCGATGTCCGCAATGTCGATGGAGAGAATTTCAAACGCCGTCCCGGCGTCCACCCCTTTGTGCAGCACCAGCTTGGAGATGGCATCGGGATTTTCGAGCACGTCCTTATACGACGTGGAAGACCCGATGCAGGTGACGATGCCCTCGCCGACGCGGGCGATGACGGTCTCCTCCGTGGCACCACCGACGAAGCGATCCAGGTTCGTGCGGACAGTCACCCGCGCACGGACGCGCAGGGAGATGCCGTCCTTGGCGACGGCATCAATTTTGCCGCCGCGGCCCATGTCAGGATGCGGGCAGTCGATGACTTTGGGATTGATGCTGGTGCGCACGGCTTCGAGCACGGTTTTCGTGGTGCCTTTGCAGGCGAGGTCGATGGCGCAGGCACGGTTGAAATCGAGCGGGATGCCGGCTTTGTCGGAAGCGATCAACGAGAGCACGACATGCGTCACTTCACCACCGGCCAGGAAGTGCGCCTCCAACTGGTCGGTGCCGATGTGAATCCCCGCCTTGGCAGCCGTGATGCGCGTATCAACGATCAATGCATTGGGCACCCCCCGCAGCCACATGGCCAGCAGTGTCGGGAAACTCACCGGCGCATTGGCGATGCGCGCACGCAGCCAGAGGTTGAAAAACTTTGCCACCAACAGGAACAAGACAAGTGCGAGAATGATGGCACCGCCGATGAGGAAGATTTCGAGAGGGGACATGTGAGTGTGGTATGGGTTGGGAAAAGAAGAGCGATTCAGAGGATGCGCACCAGGAGATTGCCCGGCTCCGTCGCGATGACCTCGACACGGGTTCCCGCCGCTGCGAGGCCGTTCTGACAGCGTACCTCGTAGCGCTGACCGGCAATTTCAGCACGCCCCAGCGGACGCAGTTCCGTGAGCGCCACGCCCTGGGAGCCTGGAGCGGCACCCACGGCAGCCGGGGTCTCGATGCTCGTGGTGAGTGTCAGCGCACTGCGAAAAAATTTCACCGCAAACCAGCGCAGCCAGGCGATCAACAGCGCCACTGCAAACACCACGATGCCCAGCGCAAGTGCCAGCCGCTGGATGGAACTCCAGCCTGCGAGATCCTCCGACGTCAAGGCGAGCCAGATGGCAATGAAGATCGAAATGGTGCCTAGAATGCCAGCCACCCAGCCAGGCAGGAAGGTTTCCAGCATGATGAGCAGGATGCCGAACAGCGTAAGGATGGCAATGCTGGCGAGCATGAGGCAGCCAAGCTGGATGCTGCATGACGGGGCGTCAACACGCGATCATTCCCGGCCCCAAACGTCTGCGGCTTTGCTCAGTGCTCACGCAGCGGCACCATGGACTGCCGCCAGTCCTTCGCTCCCGCAGGAATATCACCCAGATTGAGAAAGGTGGGTGACGCCGGGCTGGCGAATGACGTGCGGGCGAGACGGCTGGCGTCCGCCGATGCAGCTGCTTCAAGGAGATTCTGCGTGCCCAGTTTAACAGCGGTTCCGACAGGCGCGCGCGCCAGGATCGGATCCCCGCCCAGTTCGGCGCGTGGCTCGACACGTGTCCAGGTGTTGGCCGACCAGTAGTCGCCCTTCCAGGACCGGTTGGCACTCGTGGGAACATAGATGGCAAAACGGTCGAACAAGACTTCCGGCACATAACGGCTGCCCACGCGGCTGGCGAGTGGCGGATCGCTCGGGTCAGGACGACTTTCCGTCGATTCCAGCAGGTACTCTTTGTCGTCGATTTTCACCACGCACCAGGCATGCCCGCCGAGATCGCCGTAGCGTCCCAAAGCCACCCGCACTTGAAAGCCGCGCGACATCAGCCAGTCGGCCAGAAAGATGGAGGAGTCTTCACAGTCGCCGCGCTGCAGACGCTGCGTTTCATCCGCAAACTGCCAGCAGTCCGTCTGCTCCGGCTTGGCAAAGCTGCTGCCAGCCTTGGCACCGGGGTCATTGGTATAGCGACAATTGGAGTGCACCGCAGACCAGATGGTGAAGAGCTGCTGTACCCGCGATTGGTTTTTCGCAAACAGCGCCGGGGGGGCGTAACCCGTCAGAAACTCATTCACATAATGAAAGCGGCCCGAGCTGTCAGCTGCGATCACGGCATATTTGCGATGACACTTCGGGCATTCCAGCGCCATGCTGCGCTGCGCCCGTGAGAGCTTCATAAAATGCGGCTGTTTGCAATGGACGCAGGTGCTGAAAAACGGCACATCGCCTGACAGGGACAGTGCCTCCGGAGTGAAATCATGCAGACGCTGGCCCAGCACGAGCAAGGCCTCGTTCATCAGCCCGCTGGCTCGCGGACGCAGCGCGATGGCCATGTGGGTCATCTCCGGCTGCGCCCGGTGCGAATACTCGTGGAAGCGCTGCAGCAGCTCGCGCAGACTTGGACTGCTGGCGGAACAGACCGAAACACGATAATAACGTGGCATGCCTTCTTGCACGAGTTCGGTGACCTTGTCGAGATCCCCCGTGTCGATTTTGGGAAACTCCCTGTCCAGCCAAGCCTCCATTTCTGGATCCACCCGCAGCATCGGAGTTTTTTCCGCCATGCGCGAATAATTAAACTGTTCCACCAAGTCGAGACGAAACTTGGCCGGACTATACTTGGCCCCAGGGCTCGTCATCAACTCGCCGAGCCGCATTTCCCAGCCTTTCAGCCACCCTTCCTTCACTGCGACAATCCCCCCCGCCAGCAGGACGGCGGAGGCGATTAACCAGATAATGAGACGGCTGTTCATAATGCCTCAAATTATAGTTTTTATAGTGTTTTTCGCAACGAAAACCCCTCCTTCTGACAAAGTACTTACGTTGAATCCTCCAGTTGCGGGGGAGGATCAGCCAGAGGTCAAACAGCTATTTTTTCACCTGAAATGGGACCGGCGGACTGTAGGGCCACAATTTCGGGGCTTTGACCCCAACGGCCGCCAGCAGAGTGTCAGGCTTTTCATCCACGGCGCTATTCAGTTCACCAAACCAGGCCGCCTGGGGGTTTCCTGGCGCATTGGAAACATAGATGCCCCCGCGCTCTGCACGACCAAGCAGAACCCCGGCTACTCGAATACGCTCAGGCGCCAGATAATAAGTGCCTTTCGGAGACACCACTTCTGCGCGATACAATCCGGTCGGGAACCGCACCGTCCCCTGCCCACATGCACGTGATTCATTCGGACCGATCACGATGCCTGAAGTGCCTGTGGGCACAGGCGTGATGGAAGTACAGGCGACCATGAGCATGGGCGCTAAGAGGAGCCAAAAAGGGCGGGTATTGTTCATGCGATTGGTAAAGTGCGTTTTTTTGCTGGCAGACTTATGCTAGTAACAGGATGCATGCCATGAATCAGTTTGTCTCGAGCGTCAACGTCACACGCCGCACTTCCATGACCGTCTGCCCTGGAATCTCCAGTGCGCGCAAGGTGAGCAGGCCGCGTTTGGCAGGCAGCTTGAGGGTGCCAAGCGGCAGGCTGTGGAAATCGCGCATGAAGCTCTCCCCCTTGCGCGAGGCACGGTCCTGATCGTCCAGCAGACGTGGAAACCAACCGGGAGTCACTTTCCCCGTCGTCTTGGCTGTTTCGAAGCCCAGCTCCACTGTCGCCCCGGCATCCGCCTCCGGGCAGGCGTAGTCAATGCTCACCTCATAGTCTCCCGCCGTGTGGACTTCAACATCCCACGTCATGAGGTCCTCCTTCGTCTTCCAGTTCACGAAATAGGAGCAATTCGGTGCCCCGGAACTGCGCTTGACCTCGCCATGCGGAATGCCATCGCGCGCTTCGAGCATGGTGATGGGAAACTCGGTATAACCCACCGGGTAAGGCCGGTCATCCGCAAAGGGTTCCGCCCCAGGTTTTTTCCCCTTGGCCTTCCCCTGCCCCTTGCCTTTGCCACCGGCAGGAGTTGGCACATACGGTTTCCCAAACACCTCGTGATGCCAGGCCGTGGCCTTGGCCGCAAGCGCTGCGGCGATCTCCGGCTGCGCGGCGGTGACGTCCTTGGTCTGATTCGGGTCAGCCACCATGTCAAACAACACGCCACTCGCGTCGAGGCGATGGGTCTGGGACCGCACGCTGAGCCGGCCACCATTGTAATTCATGAGCTCGCGCGGCCCACGCTTCCACTCGCCACCGAGCAGCAGCGTGGAAAAGTCCCAGCCGTCCAGCGGCTTGGTGCTCGCCGGTTTCACGCCCGCCAGCGCCGTGAGCGTCGGCAGCAGATCGATCGCCCCGGCAATCGGGGTGATCAGGCTGCCTTCCTTAATCTTGCCCGGCCAGCGCATGAACAGCACCGAACGCACCCCGCCTTCATCGGTGACGCCCTTCTTGCCTTTCATCCCGCCGTTCCAGCGGGCGCTGTTGGGGCCGTTGTCGCTGAAATACACCACGATGGTGTTCTCGCTCAGGTTCAGATCATCCAGTTTCTTCAGCACCCGCCCCACGTTCGCATCGATGTTGTCCACCATCGCCAGCACCGTACGGCTCACCGCCAGATCTTCCTTCTCCCCTTCCTCGCCACGCATCGTCACCGGCGAGTCTTTGAACTTGTTCCAGTGCTCGTCAGGCACGCTGAACGGAGAGTGCGGCGTCGTCAGCGGGATGTAGCAGAAGAAGGGCTTCTTTTGGTTGGTTTCGATGAACTCCATCGCCTTCCCCACCAGTACATCCACGATGAACCCCTTGGCGCGAAACATCTTCCCATTGTGCTCCAGCGGCGGGTCAAAGTACTCCCCCCAGTGGCCCGAGGTGTAGCCCACGTATTCCTGAAACCCGCGCGCATTCGGGTGGTAGGGCCACTGGCTGCCATTGTGCCATTTCCCGAACGCCCCCGTCGCATACCCCGAAGCCAGAAAGGCGTCCGCAATCGTCTTTTCGTCCGCATTCAGCCGCTCCAGCCCAGTGGACACGCCCTTCACCCCGCCCCGTGAATGATAGCGCCCCGTGAGAAACTCGCCCCGCGTCGGCGCACACAGCGCGCAGACAAAGTAGCGGTCAAACCGCGCTCCCGATTGAGCTAGCAAATCAATGCTCGGCGTCTTCAGGTTCGTGTTCCCATTGATCGAATAATCCCCCCACCCCGAATCATCCGCCAGCATCACCACCACATTTGGCGCTGCCGCGTGAAGCTGGGAACAAACGATGAGCGCAAGGAGGAGACAAATTCGGTGGATCATGGTGTGCGCGGTAACGCAGCGGGTAGGCCGGAGTTATCAGTGGGTTGAGTGCGCCCTGAGCAGTTCTCCGGCTTCACCGCTTGCGCCAGCACCATTCTTTACTGGGAGCGCTGGTTTTTAACCGGCTCTGGGAAGCTCATCCACACGAACACGCTCCGCCATTCCAACAGGCCCCTTTCCATGCAGATGCCAAAGGGACGCCCCCTTTTTTCCTCCTTCACTCCCCCCTTGACCATCCCCCAAAATCCACTAGTCTGCTCTCCCCCACGCCCCGGCGAAAGCTGCATTCCGCGCCTCGCCTGACCACGTGGTTCCCCACCACCATGAAAGAAAACATCCATCCCAAGACCACCGAGACGACGATCACCTGCACCTGCGGTGCCGTGTACAACACGATCTCGACCGTTCCAAACCTCCGTATCGGCATCTGCTCTGCCTGCCACCCGTATTTCACCGGTGAACAGCGCTTCATTGATACCGCCGGTCGCGTGGACAAGTTCGCCCAGCGCTACGGTTCCACCCGCGCCCGCCGCACTGCTCCGAAGCTCGAAGCCGCCGCGCCTGCTCCTGCCGCCGAAGTTGCTGCCGAAGCCTAGCTCACAGCCCCCTGCTTTTAGTCAAACGGTGTCCATGCCTCGTGCTGGGCACCGTTTTCTTTTTGTCTCCGCTCTCTCTTTTCTTCTCCCCTCCTCATGGACTACTCAGGCGTCATCGCCGGTAAACGCACCCGCTTCGCCGACCTCGAAGACATCATTGGCCGCCCGAATTTCTACGACGATGCTAAGAAGGCGGGCGACATGCTGCGCGAACACCGCAGCCTGCAAAACCTGCTCACGCATTGGGACTCGTTCGAAAAATCGCAGGTCGAACTGGCCGAAAGCCGTATCATGGCCAAGTCGCAGGAAGACAAGGAATTCGCCGAGATGGCCGCTGCAGAAATCCCCGTGCTGGAGCAGCGCCTCGTCGATCTCGAAAAGGCCATCCAGGAGTCCATCCTGCCGCCTGATCCGCTGGAAGGACGTGACATCATTCTCGAAATCCGTGCCGGCACCGGCGGTGATGAAGCCTCGCTGTTTGCCGCCGATCTGCTGCGCATGTACTCGCGCTTTGCAGAAGGCCGTGGGTGGAAGATCGAATCCCTCGACACCAGCCCCTCCGAAGTCGGTGGGTTCAAGGAAGTCATCGTCAAAATCAGCGGTGAAGACGTTTACCGCGTAATGAAATACGAAAGCGGTGTGCACCGCGTGCAGCGCGTGCCAGCCACCGAGGCGCAGGGCCGCATTCACACCTCCGCCGCCACCGTGGCCGTGATGCCCGAGGCCGAGGAAGTCGATTTCGAACTCAAGTCTGACGAAGTCCGCATCGAAGTCTGTCGCTCCTCCGGCGCAGGCGGCCAGGGCGTGAACACCACGGACTCCGCCGTGCAGGTGCTGCACATCCCCACCGGCACCATCGTGCGCTGTCAGGACGGCCGCAGCCAGATCAAGAACAAGGAAAAAGCCCTCAGCATTCTGCGCTCTCGCCTGCTGGAAAAGAAGCAGCAGGAAGAAGCTGCCAAGTACTCCGCCAACCGCCGCAACCTCATCGGCAGCGGTGGCCGCGAGGAGAAAATCCGCACCTACAATTACCCGCAGAACCGCGTCACCGATCACCGCATCGAACTCACGCTCTACAACCTCGATCAGTTCATGGAAGGCCGCGTCGAGGGGATCCTTCAAGCCCTGCTGGCCAGCGACCTGAGAGAACGACTGGCGGAAGCGGGGCTTGGATGAAGCGGATCGTTGTGCCTCACTTGCCGTACTGGATCACAGGCGTCCGCGTGTAATTGAACACTCCCTTGCCCAGGGCCGGACGGAAGACAAAACCGTCCACCGCATGCTTATGCGAAAACCATGCGGAGACCGGATGAAATGGAGCCACGGGCAGGTCGATGTACTTCCCATGCTCCATCCCGTCTTTCACGCACCGTGCCACGACAAGGTTCCCCCCCGGTGCGTATAGACCTTGAGCGGATTCAAACGCTGAATCCCTGGATCCCAGTAAGTCGGTGGAATCTCACACCGGAACGTCTCACGATGCTTCAGCACCGCCTGATCGTACGCCGCCATGGTCCGCCAGGCATCCCTCTGAAGTCCTTTATGAAACGTCGATCCCGGATCGGCATGCTGTTCCTGCATGCAGCTGCTTAAAAACACAAGGAGCGCCCCCATGACAACCGCAGTCATCCGAGGCAGAGCAGCAGTGCGCAAAGGAATCTCATTCATCATCCCACATTCACGCATTGCCCCTTGAACATTCAACCCTCTTCTAGACTGCGACGATGAAGAAATGGCTCATGCTTTCCGCCACATCAAGGTTTCCGCAATTCAGACTGCTCAACCAAGGGGCCTATGGCAGAACCCGCCTCTTCTCCAGGGAGATCTTCCAAAAAAATACTGCCAATGAAACTACGCAGCTTTTGGCCGGACTCGAAATTCGACATCCCCTGGGGCATGGGGCCGACCTATTTCAACGAACGCGATCCACGCGCCGGCAAAGACGGCGTGCCTGCAAACAAGACTCTTCTCAGCAACAAGACCTTCTGCCACAGTGCGGCCTCCGGCGCGGTCCTGCACGTCGATCCCGACAACGAAGTGGTAGTCACGCTGGTGCGCACCAAGAATACTGAAGGTGATGCCTACAAAACCAGTCTCGCCAAGTTTCTCCTGGCCGTTGATGAAGGCATCATCCATCGCAAGCCCTGATCCTTTTTGTGTGCATCCGCAATGAAATCGAGGCTGGCACGCCAGAAACTTTGAGCTGCGCGGCATAATTCACGTTTTTTTCACAAAATGCGTTTTGCCAATTCAGTATTCGAGGCGAATACAAATTTCATAAACGCGCACCGTATATACCTCATCTTTCAGCATGCCTTTGAATCAAAGTGCCACCGTACCGGACCTCAGTTTTGTCTTTCCTTGCCTCAATGAGGAGCAAACCCTTGGCACGTGCATTCAACAGGTTAAGGCTTCGCTGGATTCGTCCGGTATTTCTTACGAAATCATCATTGCAGACAATGGCAGCACGGACAGCTCACGTGACATCGCCCTGAGCATGGGGTGCCGGGTGGTGCCGGTGGAAGTGCGCGGATATGGGGCGGCTTTGCGCGGGGGCATCGAGGCCAGCCAAGCCGAGTATGTCATGTTTGCGGACTCAGACAGCACCTATCTCTACGCGGACGCCGCGCCACTATACCGAACCGCCAAGGAAGGGAACGCGGACATGGCCATTGCGTCACGCATGATCGGCCGCATCGAGCCGGGCGCCATGCCCTCCCTGCACCGGTGGGTTGGCACTCCGGTGCTCACCACGCTGATCAACTGGCTCTTCCACGGCAAGCTGTCCGATTGCAATTCTGGCTTCCGCTGCATTCGCAAGTCAGCTTTTGCGAGCTGGCAGATTCGCTCCAACGGCATGGAGTTCGCCTCCGAGCTGCTGATCAAAGCGCTCAAAGCCGGTGCCCACTCCGTGGAGATTTCCTCTGGCCTCCGCAAAGGGCCGGAGGGGCGCGTTGCGCATCTGCGGACCTGGCGTGATGGCATGCGCCATCTGCTGTTCATTTTTTCCGAAAAGCCTCGGCTCTTTGAATTGTTTGGTCTCGTTACCGTGCTGCTCACCACCCTGCTGCAGGTCACGGCTTTCTGCACCGGCCCGGTGAGCATTGGCGGAGTGTTTCACATTTTCGATCTGCACAGCGAAGCACTGCTACTGCTGGCGGGCATCATCGGCGCACAGTTTTACCTGTTCAGCTGCATGCTCTTTTTGCAGAGCCATGACCGCCCGCTCGGAATCACCAGAAAGTTAATCCATCTTGATGAAGGCGTGCTGTTTTTCACACTCCTCGCCACCTTGGGTGCTTGCGCGCTCCTGGCAGGTTACATTGGTGTCAGATGGTCACTTTCCGGTTTCGAGAACCTCCACTTGGCCCGCGACCTGCTCTTCTGGTCCCACCCTCTGGCAATCTCCATCTCATTCTGTGTGGGGCTGTTGGGGCTGCATGTTCTGAAGAAAGCCCAAAAGTAAACTTTTCTGTCTCTGTCCAACTCGTCTTTCCAAATGTTCACAGAACAAGTCTTGCAATCATTCGTCCACGTGGCTCGCTAAATGCCTGCTCTGCGTGCATCAACAACTCAGTCACTTCTTACGATATATTGCTATGCATAGTTCAAATAGAGGCCACTGGACCAATATCGGCATTCGTGCCCTGCGCGATGTCTCCGTGTTCATCGGTGCCTACCTGCTGGCTAACTATGTGCGTTTCACGGAGCTGTGGCGCATAGAGGACTATGTTGCCCCGATCCTTGCCGGCGCGGTGGCTCTGAGTGCGTCAATGTATGTTCTTGGGCTCTATTCCGTCGAATCACAGCGGAGATCGTCCTTCCTCATTCACAGCATCCTGCTGACTTTTGCGTTCCTCATTTCGTTCATGATCATCACCCTGGTGGGCTACATGAGTTTTGACCTGCGCATCGGCCGCGGTTTTATGGCCCTTGGCTGCCTGTTTTCTTATCCGGTTCTGTTGGTCGGCCACTGGCTGATGTACCACAAGCATCGGATCTCTCCTGAACGGGTCGCCTTTGTGGCGGAATCCCCCGAGGAACTTGAGGAATATCGGCTCATGCGTTCCATGTGCCCGCCAGGAGTGCATCTGGTCGGGCGCATCGGCATTGATGATGACAACGATACTCAAAACGACTTTCTTGGCAGGCTGCGCAATGCCCGCAGGCTGATCCGCGTGCACAAGCTGGATCGAATCGTCTTCACTGAGCAGCGGGTTGAAGACGAGAAGGCTCGCAATGAGTTCAGACGTCTGCGCTATCTGGGATTTTCATGCAACAGCTTGATTTCGGTTTGTGAGCGGCATCTGAACTACGTGCCGTTGCATCTGGTGACGATGAACTGGCTGCTGCAGTCGGAATCGGTTTCGCGCAGTTTCTACTTCAGCAAACTCAAGCGGTTCTTTGACATCACAACCTCCCTGATCCTGCTGGTGGTACTCGCCCCCTTCCTGCTGATGGGGATGGCCATCGTTCGCTTCTTCTCGCCTGAAGGATCCGTGTTCTTCCGTCAGGAGCGGGTGGGACGCTTCGGCAAGCGATTCCAGATCTACAAACTGCGCAGCATGCGCATCGACGCCGAAAAAGGCGGCGCTGTCTGGTCTTCCGTATCCGCAGACCCTCGCGTTTTCCCTGGCGGGGCGTTCCTGCGCCGTTACCGGATCGATGAAATTCCCCAGCTCCTCAATGTCTTGCGCGGAGAAATGTCTTTCGTCGGACCGCGACCGGAGCGTCCGGAATTTGTGGCAAAGCTCTCGCGCGTGCTGCCTCACTACCAGGAGCGGCACATGCTCCAGCCAGGGCTGACGGGATGGGCGCAGGTATGCTACCCTTACGGAGCCTCCATCAATGATGCCAAGTGCAAGTTGGAGTACGACCTCTATTACTTAAAGCACGCCGGATTGCTCTTCGACAGCCTTATCCTGCTGGACACCGTGCGTGTGGTACTCGGCGGCGGATTGAAGACCCACACTCAGCAGCGCTACACAACAGGAATCGACTTTGACCTCGATGGAGCCGACGCCGAACCACAGGCTGATGGCGTTGACCTTCCCCCACGGCCCGCCTCCGAGATTCGCGGCCTCGCCGAGGTCTAATCTCTGTCCTCAAGCCGCACGCAGCAGATCAAGGTATTTCCGCGCACAGTTTTCCCAGGAATAGCTCCTGGTGGCAAAGTGCAGAGAGTTCTCATCCGGTGGATGCTTTATCACGTCCAAAAGCGCGGCGGCATAAGCAGATGCATCACGCTGCTGGACCAGAAATCTTCGGCCCAAAACCGGCTCCACCACTTCGGCGATACCACCCACATCCATGCAAACGGGCGCACGCCCGCTGGACAGTGACTCGAGTACCACATTGGGCACCCCTTCATTGTGGCTAGTCAGACAGACGGCATCCGCAGCCTGCATCCAACGTGCCACCTGCGGTGCCGCGTGGCGACCGAGGAAGTGAACTTGTTCGCTGATGCCAAGCTCGGCGGCCTGGGCGCGCAAGACGCTCTCAAGCGGACCGCCGCCAATCAATGCCAGCCGCACCGGCTGCCCGGCGGTGGCTTTGACCCGGGCGAACGCTGCGAGCAGAAGATCCAGTCCTTTGACTGGCAGGAAATTGCCCACAAAGAGCAGCAGTCTCTCGTCATGTGGCAGGTTGAGCTCATCGCGGACGGCGCGGCGCGGCGCCGGTTTAAAAGTGTGAACATCCACCCCGTTGTAAATCGTATGCACTTTGCTGCGTGACACACCGTGCCGAACCAGCCGGTTTTCCAGGTCCTGGCTGCGCGTCACAATGGCTTTGACACTGCCGCTCATGGCAAGGATCGCGCGGCGTCGCATGGGCATGTCCAGATAACGATGCACGTCAGAGCCTTGTGCGACTGCGACGACGGGCACGTTCCAGGCTGCCGCCTGTAAAACAACGCCGCTGGCATCAGGAAAAAGCCACGGCACCAAAATCGCGTGCGGGGAAAAGTCCTGGGGGAGAGATTTCCGTGCTCTGCCAAAAGCCCATGAAAACAGCCGGTGGTTCATGCCCCCGAACCGGGGAACATAAGGAGTCCAAAAATAGTCAGGGTGCAAACTAGCGTCTTCAGACCGTGGCTTGAGTTCATTGGTGGCGGCACCAAAATGCTTGAACGACGGGCGAAACGCCTGAACACGAATGTTGAGTTCAGGTTCCAGCTTTTGCAGAGCATGCACGAGCGTCGCATTGTCGAGCCCGCGCCAAGGCTCGTTCAGATCTGGAAATAGATTGGTGGCAACAAGCAGATTCATCGGTCAGTTCTTTTGCAGACACGGTGGTGAGGCATACAGATGATCCCGCCAAAGCCCCGCATCTCCCCCACCCTTCCCGTCTTCAGCCGCATGGAGAATGTTCACCAGCTCACGCGAGCTCACATAATGCAGGCGGAATCCTTCACGCGCCGCGAGTTCAAGGAGTTCTGCGTGAAACCGACGGCGAGCGTCACCGATCACCGATGGATGATTTTTTTCCGGCGCTCCGTGCGTGTGTAGCTTGATGAAGCACCAGCCTTCCGCACCCTGCACCGAGATGCCGGCCTTGCGCCATTGCTGGAAGCGCCGGATAGTCGGTGGGTTGGCGGGACCTAGGTCTGAATTTTCCACCCGTGGCATCACTCCCCATTTGCGCTTGGTCCAGTCCAGCATGAGCGGGCCTTGTACGAGCAGCAGATGGTCAGGCTTCTCACGCAAAGAATGCGCAGCACCACCCAGGACAGCCACAGGTGTGCCGCGGTGATGGGAGCAGCCATTCAGCGTGCTCTTGGAATAATAGAGACTATTGACGATGGGGGCCTGGGTCCGATGCGGTGCGGAGGGCATGGTCAGATCCGCGTAGCAGCCGGCGTGCTTCAGCATGGCCAGTTCCCCACGCACACCGCAGCCTCTGCCGGTGGGGTCGGAGTCATCCAGCGCCCAGTTGCCATGGATGAAACCGAACGTTGCGGCTCCATCTGCATTGCTGCCCAGCAGGCCATGACTGCGCAGATTTGCTTTCCCAAGCTCAATGGCAGCACAGAAGTTTTCCGCTGTGTCATCATGGTGGTGAAGATGGATCTCCACTTCGTTGCGACTGCTAATGCACAGTTCGGCCAATGACTGGATAACGTCCGAGTCGTACTGTTCCACCGGATAAAAGAACGTGTGCCGGGGTGTCTGGCCGTCATGATCCATGCCGGTGGCCAGGATGTCTGGCAGCCTGGCGTGCCATTGCTCCATGCGCCGCATGGCTCCCCCCTTGTCGGTGTCGTGAAACGGCTCGAAGTGGTCGCACACGGCGAGCATGACATCGGTGATCGGAGCCTTGGGCCGCAGGAGGGAATCCTTGAGCCAGGGCAGCAGCCAGCGGTCCATTGCTTTGATCATGAATCAGTTAGGATCTACGGGTTCGTTTCCAGGTGGTTTTTTGTCCGCCACGCAGCCAGCGGAGGCAGCCCAGCAGTAGGGCGGCGTTCATGCTGGCAAAGTAGGCGCTCACCGCAGCCAGGCGACCCAGCGGGCCAGGCAGACGGAGAGAGGAAAAACCAGCGGCAGTGAGTGCCATGATGGCGACGCAGGCTGCACCCAGCTGCAACGAGCCAGCAGCTCCCATGCCCCAGAGAGTGATTACCGACAGCAACGCGCTGAGCATAAAAAAGGGTGCGACCCAGCGCAAAACCTTGTGAGAAAAGAACACCCAGGCAGCGAGACCATGTGTCGGATTCAGCAATGACAAACAGCGCGCGAGAATCTGATAATCCCCCGCCCCGATGCGCACGCGCCGGCCAAACTCATCCGACAGCGCCGGTGGCAGATCTTCATAGGCCAGAGCGGCGGGCTCAAACACAACGGCCCAGCCATCCATGAGCAGCCGCAGCGGAACGTAAAGATCCTCCACCACGATCTCCGGCGGGCAGCCTGCCCACAGATCGCGCCGCAGGGCGAAGTTGGCACCATTGGCACCGAGCAGCACACCACGGCCACCCTCGTGCTGCTTCAGCCACGTTTCCAGTTTCCAGTAGATGCCTTCAGATTGGGTGTGCGCCTCGCCCTCCCGTGGTCTGAAAACCAGCTTGCCACAAACACAGGCCACCTTAGGATCTTGGAAGCGTCTGACTAGGCAGCGCAGCGTGTCTGGAGCGAAGTCCACATTGGCATCGCTCAGCACGAGAATGCCGCCTTTGGCCTGCGGGCACACATCGTTGAGTACGCGCACCTTGCCACGCCGCTCCGTGAAATGCCGCACCTGCACGCGGGCATCACCACCCGCAGCCTGAGCGGCCAGTTGCTCCGTACCGTCATCCGATCCATCGGAGGCAATGATGATCTCCAGCCGGTCCGCAGGATAGTCACACTGCAGCAGATTTTCGACACGACGGGTGATGCAGCCTGCCTCATTGTAGCCGACCACGATCACGGAGATGTCGGGCAGCGACGGTTCCTCCTGTATGGGCGGCACCGGCAGCAGCGGTCTGCGGCCGCCGATGAGACGCCACCAGAGCGGGTACCCGACGTAGCTGTGCAGCACCACCGCCAAACTTACCATGAGAATGATCCAAGCGGCGACAATCATGACCGGCTGCACTTTTGAACCAGACCCGCGCAGGCATCCTCAAAGATTTGTGCCGCCGCCGCCCATGAGCATGGTCTAGCCACCTCATCCAGCGCATGGCGGGCCAGCTCTGCACCCAGCTTCGGTGCACGCAGCAATGCCACCACCTGCGCCGCTGTGTCTTCCGCTGTGTCGGCCAGCAAGATATGCCGGCCATGCTCCACGTCTAGGCCCTCAGCGCCAATGCGGGTGGAAACCACGGGCACCTCGGCGGCCATGGCTTCATAAATTTTCAAGCGCGTACCGCCGCCGATGCGCAACGGCACCACGATCACGTCCGCCCCACGCAAAAAGGGCCTTACATCTGGCACGGTGCCGGTGACCTCGATATTTCTGCCGCTGGAGGCCAGCGCCTGGATTTCCGTGGGCGGCTTGCGCCCAACCACGACAAACCGGGCCTGCGGCACCTCCCTCTGCACCAGCGGCCATACGGCTTGCACAAACCAATTCACGCCGTCCACATTGGCATACCAGTCCATCGACCCCATGAACATGATGGTGGGCACGGCAGACGCCGTTCTTGGCAACGCCTGAAAGTAGTCCAAATCCACACCCGTGGGCACAACACCAAGGACATTTGGCAGCTTCATTTCTGTCTGGAAGATTCGCGCATCCTCCTCAGACACGGCCAGTACGCCATCGAAACGGCTGCTGGCGTGGTTTTCAAAGCGGAGCATGCGATCACGCTGAGCCTTGTAGTACAAAGCCTGCCCCCCCTGCTTTCCCTCCGCCCTGCGCCGCCAGATCATAGACTCCACGTTATGCTGAAATAGCACCCATGGACACTGGCTTGCCACCTTGAGCTCCCAGGGCAGGCTGGCTGCAGGAAACAAAAAATCCGCCACCACCAAGTCGTAGCGCTGCTCCTTGAGTTTTGCGGTTAGGAGACGTCGCAGCTGGTTCGATCTGAAACGAGCGACGGCATAGGGCAGCGACGACGCCAGATTGACCAGCGCCCCGGCAAAGAATTTCCATCTAGCCAGTTGCAAGGACGCCCCGGTTTCATGCACCCAGAAGGCCTGGGAGGAATACTCTCCGGCCTGCTGTGCGCCAACCACCTGGCCTGCATCCGCTGCCAGGCCGA
>Ga0114968_10001789_pt1 | contig 16578 bp, 13 predicted proteins | sample M_130807_EF_Meta_FD_87020 | JGI IMG/M metagenome (GOLD analysis project Ga0114968, IMG submission 87020) | Freshwater microbial communities from Lake Montjoie, Canada to study carbon cycling - M_130807_EF_MetaG | ecosystem: Environmental > Aquatic > Freshwater > Lake | place: Lake Montjoie...
CATCGCTGCCGAGTGCGCGAATGGCATTGCGACGAAGTCCGGCGTCCTTGGCCAGCAGCGCTGCTTTGTGCGTGGTTTCATCGAGTTTGCCCAGTCCTTGGAGGCACCATAAAGCGTGGATGGCAGCCGTGCTATCACTCGCATCAAGCACTGCGTGATTGAGGCTCTTCAAATCCACACTTTCGCTGCTTTCGACCATCTGGCGCTGCGCAGTAAGGCGTGCATACTGCGTGCTGGCGGTCAGGGCAGGTTTCTCTGTCTGGGGATTGGTGCCTATGGCAACGACGCGATAAATCCGCCCCCGGCTGTGATCGCGAATATCATTCTCATGCGCGCCGCCTTTGCCTGTAGTGGCAACAAAGCCGCCGCGTTCCATGCTGGGTGTGGGATTGTGCTGGATGATGAAGTTTTGGAAATCGGCCACCCACACCGCGCCGTCGGGGCCTACTTCGGCATAGACCGGAGAATTCCACTCGTCGCTGCTGGCGTAGAGGTTCATGAAGTCGAGCGCCTTCCAGCCCGCGCCATCGGGCTGCACGTCGAAGAGCGAGACGACCTTCATCGTTGGCTCGCAGACCATGGCCTTGCCCTGAAAGCGCTTCGGCAGGTTATTGCTGTAGATGAAACTGCTGCCAGCGGCCGCCGTGTAGCCGCCGAAGACATCCACCTGGCGGAAGTTGGGCGTGATGGTGTGGCAGGCTTCGACGACGTTGATCTTCTTGGCCGTCATGCCGCGCGAGCCTTCGGGGTAGGCGGTTCCAGGGATGCCGCCGAAGAAGATGGGAGCGCCATTCGCTGTGCCGCCGAACTGATCTCCCGCATCATTGGTGCTGTGCGCCCAGGAGTTGTTGGTGAACTGATGCAGGAACTCGATGGCGCTGCCGTCTGACTGAAAACGATAGGTGCCCATGGCGAACTGATGCTTTTTGCCGCCCACATAACCTTCGATGCCGCTGTAGCCCACGCAGCCGTAAAGCCAGTTGTCGAAGCCGTAGTGCAGATTGCTGGCCTGCGCATGCGTATCGCGAATGCCCCAGCAGTCGATCACGGTTTCACGCACATCGGCCTTGTCATCACCATTGGTATCTTTGAGAAAGATGAATTTCGGCGGCTGGCTGACTATGATGCCACCGCGTGCAAAGACGATGCCGGTGGGCAGGTTGAGCTTGTCCGCAAAGACGGTAAACTTGTCTGCCTTGCCATCGCCATTGGTGTCCTCGCAGATCTTCACGGTATCCTGGCCTTCGCCGCTGTCGGTGACGCCATGCGGATAGTCGCGCGTCTCCACCACCCAGCAGCGACCGCGCTCATCCCACGCGAAGGCGATGGGCTTGGCGATGTCTGGCTCGCTGGCGAAGAGCTTCAATTCGCAGTCCGCCGGAACTTGGGTGCGCTCCATGCTGCCTTTCACCGTCATGGGTAGTTGCAGCGTGAGCGGCTCCGGGCGCTTCTCGTAGTTGGCCACCTGAGGGTGTTTCTTGCGCTCTTCGGGATCGCGCTGCTTCACGAAGTGATCGTAGCTGGCTTTGCGCTCGGCACTGAGTTTGGAGAGGATGGCATCGCGGCTCAAATCACTGCCGGGTTTGACGATGAGATCGTAGTTCTCGGCGGGCAGTTCCTCTTTGGCATAGTCAAACCAGATCGCATCGCGCCCCAGATCACGCATGGCCTCATGCAAGGGGCCGACCGCACTCTGTTCCTTGCCTGCCGCATCAAGGTATAGCACGCGAATGGGGCCGGTGGGCGCTGCGTGGGCAAGAACGGCGGAGATGATAACGAGCAGGAATGCTTTCATGGTGGTTGGTTTGGATAATCGCTCGAAATAACGCCATTTGGCCAGCCTGCTGTGCGGACAACTTTTGGGAGGAATCGGTCACGGTGAAAATGACGGAATGTACGTTTGGCTTTTCGACTGACGGCGGCATGATCCCGCCCCGTGACTGATACCAAACGCCTGCGCCTGTTCATGTTCATCGCCCCGCTGCTCAGCGGTGCCATTCTGATGTTTGCCTTTCCACGGTGGAACTCCAATCTTGCGGTCTGGCTCTGGCTCTTCCCGCTTCTCGCGGTCTTGTGGCCGTGGAAGAATGCCGACGGCGTCGAAGTGCGCCCGTTCAGGCGCGGCTATCTCGCAGGTCTGGCCTTCTTCCTGCCCAACTTGCAATGGGTGCATCATTCAGCACGTGTCAGGCTGGGTGGAGCTGTGGACAACTCCTGGGTTGGGCTTGGACCGGAACTGCTGGGATGGGGTGCGCTGATTGGTCTGTCAGGGTACTGCGCCGTTTACTTTGGTCTGTGGGCCTGGTTCACCCATCGCTTTGCCAGACCGAATGTAACCACGCTGACCAAGGATGCGTGGTGGTCGAGCGTGCTGCATTCTCTGGTGTGTTCATTTCTCGCAGCATCGGCATGGGTCGCGTGCGAGTGGCTGCGCAGTATGACGGTCTTCACCGGCTTTGGCTGGAACGGTCTTGGTGTTGCGATGCAGGGTAATCTCCCGCTCATCCAGGCAGCGGATCTGGTCGGCGTCATGGGTTTGTCCTTCCTGCCAGTCTTTGTGGCCTGTACGGCATGGAACACCCTGACGCGCCTCATCATCGCCTATCGCGGGGAGGGGACTTGCAAGACCCGGCTCGACTTCACCGTGGCTTTGATCCTGATGCTCAGCACGGCGGGTTATGGCATGCTGAAGCTGACCGCCAAAGAACAGGACACCATCACGGTGCGGACGGTTGTGGTGCAGCCCAACGTTTCGCTGGTGGATGCGACGACAGGCAGGCTGGCGGAACAAATTTATCAGCACCTCGATCAGTTCACCCGTATGTATGGCACGGCGAAGGATGGCAAGACCGGCACCGATCTCATTATCTGGCCGGAGAGTGCGCTGCCGGTGAATCTGGAGGACAGATACCGCCAGCTCCCGAAAGACTGGCATACGCATTACCTGGATGACATGCTGCAAGCAGGAGATTTCAGCCTGCTCGTCGGCACGGAGCTCTTTGAGAGCGAAGACATCGGGCATGTTTCTGCCGTGCTGTTCCGTGGCAGTGCCGCCCACCGGCAGGATTACCACAAGGTGCATCTTGTGCCCTTCGGCGAATACCTGCCGCTGCGCGACATCCCGCCGTTCTCTTTCCTGCGCAGCATGTTCGAAGGTGCCTTCACACCGGGAGAAAAAACCGAGCCGCTGCTGCTGGAGCAGCCGCAGGTGCAGATCATCCCGCTCATCTGTTTTGAAGACACCGTAGGCCGTCTGGCGCGCAAGTTCGTGCGCGAGGCACCGCAGATGATTGTGAACATCACCAACGATGGCTGGTTCCTGCAAAGTGAAGAACCCGAAGTGCATATGACGAATGCACTCTTCCGCGCCATCGAGCTGCGCCGCCCCATGGTGCGCGCCACCAATACCGGCGTCAGCTGCTACATCGATACCTGCGGCCGCATCATTTCCAAACTCAGCGATCCCGACACCGGCACCTCTTTTATTGAAGGTACGCTACCTGGCGAGGTGAAGGTGCCACGGGTGGGGCAGATCACGCTCTATGCGCGGTTCGGTGACTGGTTTGCTCTGTCACTGCTGGGCATCTGCGTGGTCGTGTGGTTGATGCGGAGAAAGAGTCCGCAGTCGTAGCAAGCTCAATCGCCACCCCACCAGGAGCGCCAGGCGGTGCGGGGGCGTGGTTCGCGTGGGGACTGCAGCGGGCCGGGAAAGTGGGCGTCGTCGGCCCCCTCGGCGGGCGGGGTGTCGTCGCTTTCGGCAGAGAAATGCTTGCCGAAGGCCGGTGGGGCGAATTTGGATTTCGCGGTGACGGAGTTCTGCGTCGGCGCACGCGGGCGCAGGATGATCTCGGCATCAAGCACCGCGCTGATCGTCTGGGAATGCAGCGGACTGGTGCGTGTCGTATCGGGGTTGTCCGGCTCAGGCTGCCAGGGATTTTGGAGCACGGCAGCCAGAGGAGGATCGAACGATGCGTCCCCAGGAGCTGCGAGCTGCACCTGGATCTCCAGCGCTGCTTCTACCACTGAGGGCGGCTCATTCAGTTGTTCCTGTCGTGTTTCCAGCGCGGGGGAAACATCGGTCGGAATGGCCGCCGGTTCAGGTGGGGGAGCGACGCTGATTTCATCTGGGAATGCCGCCCCCTCAAACACCGCAGTGGAAAAGAACAGTGGGGGGCCGGGGGCATCCTGCTGTACCGGGGCGCTGGAGAACATGCTGGAACGCGGAGACTCCTGCTCGCTGATGGAGGCTTCTTGTCGCACAGGGGCGCTGAAGAACGGGCTGCCGGCCCGGGGGACGTATGGCGCGACGTATGGCGCTGCTTCGCTAAAGCTGGGCAGAGGCTCGACGCCGAGTGTCCACGCGGAATCGGCGGCGGGAGGTGGGCCGGGCAGCTCTTGAGCCTGCTGCGGGGGGAGCGGAGCTTCCTGCTCCATCTGCGGGGCGGGCTCCGGAATCTGCTGTAGCACGGGCTCGGTGAGACCGGCAAAGGTATTGTTGGCGGGTGAAGAGTCGGAGAACTCATCCGCGTCATCCAGCAGAAATGACTGGGGGCGGTAATCGTCCTCTCGTTCGGCCGACTCGATGCTGGCGGTGGACAATTCGACGACCGGAGCCTGTTTTTCGCGAATCATTTGAAGGGAAAGCCACTGCTCGACCTGGCTCTGTGCAGGGAGATCAGGCTCCGGCGTAGGCGGCGGCAAACTCTGGAGTATGGGCACCGGAGCGCCCGCTTTTTTTTGCTTCAGCAGCGCAAAGGCGGCAGCTCCAGCCGCAAGCAGAAAAGGGGTTTTCCCCAGGCGGGTGGCTAGGACTCCTCCAATTGCCGTGGCCGCAAAAATGGCCAACGGTCCAGGTTGCTGACTGGTGCGTTGCGGCTGTTCTGACGGTGTGCCTGCTGAAGCCGTGCTCATCCTGGAATGAATACGAATGCTAATCCACCGCAGACGCTGCGGCAAGACGCAACTGCTCCAGCGAGCGCTGTGTTACTTGTTGGCATCGCCACCACTGGCGACAGCAAGTCCGGCATCTTCGGGCGGCAGGAAGGCCTTGAAGCGGTTCTTGTCGATGGCCTTCATATAGGCTTCCATCGGGGTGACGTAGCCGTCACGGAGCTTCTGCCAGATGGCTTCGTCCATGAACTGCATGCCCTGGGATTTGCCGCCGATGATGACGTCGTAGAGCTTCTGTGTGGCCCCCTCACGAATGATGGCACCAACGGCGGGATTGGACACCATGATCTCATTCACGGCGGCACGGCCCTTGCCGTCGGATTTTTTCATGAGGAGCTGGGCGACCACGCCTTTGAGCGAAGCGGCCAGCATGGTGCGCACCTGGCTCTGCTGGTCGGATGGAAAGACGTCAATGATACGGTCAACGGTCTTGCGCGCGTTGTTGGTATGCAGGGTACCGAAAACGAGCAGCCCGGTTTCCGCTGCGGTGAGGGCCAGCGAGATGGTTTCAAGGTCGCGCATTTCACCCACGAGCACGATATCGGCATCCTCACGCAGCGCGGCACGCAGGCCGTCCGCGAATGACGGTGTCTGGATGGGCACCTCACGCTGGGTGATGATGCTCTTTTTGTTGCGATGCACGAACTCGATCGGCTCTTCGATCGTGATGATGTGGCGCCGGAAGTTGATGTTGATGTAATCCAGCAGGGCGGCCAGCGTGGTCGATTTGCCCGAACCGGTGGGGCCGGTGACGAGCACGAGACCGCTGCGCATGTGGCCGAACTCCTTCACCACTGGCGGAATGCCGAGCTGCTCCAGGCTGGCGATCTTCGTGGGGATGATACGAAACACGGCGGCATAGCCATGCTGCTGGCGCAGGTAGTTGCAGCGGAAGCGGTTGTCCTGGTCCATCTCATAGGCGAAGTCCAGGTCTCCCTTTTCCTTGTAGCGGTCCCAGGCGCGGGGCTCGCAGATCTCGCGCATCATGGTCTCCATGAGGCGCTCATCGAGAACCTGGTCGGAGATGGGCTTGATGCTGCCATGCACGCGCACCTTGGGCGGCTGCTTCTGGCTGAGATGGAGGTCGGAGCCGCCCAGTTCGATGAGCTTCTGAAAATATTGATCAATGATTGGCATGAGACGTTCGCAGTGGTCGGTTGGCGTGGCAGTAGGCCTCAGGATTCAAAGAATTTCTTCATCATGATTTTGTCCTCGGCGCGGAACTCACATTCTTCGCGGCTGATCTGCCCGGAGGAGTACAGATTGCGCAGGGAATCATCCATGGTGATCATGCCGACGCCTTTGCCGGTCTGCATGACACCCGCGAGCATGTACGTCTTGCCTTCACGGATACAGTTGCCGACGGCGGGGGTATTGACGAGCACTTCGAGCGCCATCACGCGGCCAGTGCCGTCGATTTTGGGCACGAGCTGCTGGGAAAGAATGCCGCGCAGGGATTCAGACACCATGATGCGGATCTGATCACGTTGATCGATGGGGAACACATCGAGCACACGGTCGAGTGTTCGAGCGGCGCTGCCGGTGTGCAGGGTGCCGAGCACCAGATGCCCCGTTTCTGCAGCGGTGATGGCCAGCGAGATGGTTTCCAGATCGCGCATTTCACCGACCATGATCACGTCCGGATCTTCACGCAATGCGCCGCGCAGCGCGGCGGCAAACGAGGCGGTGTGCGTGTGCACCTCGCGCTGGTTCACATGGCAGCCCTTGGGCTCGATGATGTATTCAATCGGGTCCTCCAGGGTGATGATGTGATCCTCCCGCTCCTCGTTGATTGAATCGACCAGCGCGGCTAGGGTGGTCGATTTGCCGCAGCCGACCGGGCCAGTGACGAGAATCAGGCCGTTGTGAAAGCGGGTGAGCGTCTTGGCCGTGGCGGGCAGGCCGAGCTCTTCGACGGACTTGATACTGGTTTTGATGACACGAAAAACCATGTCGATGCCCAAACGCTGCTGCACGACGGAAGAGCGGAAACGGCCAAACCCCGGCGAGTAGGCGAAATCGACATCGCCGCGCGTTTCAAGATTCTTGATCTGAGCCTCTGCCAGGAAACCATAAGCGAGGCGGCGGGCATCTTCTGGCGTTAGGATGGCGGCGTTGTCCCAGATTGGCTGAAGATTGCCGTAGCGCCGCCAGACTGGCTGTGAGCCTGTGGCGAGGTGCAGATCGGATGCATCATACTCCATGCAAAAACGCAGGTAGTCATCCACGGAGCCTAAAACAGGAAGAAGATCTTGTGGGGGTTGGTTGGTATCGGACATGAAAAGATGATGACGCTAGACCGCTGCGGATTCCGGGGCGTTCGGAGAAATTTTCTGATGCAAATAAGTTTCAAACCATTGAGAACCGTAGCTCAGCAAGGATTTACGCGCGAGCGCGAGTAGGGGACTGAGGAGTAGCGCCAGCAGGCCGCTTCGCTTGACGCTGTTGAAGGAGTCATTAGACGGGTGGTGCGCACCCCGCCACGGCCAGACCGATTTCAACACGGCCAGTCCTGCGATGGCGGCGACCCCGATCCACACTGCCCGATGCTTTTCCACGCTGCGGGTGAAGATGGCGCGCGGACTCCATTCCTCCGCCGCGTGCGCGGCATGATGCGCCATAGACGCACGGGCATGCTCGAGATCATGCACAGCCTGCTGCTTTGGTGTCAGTCGTTCTTGTTGTGGGCTAGCCATTCGCGATCGCGGCGGAATTGGTTGAAGGATTCCTCAAAGAGCTGCGTGTGGCGCAGCCTGTTTTTCAGTCCGGCGAGCAGGAGCAGGCCCAAAAAGAGGTGTGCGCCAGCACCGACGAGCGCCACCCGCGTCCAGTGCCAGCCGTTGGATTCAGCGATGACCCAGACCAGAGCGGGGGCAGCCAGCATCCAGCCGATGACGAAGGCGGCAAAGGCCAGCATGAACATGCCGGAGAGACTGCCGAGGCGGCTGCCTGCCTCCTGCCCTTCGATGTGCAGCAGCCGCCCGCGCGCCTCAATGTACAAGGCGACAGCACGCAGCAAACCTGCTGCGCTGGCGCGTTCCTCGTTGGCGGGCGGCGTGCCTGAGTTCATGGAAAGGGGGAGGGCGCGAGCAAGGATCAGCGACGCAGAATGGCCCCGACGACAAAACCAATGCCAAATGCAGTGAGCAGCGCCTGCAGCGGCTTCTCACGGGCGAATTTCTCCGCCTCAGCACGCAGATCATCATAGCGCACGCGTGCTTCTTGAAAGGTGTGGTCGGCGAATTCACCGGCCTTTTCCTTGATGTCGGTGGCTTTCTGTTCTGCGGAGGTGCGGAACTGCTGCGCCCTGGCCTCTGCGGCAGAGCGGAATTCGGACGCCTTCTGTGCCGCTGCGGAACGCAATTCTTCGGCTGCTTTCAGCGCGCTGGCTTTCGCCGCCTGAAAGGGGTCATGCGGCGAGCTGGTGCCGAAGGGAGATTCTGCGGTGGGGTTCTCAGTCATGGTGCGCAAGGGGGTGGGGGTACATGCAGGACCATCACGCACGGTGCGTCTGTCTCTGCACTACTGAATAAAGACGGTCTCGCTGCGTTGGCGAGAGGAAAAAACACTTCGGCGCTTTCTTCGTTCAGGCGCTGCGCAAACAGCTCCGCGCGGAACTTTTCCGCACCGTAGCCACCGGCAGTTTGCGTCGTGCGAGGAGCAGGGCGCGTTGCAGCGCGGTGTTTTGTTGCTTGGTAAGGGCGAGTTCCGTCCTGGCGGCAGCGAGTTCAGACTCCAGTGACTGAAAGCGCAGCGTTTCCATGGCGGGCAGTGCAGGGAGGGATGGCGGCGGCGGAGGGGGCTTGGCCAGAGCGACCGGGACAGGCACGGGCGGAGGCGGAGCGACCACCGCTGGCTTGGCTACCAGCGCAGCCTCCAGTTGGGTGATTTTTGCCAGTGCCGCAGAGAGTTCTTTCTTGTGAGTTGCGTCCAGCTCTTTCAAGGCATGCGTGCCACCTTGATCTGCCTGTTGCAGCCGGTGTGAGAGATCACTGCGCAAGGCATCAAACTGGCGCTGGGTTTTGGCCCGCCAGGACATGGCGTCATGGTGGATGCCGGTGACTTCCATCTGCTGAAGCACCGCCTGCTTTTCCATCTTAGCATTTTCAACACTCATGCGGCTGTTGGAACGGGAAAGCTGAAAGATTCGCCCGATGGACAACAAAAACAATCCAGCGACAAAGATGAGGCCGATATTTAAAATCAGGACGTCCTGAGGCAATTCACTATTCATGCATTTTTATTCAGCAAATGTTGTTCCAAATCAATCGTCCTTAAGATCCTTCGCTTTGGCGGACTTTTAATGCCGTAAGGCTTTATACGCAGGCGCAGATCAGGAGATGTTCAGCGCAGGAACGGGCAGAACCGCTTTCTCTTCCGGCTCCGCCACCCTTGTCACCACAGCGGCTGCGGGCAGCGGGGGGGATGACAGCGCAACAGGCTTGGCTGGTTTGCTGACAATTTCACAGCGCTGCTGGATGTCCTGATAACGCTGTTCGGATTCTTCCAAACGCTTGGAAAACTCCGCGCGAAAGGCGTCAAACATGCGTTGCAGTTCGCCGCGCCAGGCATTGGAATCCGACCGTACCGAGAGGATTTCATGATGCTGGTTGAGCACCTGCTGCTCCATTTTGGCAGTGCTCTCCCGCAGGCGGGAGTTGGTGCGCAGCAGGAACACAATCCGCACCATGGAGATCAGCAGCAGTCCGCCAACGATGGTTAGACTCAGTTTGAGCGTAGGAGCATCGAGCGCAATTTGGGAAAGGTCCATAAAGGAAGATGTGAGCATGTTTTGTTCCAAAATCAATAGTGCATCTCACTATTTACTCGGCCCTGACTTCGCTCGTTTAGCTGTGTCCGGCTTTTTCCATGTGCCGATGGGCAATACCTGCGCACGTGCCGCCCAGGTTTCCCATGCTGCTGCCATGGCTTTCACACGTTCGGGTTCGGCAGCAGCGAGGTCATGTAATTCGGCACGGTCCTGATCAATGTCATACAGTTCCCAGGGCTGGTTTTCCTTTGCCACGAGCTTCCAAGGGCCGGCGCGATGCGCGCGGTTGCCTTCATGTTCCCAGAAGAGGGAGCGCGTGCCATCGTTCTGTCCTTGAAAGGCGGGCAGCAAGCTCACGCCCTCCATCGGCTGGATCGGCTGCCCGTTGAATGTGGCGGGATAGCTGGCCCCTGCCACGTCGGCACAGGTCGCCATGAGATCAATGAGGTGGCTAGGTTGCGTCGCAACTTTGCCATTTTGCGTCGCTGAAACTCCGGCTGGCCAGTGGGCGATGAGCGGCGTGGAGATGCCGCCTTCATGCACAAAGTGTTTATACTCGCGGTGCGGTGTGTTGGAGACGTTGGCCCAGGCTTCACCATAGGCGATGTAGTCGTTCGGACCGCCCGGCATGATGCCCTGGCCCTGCTTCACCGGCTGGCCATCGCGTGTCTGTTTAGGGATGACATCCAGACGAATCGCATCCTGAGCGATGACGGGAAAAGTTTGCGCATTCGACGCTGGCGGCTTGGCCTGCCTGCCGATGGCTTCCTGGCAGCCACCATTGTCCTGGAGAAACAGAATCAGCGTGTTTTGCAGCATGCCGTTTTTCTCCAGCGTGCCTACCACGCGGCCAATGCCCTGGTCCATGCGGTCGATCATGGCGGCAAACACTTCCATGCAGCGCGTCTCCCACGCGCGGTCCTGCGCGGATGTCCAATCACGCACCGTGGGGCTCAGCTCCGCATGCTTGGAGATCAGGCCCATGTCCTTCATTCGCTGAAAGCGCGCCTGCCGCACGGACTCGTAGCCGACGTCATACTTGCCCTTGTATTTGGCCATGTCTTCCTCCAGCGCATGCATCGGCCAATGGGCCGCTGTGTAGGCCATGTAGAGGAAGAGGGGCTTGTTCTTCTGCGCATTGGCATGTTCATTAATGAAGCGCACCGCGTGGTCGCTGATCGCATCGGTGTAGTAATACTGCTTCGGCTGGTACTCTGGATCGGCAAAGGGAGAGATCATCGTATCATCGCGCGTCAGCGTGCCCGGATCATAAAAGCTGCCTGCGCCGGTGATCGTGCCATAGAAGCGGTCAAAGCCACGGTGCAACGGCCAGTTGAGCTTGGGGCCTTGCGGCTGCGCATGCTTGGTGACGTGCCATTTGCCCACGGCATAAGTCCGATAGCCCGCCGGTTTCAACACTTCCGCGATGGTCACGCAGCGGTTGTTCAAATCGCCGCGATAACCGTCGTGACCACGATCTTCCATCATGTGCCCGATGCCCGCCTGATGCGGATAAAGCCCGGTCAGCAACGAGGCGCGCGTGGGGCAGCAGCGCCCAGCGTTGTAGAACTGGCTCATTCGCACGCCACCCTTTGCGAGTCGATCAAGATTCGGCGTTTGGATTTCTCCGCCGTAGCAGCCGAGGTCGGAGAAACCCATGTCGTCTGACATGATGAGGATGATGTTCGGCTGGGCAGCGTGGAGCAAGGGGGCCAGCGCGGCCAGCATGAGGGACGCGAGTGGGAGCAAAAGACGGCTGGGCATAGTGGGGAAGAAGAAGGAACGAGTGCAAACGAACGACGTGCGCGGTTCTCACGCTGGATTCCAGCAACGTTCGTCGAAAAACGTGGAGATCTGGTTTATAGCGAGCGCCCCACTTCATGCCTGCCCCCACCGCGCTCCCCATCTGGAAGATTCACGCTGACATCCTGCGCACGCTGCAGGGCGGCAACCGTCTGGTGCTGGTGGCGCCGACGGGCTCGGGCAAGACGACGCAGGTGCCGCAGATGCTGCTGGATGCGGGCGTGGCGGGAGACAAGATGATCGTGGTGCTGCAGCCGCGCCGCGTGGCCGCACGCACCGTGGCGGCTCGTGTGGCCTCGGAGCGCGGGGGCAAGCTGGGCGCGGAGGTGGGTTATCAGATCCGGTTCGACGACCACACCAGCGTCGGCACGCGGATCTGCTTTGTTACCGAGGGCATCCTGCTGCGCTGGCTGCAGGATGATCGCTCGCTGTCGAAGATCGGCGCGGTGGTGTTCGATGAGTTCCATGAGCGCAACCTGCTCAGCGATGTGGCCCTGGCTTTGGTGAAGCATTTGCAGCAGAGCCAGCGGCCCGATCTGGTGATGCTGGTGATGTCCGCCACGCTGGATGCGGAGCCGGTGGCGGCGTATTTGAACCAGTGCCCCATCCTTGTCTCCGAAGGGCAGAGCTTTCCCGTGGAGGTGGGCTATCTGCCGGTGCCTGACCAGCGCCCGTTTACGGTGCAGGCCGCAGAGGCGGTGGAGCGCATTCTTTATGAGGGCGAGCCCGGTGACATCCTTGTCTTCATGCCAGGGCGCGGCGAGATCAATGGCACTCTGGACGCCTTGAGAGGACTGCGAACGCAGGAGCGCGTAGCCTGCATTCCCTTGCATGGCGAACTGGAGCCGCAGGAGCAGGACCGCGCCTTTGCTCCGAACTCACTGCGCAAAGTCATCGTGGCGACGAACGTGGCGGAGACCAGCATCACCATCGACGGCATCCGCCACGTGGTGGACAGCGGCGTGGCACGCGTGGCGCGCTACGATGCGGAGCGCGGCATCGGCACGCTGCTGCTGGAGCCGATCAGCCGGGCCAGCGCCGACCAGCGCAAGGGCCGTGCGGGACGTACCGCGCCCGGCACCTGCCATCGATTGTGGACCTCCATCGGCCACCAGACCCGCGAAGAGCGCAACACGCCCGAGATTCAGCGTAGTGACCTCGCCGAGGTCGTGCTGCTGCTGCACTCGCTAGGCATTCAGGAAGCCGCCGCGTTTGACTGGCTGGACAAACCCGACCCGCAGGCCGTGGTGCGTGCGGAGAAACTGCTGACCATGCTGGGAGCCCTGCACGAGGGCAGGGCGGAGCTCACCCCGGTGGGTCGCCAGATGCTGCGCCTGCCGATGCACCCGCGCTACTCGCGCATGGTGATCGAGGCCAGCCAGCGCGGCTGCTTGCCGGATGCTGCCCTGTGCGCCGCACTCGTCAGCGGGCGTGATTTGCTGGCGCGGCTGGACCGTGACGATGCGCAAATGAAGGGCCTGCGCGAGATGTTTGAGGACAGCGGCGACTCCGACTTCATCACGCTGATGCGTGCCTATGAGTTTGCGAAAGAGAACGGCTTCAGCTTTGAGCGCTGCCGCAGCCACGGCATCAATGCGCAGGTCGCCCGTCAGGTGGAGCAGACCTGCCAGCAGATTCTGCACGCCGCGCAGCAGCAGCGACTGTATGACCGGGATGGCGGGACCACGGCCAAAAGTGACGAAGCCCTGCTGCGCTGCCTCATGGCCGGATTCGTGGATCAACTGGCCAAACGTCGCGTGCCCGGCAAGCCTGAGTGCGATCTCACCGAGCAGAGGCAGGGCCAGCTTGTGCGCGAGAGCGTGGTGCAGGAGGCGGCGTTTTTCGTGGCTGCGAATCTACGGGAAGCTCCCTCGCGTGGTCCTGTACCGCTAACGCTGCTCAGTCTCGCCACCGCCGTGCAGCCGACGTGGATCGCGGAGATGTTTCCCCAGCACCTGAGCACCACCGTGGAGCATCTCTTTGATACGCAAAACAAGCGTGTCGCCGCGATGAAAGTGGTGAGCTACCGCGACCTCGTGATCGAGCAAAAAGCGCAGCAGCGCGATCTCGATCCCATCGCCAGTGGCCGCTGCCTCGCTGAAGCGCAGCGAGCGGGAGCTTTTGATCTGCCGCTGATGGATCATCGGCTGAAGCAGTTCATGGCCCGGGTGGATCTCGTTCACGCCACGCTGCCCGAGCTGGAGTTTCCGCGCTTTGATGCGGAGGCCGTCACCGCATGCCTCAGCCGTGCGTTCAAAGGTCTCTCGTTGGTCAAGGAGGCGCAGGCCGCGCCGCTCATGGCCGCGTTCCATCAGCATCTGGCCCAAGGGCAGGTGAGCTGGTTGGATGAACTGGTGCCGCTCTCCATCCCATGGCCTGCGGGTGGAACCTTGAAGATCTCCTACGCAAACGAGTCACCGGAAGTGCAGGTGAAGCTGCACGAGTGCTTTGCGCTCTCCGAGCACCCGACGCTGTGCGAGGGGCGGCTGCCGGTGCTGCTCATTCTTTGCACGCCGGATGGGAAGAAGCTGGCCACCACGAAGGACTGGCTGGCCTTTGTGGCGCGCGAATGGCCCAAGCATCGGCAGGCTGTGGCGAAGAAGTTTTCGGGGCTGTTGTGGCGATAGTCATTGGGGCCAGAAGGCTGCGGCTAAAGCACCACAATCTCATCATTCACCCGCAAGATGCCTTGTTTCGATTCGTGGATGAAGTTCGCGCCGAAAAAGACGGCTCCAGGTTCGCCAGCATCGCGGCGGAAGCTGGCTAGAGTTTTCAATGGTTCTTTGCCCCGCGCACCTGTGAGCTGATCTGTCGTGGTCATGATGCAGCGATCACTCTTGCCTGCTGCACGAAGGGCGACGCCGCCCATCTGGACACTCGGCCACGCATCTTCAGCGAAGGCCGTGCAATCACTCACCACCAGATTTGGGCGAAAGCGATCCATCGGCACTGGATCACCACCGTTTTCCTGAATACGGGCATTCAGATCCGCTAGGGATGCTTCACTGATCACGAGAATGGGCGATCCATAGACAAAGGATGTCACATCGCCTTTTATCGCCGCCTGCTTGAGGACCGGGCGATGAAACCTCTCACCGATGCGCACGAGTCGGCATGGAAGTTGAAGCGCTGCGCTTAACCACTGTGCCACGTTATCGCCGCAGTCTTCCGTCAGGAGTCCGGCAGAACGCCATACACTCACTGTGACCAGTGCTGCCAGCGGATCAGCGGTACGCGGCACGGAGATGTCGCCAAAGCCATCCGCTGAAAGCAGGAGGTCATGAGCGGTCAGCCCGGTACTGACGAGCGCCATGCGCGGCCACGTACGTTGAGTGAGCATGCTCCCGTGTTCATCGATGATGAGAAAACGCCGGTCACCCATCAGGCCCAGCACATCCATCTCTGCCATTGGCACAGAACAGCCACGAAGCGATTTTACCGGATAGACATAGATGCTGGTGACATGCGGCATAGTGACGAGACAATCTTCTTAACCTGGCGTATCGATCAAGGTTTTTCGTTCTCGTCGTCAACAGTCTCCACCCTCAAACCCGAATCACAATCTTCCCAAAGTGCTTCCCGCTGGCGATGCGCTGAAACGCTGCCGGCGCATCCCTAAACTCAAAGACCGAATCAATCACCGGTTGCAGCTTCACCCGCTCCATCTCCGCCAGCATCTGGGCAAACATCTCCCGTGAGCCCACATAGATGCCGTCCAGCCGGATGCCTTTGCGCAGGATCTGCACCGTCTGCACCTCCGCACTGGTGCCGGTGAGCACGCCGATGAGCGCGATGTGCCCGCCAAAGCGCGTCGCCTTAAGCGAGCGATTCAGCGTCTCTGCGCCGCCGATTTCGATGACCTTGTCCACGCCTAGTCCGCCGGTTTGCTTCACGGCCCACTGGTCCCAGTCGGAATCGGTTTTGTAGTTGTGCACCGCGTCGGCTCCGAGCTTGAGGAGGTGTTTGGCTTTCTCATCGCTGCTGGTGGTGGCCAGCACGCGTGCACCAGCCAGCTTGGCAAATTGCAGGGCGAACACCGAGACGCCGCCAGTGCCGAGAATGAGCACGGTTTCTCCGGCTTTCAATCCACCACGGCAGTGCAAGGCATCCCAGGCGGTGACGGCGGCGCAGGGCAGGGTGGCGGCAGCTTCCAGGGAAAGGTAGGCCGGGACCGGCAGCAGGCTTTCGGCCCGGACGACCGCCAGCTCGCGCAGCAGGCCATCCACCGCACCGCCGAGGGCCTGGGACGCATGCGCCTGGCTGTATTCCCCGTCCAGCCAGCTCGGCATGAAGGGGGAGAAGACGCGGTCACCGACTTTGAACAGGGAAACGCCCGCGCCGACTGCCGCGACCTCCCCTGCGCCATCGGAGCAGGGAATTCGTGGCACAGGCCCGGTCACCCCGCGAATGCCCATGACGTTCATGTAGTCCCGGTAGTTGAGGCAGGTGGCCCGGATTCTCACCAACACTTCCCCAGGTCCGGGTTTCGGGTCTGGCAGGGTCACGGCCCGCAGTGAGTCGAGGCCGGTGGTTCCGGTGATTTGATAAGCGTTCATGGATGGCAGCAGCCCGGCGGGAGGCTAATGGAATTCACCGCCGCAACAAGGTGGAAGTGTGGCTGCTTAATCACCCAGGTTCAATGACTTCTGACGTATCTGCACAGTCGAAAAAACAATCTCAACATGAGCTGTGAACAAATCGGGCCTGTTTCACAGCAAGGCCATTCCCGCAGGGCTGGAATGAAGCTAAATTGTCAAAAATGAAAGGTTTCAAAAGGCAGTCAGATGGTTTGGGAAACTCGATGAGGAGCGGGAAACGCAAGGACAAAATGGGCGATTAAGTCACATTTCTCAAAACACCATCTGACGAATTTCCGAAGTGGCAACGGGGGCTGCCCAACCTTGAAAACCGGAGTGGAATAAACCTGTCTGAACTCATTAAAAAGGTATTTAAATGACTGATTTTCAAATTAATAAATCAATATTTAGCGGTCTCGAGGCGCGCGCTCGCTAACGATCACCGTGATCAGGCCAAAGTTCAATTCGTGTCGAAAA
>Ga0114968_10001790_pt1 | contig 16575 bp, 15 predicted proteins | sample M_130807_EF_Meta_FD_87020 | JGI IMG/M metagenome (GOLD analysis project Ga0114968, IMG submission 87020) | Freshwater microbial communities from Lake Montjoie, Canada to study carbon cycling - M_130807_EF_MetaG | ecosystem: Environmental > Aquatic > Freshwater > Lake | place: Lake Montjoie...
GAACGACCGGTAGGCTCCAAGCGCCTTGGCGCGTGGCCCTCCGATGTGCCATGAAAAACGGGCCCGAAGGCCCGTATGCGTTGACTTGGCGGAGAAGGCGGGAGACTACGCCATATCCAAATAAGTACTTGATTTCATTGAAAATCAACGACTTATAGATGTCACTAGGTACAAATATATGGTACAAATTTGCGCATGTCAAGCCATATCCAACTCAGAAGCGGCACCTACTATGCCCGGTTAAACGTCCCCCAAGACCTGCGTCTTCATTGGGGAAAATCAGAACTTATCCAAAGCCTAAAGACCGCCGATCTCAAGATTGCACAGGCAAGGGCCATGAGCGTTGTTGGAGGCTGGAAGCAGGAATTCCAACAATTGAGGAGTGGCGGGGATAGCTTTGAACGGCAGGCGATGGAGGTGCGCATGGATACGGATGAGCATCGGATCAATCAGGACACGGGGATGAGCGACAAGGACTACTACGTAGAGCACGTGGCCGATCATCTTCCAGAAGATAAGGGCAACCGCTTTAGACAGATCGCTATGGGCAAGCTAACACCCTTCGGAGTGTTACTGGAGGACTTCATCGCTCAATGGAACGTAGAGGCCAAGACCAAGTCCATGGCTCGAACGGCTATCACGAGGGTAGCAAATGTCCTCCCTACGATTGAGCAGGCAACTTTCAGGCGAGTTGGAGCACTAATCGCCGAGGACCTCACATCAGTGAGTACCAAACGAAAGAACTATGGCTTTGTTGCTCAGTATTGGCAATACCTAGATGATCGCGAAGCAATCAAGGGTGGCAAAAATCCATTCGCAAACCGCAAGTACAAAGATAAAAGCGGAGCAACGACACTCAAGCGACAAGCCTTCAGCAAAGAACACGTAGTCCAGTTGTACAAAGAGGCGCTAAGTCACAACGATAGCGATCTGGCATTTCTCATTTTGGTAGGAGCTTATACAGGTGCTCGCATAGAGGAAATTTGTTCTTTGAAAGTACCCGATTTGCAAGAAGTTGAAGGTATCTTGTGCCTCAAAGTAATTGAAACAAAGACAAACGCAGGCGTCAGAACAATTCCCGCACACACGCATCTCTTGCCGCACCTGTTACAGCGAAGTAGAGAAAGCAATGACGGATACGTTCTGTCGGGACTGACCTTTAACAAATACAAAGATAGGTCAAATGCGATTGGTAAGCGCTTTGGACGGCTAAAGCACAAGCTGGGATTCGGCGATGAGTACGTTTTTCACAGCATCCGGAAAACAGTCATCACGATCTTTGAGAATCTTGGAGTCAGCGAGGGACTGACCGCAGACATAGTCGGTCACGAAAAGAAGACGATGACGTATGGCCTGTATTCAGCCGGACATTCAATTTCAAACAAAGCAGCAGCCATAGCGCGCCTTGAATACGGTTTCACCAGCAACGCCTAAAAGGTCAAAGCTTTAGCCTTGGGTGTAATGGTTCACCTATCAAGCTAGTTGGGGTTACACACTTATTGATGGGTACGCGCAAATCACAACGCAACGCGTGCCGAAAGGCGCAGCGCCATAGCAAAGCCACAGGCGATAGTTAGCCGTTTTAGAAGGGCTTTCTGGTGCGCGACCCCCCCCCGGAATGCGATGTGGCTATCTACTCACGCACACGCGTACGCAGGTACACGCGGGCGGTTACATCTTTCCCTTCGTTTTGTCTCAACTTTATTTTTCTCTAAAGCATTGACATCAGGTTCAAAAATGCAGCAGTCTAAAAAAGCAACAACGACTGGAGCTACAAATGAATCTAGAAGAACTGCTGTTCAAACCTGCTCAACTTCACCTCGGGGAAGTACGCTACCTTGAAGGCAAGAAGGCTATGTGCCTTCGACCTCACGAAGGCGGCAAATGGGCGACCGTAGGCAGGTATGTGAACTTCACCATCGACGGCTCGGGCTATGTAGAGGGCAAATGCGTCAACGTAGATGGGGCGACCAAAACCGTCTGGCTTCAAGTCATCAGGGGGCCATTTATTCCCGGGGCAGTGATCAAGCTCCCCGTATCAAAACTTGGGCGTTACTTCGAAGCATCAGGCGAGGAGGCGTCAGACCTTGAGCAAGCGCTCTCTTCGTTGCTTGAGCGTGGAGTCGGCGACGGTGGGCTGAGCCTTGAAGCCTTCGAGCTAATGATCCGCAGCGCCAGAGAAAAGCGAAATGCCGAACATCAAGCGGCGTTTATGAAACAGATGGATAGCCTGATTGGCGCTGAGACTTATCAGTTGATTGGAAAGGTCGAAGCGCTATACCGCGATTTAGTGAATTCCGTTGGAAATGACAGCAGGCGGAACAGAGAAGTTCCAACACCGCACATCGCCAAGGTGACCAGAAATTTGAAAAAGGCTCTGGCCCATCTAGCCAAGAGCCTTCCGGAGGGAAGCTGACATGAATTCGCTTATGACCAACGATCAAGCTACTGGCCTGTGGTGGGGACTATTTGTCGGCGACGCAATGGGTGTGCCGCTTGAATTTACGAAAGCCAACACAGGTGAGCAGGTAACAACATTCACATCGGGCGGCTATCACAAAGCCAGCAAGGGAGAATATAGCGATGATGGAGCTATGGCTTTAGCCATTGCTGACGCCTACATATCTAAGGGCAAATTCTGCGGAGCCACCATCCAACAAAACTTCCTAGATTGGATGAACGACGGTAAGTTCGGCACTAGACCGGGGCAACCAGCGTGGGACATCGGGATGACCGTGCTGGGTGCGCTGAATCGCGTGAGAGAGACTCGCTACCCGTTCACCGGCTCGGCGGATGAGCGCAGCAGCGGTAATGGGTGCATCATGCGACTAGCACCCTGCATCATCTGGAACCGCAACAACCTCAGCGTTGCCATCGGGGAGTCTGTAGCGCAGGCCCTACTGACACACGGATCGTCAGACTGCATCACTTACACCGCTGCGTTGGCGCATGAGCTTTGGGAGGGTAGACCCTTGCCGCAATACGACTATTTGCGTGACAGGCCTATCAAGAATTCGGGCTATGTTGCTGACACGTACGCCAGTGCGTGGTATTCAGTTCAGCGCAACAACTCCTGCCATGCAGCAATTGTGGATGCGATCAATCGTGGTGGTGACGCCGACACCGTGGGAGCAGTGGCGGGAATGATTGCCGGTCGAATATATGGGATCCAAGAATCTCTTTACTCGGGGCTTGTGAACACGAATCAAATTAGGGCTGCTATCGATCAACTACTAGCGGGCAAGTCTTAATTTTACCAAATTATCAAGATTCCGACTGCAATTAACTCGAATCAAATTGAAATTTTAAAGCCATGAATATATTTATCGATATCATCTACCTGATTTTTTTGTTTTGGTTAGCGGCACTTGCAGGAGTCGACGCCATTTATAAGCTTAACTCGGAGACCACAGAGAAATGCAAACTAGTCAGAAATAGAAATGGGAGAGCAATCATTAAATTAGATTCAAAATTTATACTATATAATATTTTTCTCCTGACAATCTTAATTGTCTACGGAGCTATCGCACTTCTGATTCAACGATCCCTTTACGAACTACTAAATTGGATCTTTCACATAAATCTAAAAATTAATATTTACGAAGTGGATATTGAGTGGTGGATCGCCATTGCCTACAGTTGGCTCATAGCCTGCGGGTTTTACGCAGGAAGATCATTTGTTAGTTACTTTGCAGCGCAACAAATTCTAAACTACATAAACAGAAGTAATCCCGATTACAATCCAACGTTTAATTTAACAATCTTTAAGGTGCTTGAAGAAAATCTTCGAAGAGAGGAATCTCGACTGAACGAGAGAAAACGGTAGTCATCGCCAATGAAAAGCAGTTTGCAGACGCAACAAATTAGATTCAAGGACGAAAATTCCTACGTCTACCTTCGCTTCAACTGCATCAGCAACTCCCCTAAGTTGCTCAAGCTAGTTGGCAATCTGGCGGAGCGATGCAGGCTTAACCGGAGCACAGTTCGACGGGTCAACAAAGACTTTGCGCCTGCCTTCAACGCCGTTCTGACCTCCTTGGAAGTTTCAGGCGCTTATAAGGAAGGGCAATGGATCAGGATCGTCACTGATGATGAGGTGTATGGCGGAAAAACCCAGCGGAGTGCTGCCCATAACCGACTAGTTTTAACGGCTTTGCTGTGGCTAATCGATGAAGCCTACTTGCTAAAGGTGGACGGTAGACGAGTGATGAAATCGGATGGATCGTCGCAAGTCAATGACTTACCTTTTGCATACGTCATCTCGGATAAATGGCGTAAGGAAATAGCCGATCAACCTATCTCATTTCAGCATGAGATTGTTCGGAATCCCTTGGCGTCCTATGTGCAGCTTAGAGACAAGATAAAGACATCGCAAAAGGCTAAGGAGCGCTCGATATCACTTCCAATAACTCAGGCCTACCGAGGGCGGCACCCAGAGTTGATTGAAGGCACTGAGAGGCTGTTGAAGGCTGCTGACGATGTTTGGGCAAAGACGCAAATCAGTCTCGGCGATGTCGTGCTGCCAGCCATGCAAACTACCATGACCCGCATCTTCAACAATGGCAGTTTCGAAGAAGGCGGTCGGTTCTATTGTCAGCTTCAAAATCTGCCAAAAAGTCAACGAAAAGATCTTCTTTTTGACAATGAGCCAACGATAGAAATTGACTATTCCGGCATGCATCCGCACTTGCTGTACCACCTTCAAGGCGACAACTTCAGCGGTGACCCATACGAGGTTATTGGATTTGATAGAAATACCGTCAAAGTGGCATTCAATACCTTGATCAACAGGGATAGCCGAAAGCACAAGGGAGCGGCAGCAAAGTCACTGGCGAGAAACTTGAACATGACCTTGGAAGAGGCCAAGGCGCTAGAGAATGCACTCTATAAGCTTCACTTCCGGATTGCAGGTCACTTTAATACGGGCCACGGATTGAGACTTCAGAAGTTGGACAGTCAAATCGCCTATGAAGTGATGATGATTTTCTTCATGCGCATTAAGCGACCAGTGCTGATGATCCACGACAGCGCTATCGTCTCTGTCCGTGATGTGGAAACATTGAAGCTGTCTATGGTGGATGCTTACCGATCGGCAATGTGCAATGAGCTACAAAGGAGAGGTAATCTAAACGAAGAACAAGCACCTTTGCCTATGGGGTTAAAAGTAAGTAGTGCTGACTTCAATGACAAATTGACCAGCACTATCCGCAAAGCATTAGAAGAAATAGATGTACATCCTGATGAATGGACCACAGCAATCAATTGGACGCAGCATCCCTGATTCCCTCCTATTGTCCGGAAACTAAGCCGACTTTTTGAAACAGCCTGTTCTCATTCTGATCTGTTTGAAAGCCGCAGCACCTTTAACGACTAGACGGTCGGCAAGTGACACCGACGAGGCTTGCGCTTTCCCAGATTCTGCGTATAACTACCTCGAGGTGTGACCCACCGTCTAAGGAAAAGCGGTCTAGTTACCTGCCCTTCCCGCTTATGCCGGGAGCCAGCGGTACAGCAATATGAAGGGAGCGCTATACATGCGCTACATAACTTTAGTGACCCCCAGCAACCGAAGGCTCATGGTCATAGACCGCGTCAGGCCCATCCTGACTGAGTTGATTGACGCCGCCTACTATGCAGACAAGTTTCCATGCTCGGCTGTACTGAGCAACTACAAAAACATCTTTGATGCATCTAGGGCCGATCTGGTCGGAGCAAAGCGATTGGAAGGGGATGCTTTGTTGACCTTCCTAGAGGATCTCCAATGCAAGGCGCGGGGCAAGCGAAAGCGGAGGATGCACCCTGCCAGCCTTAGCAATCTACGCCCTTGCAGACCCTTCGCTAGCGGACGTTCAAGCTGTAAGCCCCGAAAAATTAACGATCAGCACGTGGAAGAGGCTAAGCAGCTACGGGCGGAAGGGCGTTCGTGGAGAGCAGTTGGAGACGCTTTGGGGCTGAATGCCTCGTCAATACGATCAGCAATCACCCAGAGAGGGACAAAGGCGTCAAATTCGCCAGAATATTCTGGCTAAAAACATGGCAAAAATTAGAGGGTAGCTACTACCCTACGTTGAGGGGTTGTTTTTCTTGATTTTCAACGGCAGTGCAGCGACGGTGGATGTCAGCAAAAGCTATCAAGCGCCCAAGCGATGCACGGACCGATCGATATTGAGCACGAATCGCCTTTACGAGGTCGATGTTGGCATCCAAAGCAGTTGTGTACCCCCGCATGTGCCACCATGCACACCTCAGATTTTCCTACCCTATGCCAAGAAAATCCTTGACTCTGTCGCCGTTGAGTACGATGACGACAACGATGTTCTTTTAGACGGACTTAGCTCGGTGTGCAAGTTATCTCAAGACAACAAAAAATACTATCAGTGATTAGATAAAGTGATTCGGTCGCAAGGAGAATATTATAATTTACCACTATAGTATTTAATCACTAATTTGTTCGCATACTCAAGCAAACTAACTGCATTAAATTGAGCATCTTTACCATCTTTCGTAACGATAAATGACTCAAACAAGTGAGGATTTAAAAAAGACGGTAAATTAGGGGTGGTTACTTTGACCCGATACCCAAGCGATATCAATAATGCTATTGCATTTGCTACTAATCCATATTCTTTATATGTGGCCATAGCTTCAGCAATACCTGTGAAGTCGCATTTCACCTCGCCTCGAACTTTATCTATAATAACTTGAGCCTTTACGCTTTTACCCAGAATTCCAATATATTTATTTAAAACCTTGACGCCTTGCTTATTGCCGCTATTGATCAAGAGTTTAGCGAACTGCAATATGTTTTCGTCATCTCCAAAATATTTAACTAAAAATTCCTTCTCCATTTTATCAGCTATCTCTGAGCCTCTATCAAATGCCTTGTTCTCGATAACGATCAACTTGAATGTATTACCCAATGCATAGTTGGTCTTTCGAAGATGAAGATAAAGTTCATTTAATGTCGGAAAAAAAGCAAGTCCGACTTTCCATGCGTCTTCTAGTGATGCATCAATGTTTTCTTCAATATCAGGCTCTTCTTGATATTCTTTCTTGTCGAGCGTCTTGTCGTATTTTGCTTTCTCTAATGGATCAGACAAGATGCGATATGCGTCATTGATATCCCTCATCCTCACCGTTGCTTCTTCAGCATTACCTTGCCATTTGTCTGGGTGATAGCGTTGAGCAAGTGCTTTGTACGCAGCTCGAATAACGATGTCCTCAGCAGTGTCGAGAACGCCCAGAATTTGATACAGATTCTTCATCGCTTGTCCTCGTAGTAGCCCTTGCCACTGATCACATGCCTAATGCCACCTCGTGGGTTCTCAACATCGCCATTGCGCCTAGGGATCAGATGCACATGGCAATGAAAAACTGTCTGACCAGCACTTGACCCACAGTTCATGCCAATGTTGAACCCATCGATAGTCTTATCACTCGCTTGCAACAGCTCTCGCTGCTCATGCATGAGACTGTTCACAGCATTCGTCTCTGCCTGAGTCAAGCCAAAGTAGTCCAACACATGGCGCTTGGGAATGAACAATGTATGGCCATCGGTGACAGGGAATCCATCACGAATCGCATACGCTAGATTGTTCTCGCTGATGATGCGCTTTCTGTTATGCGACTGAATGTCGCAGAACAAGCATTTTTCTTCACGATGCTCGTACATCGTTTTGAACACTCGAAAGTCTGTGTCGTCAGTATTTCGCTTTGCAGCGTTGCATGAATAGCAAAGTGCTTGGTAGTTGGACAGTTCATCTTTGCCCCCAAGCGACTTGGGGAAGATGTGATCGACTTCCAGCATCTTCTCTTCATTAGAGATGCCACACAGTTCACAGCGCCCCTTCGCACGACTCAACACTTCATATCTGACTGAGCCACTGATTGGCCTGTGTCCGCGCCTGCGATGACTCCAAACACTGTCGCCACGCTTCTGTTCGAACGCATCGATCTTCTGCTGACATAGCTCGATCAGTGACTTGATTTGATCAGTCGTGAGTTCTTCACTGCCGATCAATGTGTATGTGTCTTTGTCTTTGTTCTTTTCTGTGATGCCATGATTCTTGGTCAACACTTTGCCAACCATGTTCTTCACTACGAGCGAAAAGTACTCGATCTGTGTCGGGTCTTTATTGAGAATCGCTTGTGCGATTTGATTGACTGACGCATTTCCATTGTTCTTCAACAACTCAATCAGCATGAGTGGCTGATAGATTTGCGCCATTCGCATCTCAGATGCGATGAAGTGTTGAAGTTCCTTGTATTTCATGTCATACAGAGCTTATCAGCACACCCAGTAAATAAACTGATATGGCTCCCAACAACGTGAGCTCGTCTAACGAGTCTCATTAGTATTCATACTATAGATGAAATTATACTTAAAAATACTCCACTGGAAATTAATAATTTTAATTCATCAAAAGTTCTTAATTTTATTGAGCTTCTTATCTTTTTCTTTTTGATTTTTTTTATCCTCTGCCATTTGAGCAATACTAAAAGCCTCAGAATATAGAGTCGAATCTTTGTATAATATTGTATACCTTGGAATTCCGTCTGTAGCTTTATAACAATCATATTTCAAACGAATTCCAGCAATCGTTGTTGTGTTGAACGTGAGCATATATTTTAAACAGGCGTATTCGCTGATTATATATTTTTTATACTCAATAATTGAAACGATTAGCCCTGAATTGTTGATTGCCCAAAAATCATTTTTATAACTCCAATTTTTAAATCCTAATTCATTTCCGCTTTCAACTGTCGATTTCAACTTTTTATGGTTTTTGTTAAATTTATTCCTGATGCCTGATATTAAATCAGCATCCTCAAATTCATCTTCAGTTTCTGATGATTTCACGGTCAACTCAAATAATATACCATTAATAAATTTTCCATTAAAGTGGTTATCAGATATTTCGAAGTTTGCGGAGGAAATTATTTGACTCAACGAATCGTCTTCGTCAAGATAAATTGTTTTACCATTTTTTGTTAGTGAAATATATCCGACTGGCTTAAAATAAGCCGAAATATTTTTTATCTCGTCCTCATTCGTAAAGCCCAACGTCATTCCAAAAACATTAATTTTATCAGCTACGTCCTTCTCCTTGCTACTTGTTTGAGCGTGAGAATGGAAAGAGACAATGTAAAAAATTATAATTATTGCAGATAATTTTTTTAAGGCTATTTTTAACATGTTAAAAATACACGAGTTTAAACATCGAACTAAAATTTTTGCTTAGATTTATCAAAATGCATAATTAAATTAATCAAGTCGTAAATCCACGAATATTTTGAACTCTCAGGTTATTGGGCACATGATCAAGCGTCCAATCAACTATGTTGACGACCAATAATAAAGCCAAGACCCACACGACAAGCATCTTGAAGAATGATGCTTTATCGTGCGTGACTACGCTGACGCTTTTGCGATAGAACAGTGCAATCATAATGACTGCCACCACGCCCCACAATGCGTCAATTGATGACATTACTCAATCGCAATTCTTGAAGTTTCTTGCCTGACACTCTCTCGCTAGTTTTTGCGCTTCTGCGATTTGTTGTGATGTCATTTTCGCAGCGATGATGTCGCGGTTCTTCACTGAGTCAGCGTCACCTTTTACTGCGGCCAAGTTGTACCACATGTGTGCTCGTATATAGTCCTGCGCAACACCTTGACCCCGACCATATAGAAAGCCGAGATTGTGCTGCGCATCAGCAGCTCCTTGTGCTGCTGCCAACTTGTACCAGCGAATGGATTCACCGTAGTCTTGCACAATGCCTTGACCCTTGCTGTACAACAGGCCAAGATTGAATTGCGCATCAGCATTTCCTTGCGATGCTGCTGATTTGTACCAACGCACTGCTTCCGCGTAGTCTTGCAGAACACCCTGACCCTTGCTATACATGAGGCCAAGATTGAACTGAGCTTTAGCACGTCCTTGTTCTGCCGCCAACTTGTACCAACGCGCTGCTTCTGCGTAGTCTTGCGCTACACCTTGAGCCTCGGTATACATGACGCCAAGATTAAACTGCGCGCCAGCCTGTCCTTGCGCCGCCGCCAATTTATACCAATGCATAGCTTCGGCGTAGTCTTGTGCGACACCTTCTCCATTGTCGTACTTGGTGCCTAGATTAAACTGCGCCAGCGCATCACCCTGTGCTGCTGCCAACTTGTACCATCGCACTGCTTGTGCGTTGTCTTGCGCGACACCTTCTCCATTGGCGTACCGAAAGCCTAAATTGACCTGCGCCATAGCAGATCCTTGCGCTGCTGCCAATTTGTACCACCGCACTGCTTCGGCGTAGTCTTGCGCGACACCTTGACCCTTGCTATACATAACACCTAGATTAAACTGGGCATCAGCAAGTCCTTGTGCGGCTGCACTTTTGAATTTCCTAAGCGCTGTTGCAAAGTCTTTTTTATCAAGCGCTGCAAGTCCATCCTCAAAATCACCAGCCCACACTGCACCAACGCACAATGTGAGCGAAATGAATAGAGCAAAGAAGCGTTTGAACATCACAGTACTCAGCCTTTCTTCATCGGTGGGCGACCACGGCGCTTACCACTCGCTGTAGTGCTTGCAGCAGTCTTGACACTGGTTCCACGCTTCTTGCGTGGCTTGAACGCTGTCTTCACTTCGGTCAATGTAATCTCATAACGCTTGATCAAGTCTCTGACGATCATGATCTGATCTTTCTTTCCCTTACTCTTTTCCTCAGCTATCGCTTTTTCAATTGCTGCTTGTTGCGCTTGTAGTTCTTCAAGTTTGCTCATAATTTTTTCCTTTGTGGTTGATTAATTTAAAATATTCACCGTCACCGCGAAATATGATCTTCAATACGAGCCATTAGTTAAATTTTTTCATCACTTGCTCGTAGGCGAAATTCAGTTCCTTTGTTTTCTTCTCAGCTATTTCTATGAATTCTGGTGCTAGAGAAGAAACTTTGTCAGGATGATATTGTGATATTTTACGCTTGTAGGCGGACTTAATTTCATCAAGCGAGGCATTAGAATCGATCTCAAGAATATCAAAACAGCTCTCTTCTTGTGTTTTCTCTTCAAATTCATGATTCTTACTTTCAGAAAATTCAGACTCCTTTACATCTTCATTTCTACTGATGAATAGCCGCACAATTGCAAACCCAAAAAAGAGAGCGCCGAAAATAATGAGAATTTCTTTTTTACTTAGATCTTCAAACACTTTAAGAAACCTTTTAGTAATTCAATCTTGCCTTGATCATTTTCCACCTCAAGGGCCGAAGTAGTTTGACTTAACAAATGATAGCGGGCTAGATCAGCTTCATCCACAGACATTCTCTTAATATTCCTAACTTTAAATCTTAACGAGCTGAATTTCAACTCCTTGATACGCAGTAATTTTTTATTCACATTTAATAAATAAGCAGGAACAAAAAGGGCCTCAGTGAATGTGGCCAATAAGACAGGCAATGGTATTTTTTCATATCTATAGACCCATATTGCAAGTGCTATCGAACAAAGCCAAATCGCTACATGACCTAAAATCAAGTTAATTGCAACAGCTTGAAACCCAAATTGAAAAGACAGATAGCAGTTAACTAGTAAGTATAAAAAATATATATATCCCAAGTACACAAATCCATTCAATTTTTTTACAGTTGACTCAAGCCAACGTAATTCTCTTTTGTACAGAACTTTGTCATCGTACAACGTTAATTCAGGGCAAATTATGACTCTATCAAACAAATTAATCGGATTTAAAAATATTACATCCTTGCCGAAGTACGTGCCTCTCTGGCGGAATACAAAAATAGCTTTTCCTTTACGGCTTATACTTAAGACATCCTTCCCGTGAGATAAAACAACAAAATTGTCTAAAAGAAGAAAGCCCGAAAGAATAATCCAGAATAAAAGCGTTTCATTCATTACTATTTTTTTCTTTCAAATAATTTTTTTATTCCCGCCCATACTGCTGCGAAGATGCCAACGATTGCTATCCAAATTAACTTAAATCCACCCTTTGACATTGCTGCTGCGGCTGCTCCACCTAGTACCAAGGCACCAAGCCCATAAGCGGCTACGCGATCTCCTTGAGTCCATTCGCTATATTTTTCGCCGCTTATATAGTCAAAGTTTTTTATCGCTAGTTTGAAATCTATAATATCCTTATCTAGCTCTTCAGGATTGGAGACAAGAATCGCAGAAACATGCCCACTGCGACCGAGGATTTTTGTAGTTACGTTGATTGTTACACTGTTATCTGTCTCCGAGCGAAGTTTTGTTCCCCACTCAATACGTTTAGTTTCATAATCATAACGCGGGGGAAAATACCAACCTTCTAAATTCAATATTACAAGTCCTTGTTTTCGTTTTTCTTCGTTATTTGTTCGATTTCCCTCTTTAAGCGATGCCAACAGTGCATCAGGATCTATCTTTTCATCATCTTTAACGTAGCCTTCGTTAACGAATTGAAGAATTCCAAACCAATTCGATTTTTTATTTGCAATTGTATAAGAGTTTGTGTGGGGCAAATTTCCATTTAATACGAGAAATTTATTGGTCTCTATGTCATTTAGGAAAACATACGGTTCAGTTATTTTGAAGACTCCTTTATCCCCTATTTTTCCAATACTTGGAGAAGTTTGCCATGCAAGATCATGAAATTCGGGTGCGTCATAGAACTGCGACCTTGCGGCTGAAAAATATATTGCTGCAATAAGAAATACGATTTTAGCTTTCACTTTAATATTCATCTTTTTCTCCATTCAATTTAGTTGCGTTATAATTTATTCAATGAAACCATAAATATATTCCATGCAAAATTCCTATTGGGAAAAATATAGCACCAGCAACAAGAAATCCCCACAACCCTTGTCCAAAGCATGTAAATATATGGTTTAACCATGCTGCGCCCAACACCAAACCTATAATCCATCCCATAATTAAACTCCCAGATATGACTAGCCAATGCTAATTGTAGTATTTTCGCTTTATTTATTTTCTTTATTAAATACCTCAAAAGCTGCGTAACCTAGCATCAACTCTCCAAATGTCACCAATCCCCATATTGCATGATTCGATAAACCCCAAAGAATTGCAATGATAGAATTAATGAAAATTGACGGCTGCGGTTTTTCAATGAAATATCTAATTAACGCCCCTAGAACCGTAAATGCAACGAAATAACTTAACATAATCATTAGTCTTAATATTTTGTTTTATACGTTTTTACTCATTAGAGCTTATTCGTACTGCGTTTCTGTATACACCGAGGACCGCCCTACATTTACGCAGGATGATCTAGGCATGCTTTCTGAGCAAGAAGTTGCCTAGCCATTCAGCGCAGTCAAACCAAAAAATCACAGTATGACTATTGTTCCAAATTGAACAAGTGTCAATCAGTTCCACCCACTACCTCAGACGCAATCTACTCGTCTTCCCTTACAGCCTTCTTCTTGCTTTTCGCAGCAGCTTTTTTCTCGTTCTTCGCCGCGACCTTCTTCGACTCTTACATCTCATCGATCACGCCCCCAGCGTCGATCAACTGTCTCGTCTCAGCTCCCCTCAATTGATTGATCGCTTGAATCACCTTCAAGTGACTGTAGTGCCGCTCGATCATCAACACGCTCGTTCCCATCTGCTTCGCTAATGTGTGTATTGGCACATGGTCGTGCGTCAATGCGAAGGTGGCGTAGGTGTGTCGCAAGCTATAGAACACACGATGCTGATTGGTGCGTGGGTCTATCAGTAGTGAATGGTCATTGCGAAAGCTCTCGAACATCTTCTGAAAGCTACTGACTACGCTTGTGCTGCCACTGCGCCTGAGCACCTTTGTAATGTTGTTGCTTTGCGGGTTGAGCCAAACAAAAGCCTAGGTCTATCGGACCTGACGGAAAATTGGGAGCAGGAGCAAAGAGGGCCTGCAGACATGATGCAACTACAGATAAAGAGGTTGGTTAACTCAGCGCCAACCGTATCAGGAGTTGGTCAAAGTTCCGGACACTTTTCTACTTTCCCCCACCGCACCGAGCCACACAAAATGATGATCCGGTAATGACTGCGCAGCTAGACACTCAGAAAATTGCATCTGTGGGAGAAGCCAAGCATGAGATAGCGCCTACCCCGGGGTGGCCCACGCCCCTCCCCCTTGTGACGGTGCTGGCATCACAACGACTGTCGCACTTCAGTTTTACGACCAATAGGCTTGCGGCAGTTGCCAGTGTTGGGACCAGATTAGGTACAAACAGTAGGTACAAATGAAAAAGCCTCTTAGCGTAAAGAGGCTTGATTTCAAAGGACTTTTTAACTAAAAATTTATCTGGCGGAGAAGGCGGGATTCGAACCCGCGGAGGGTTTTACCCCTCGCACGCTTTCCAGGCGTGTGACTTAAACCACTCATCCACCTCTCCGGAAGCGCAGATTCTAACCGTCTCGCGCGGCCCGACCTGCCGCTTAGCTGCCGCTGCGTTTGCGGCTGCTGCGCACGTCGCCCGTCACGCGCGGCGGAAGGCCGGTATGTTGGGTCAGCATGCGGCCTTTTTGGGGCGCGGTGCTGGCTTTGCCAAGGGCTGTGTTCCCGGCTTTGGATGCCAACTTGCCCGGCAACGGTCTCGCAAGGGGCACTACCTTGCCCACCGGCGTGCTGTTTTTCTTGCGCGCCGACTGGTAAGCACCGTCGCCCAGGGGCTGGAAGGTCGGGATCAAATGGTGTTTGCCATTGCCCACCAGGTCGGCGCGGCCCATGGCTTTGAGCGCCTCGCGCAGCAGCGGCCAGTTGTTGGGGTCGTGGTAGCGCAAAAACGCCTTGTGCAGACGGCGGCGCTTTTCGCCGCGCACCACGTCCACGGTTTCCTCGTCGCTTTGGGCGGCGCGGTGGATTTTGCGCAAGGTGTTGCGCCCGCTGTGGTACATGGCCGTGGCCGTGGCCATGGGGCTGGGGTAAAAGGTTTGCACCTGGTCGGCGCGAAAGCTGTTTTTCTTCAGCCACACGGCCAGGTTCATCATGTCTTCGTCGGTGGTGCCGGGGTGGGCGGCGATGAAGTAGGGAATCAAAAACTGCTTTTTGCCGGCTTCGATGCTGAACTTATCAAAGAGGGTTTTGAACTTGTCATACGAGCCAATGCCCGGCTTCATCATCTTGGACAGCGGGCCGGCCTCGGTGTGTTCCGGCGCAATCTTGAGGTAGCCGCCCACGTGGTGCTGCGCCAGCTCCTTGATGTACTCGGGGCTTTTGACGGCCAGGTCGTAGCGCAGGCCCGAGCCGATCAAAATCTTCTTGATGCCCTTGAGCGCACGGCCCCGGCGGTACATCTTGATCAGCGGGCCGTGGTCGGTGGTCAGGTTTTGGCAAATACCGGGGTAGACGCAGCTGGGTTTGCGGCAGGCTGCCTCGATCTCGGGGCTGCGGCAACCCAGGCGGTACATATTGGCCGTGGGGCCGCCCAGGTCAGAAATGGTGCCGGTAAAGCCTTTGACCTTGTCGCGGATGTCCTCAATTTCCTTGATGACCGAGTCTTCCGAGCGGCTTTGGATGATGCGGCCTTCGTGCTCGGTGATCGAGCAAAACGTGCAGCCGCCAAAACAGCCGCGCATGATGTTGACGCTGAAACGGATCATTTCCCAGGCCGGGATTTTGGTGGCGCCTTCGTGGCTGCCGTTCTCATCCGCATAACTGGGGTGCGGGCTGCGCGCATAGGGCAGGTCAAACACCATGTCCATCTCGGCGGTGGTCAGCGGAATGGGCGGGGGCGTGATCCACACGTCGCGGGCTGTCACGCCTTCGCCGTGGGCTTGCACCAGCGCGCGGGCGTTGCCGGGGTTGGTCTCCAAATGCAGCACGCGGTTGGCGTGGGCGTAGAGCACCGGGTCAGCGCGCACCTGCTCGTAGCTGGGCAGGCGAATGACCGAGCGGTCACGCGGCGGCACCTTGAGTTTGGCCTTGAGCGCGGGGTTGGCCACAAACAACATGGTTTGGGGCTGCGCGGGCAAAGTTGAAACGGCGCTTGCGCCGGACTTTTCTGCGTCCTGGGCCACTTGCTTGGCCTCGTCCTCACGAGCGCAGGTGGCGCCATTTTCAGCGGCCACTTCCGAAGTCGTCAGATACGGATTGACATGGGCCTCGACCCGTCCTGGCGCATCCACGCTGGTGGAGTCGATCTCGAACCAGCCCTTGCCGGTCTCGTCATCCGGGCGGCGCACAAAGGCGGTGCCGCGCACGTCGGTGATGTTTTGCACCGGCTCTTTGGCCGCCAGGCGGTGGGCGATCTCCACAATCGCGCGCTCGGCGTTGCCGTACAGCAGCAGGTCGCATTTGGCGTCCACCACAATCGAGCGGCGCACTTTGTCGCTCCAGTAGTCGTAGTGCGCGATGCGGCGCAAGCTGCCTTCGATGCCACCCAGAATCAGCGGCACGTCCTTGAAGGCTTCACGGCAGCGCTGGCTGTACACAATGGCAGCGCGGTCCGGGCGCTTGCCCGCCACGTCGCCCGGTGTGTAGGCGTCGTCGCTGCGGATTTTGCGGTCCGCCGTGTAGCGGTTGATCATGGAATCCATATTGCCGGCCGTCACGCCCCAAAACAGATTGGGCTTGCCCA
>Ga0114968_10001792_pt1 | contig 16562 bp, 18 predicted proteins | sample M_130807_EF_Meta_FD_87020 | JGI IMG/M metagenome (GOLD analysis project Ga0114968, IMG submission 87020) | Freshwater microbial communities from Lake Montjoie, Canada to study carbon cycling - M_130807_EF_MetaG | ecosystem: Environmental > Aquatic > Freshwater > Lake | place: Lake Montjoie...
GTTCTTCTCGGTCAACTTTGATGTTTACAAAGAGTTGATTCATGACCGAGGCAGTTGCCTCGTCTTCGAAACTTTCGTGAGCCATCACATGGCACCAGTGACATGCTGAGTACCCAATTGATAACAGAATTGGTTTACCGGTGCGAGTGGCTTCAGCGAATGCTTCGTCGCCCCACTGGAACCAGTCGACTGGGTTGTCTCGGTGTTGTCGCAGATATGGCGACGACGCCTCGGACAGTTTATTTGTCACGCGCCCATGGCGTGAAAGCCGCCATCAACATGGATGACCTCACCAGTAGTTGCCGGAAACCAGTCAGACATCAGTGCAAGCACGGTCTTTGCAACTGGAATGGGGTCAGAAACATCCCAGCCAAGGGGAGCGCGGTCATCCCAAATGTCTTCGAACTTCTTGAATCCCGGGATGGACTTGGCGGCCATTGTCTTGATGGGTCCTGCTGCAACAAGGTTGCAGCGGATACCGCGTGGACCGAGTTCCTTTGCCAAGTAACGACTTGTTGATTCAAATGCGGACTTTGCAACTCCCATCCAGTTGTATGCAGGCCAAGCAACAGTGTTGTCAAAGTCGAGGCCAACAATGGATCCACCAGAAGACATCAATGGAAGAAACGCATCAACAAGTGTCTTTAAGGAATAGGCAGAAATTTGCATTGCAATTGCAACGTCGCTCCATTGAGCTGCCAAAAAGTCGTCGCCAAGACACACCTCGGGGGCAAAGCCGATCGCGTGGAGTACTCCATCAACATGACCCAAGGAAGCGCGCACTTGTTCACGAACTGTTTCGATGTGTTCTGGCACCGTGACATCGAACTCAAAGACATCAACGGGGGAATCAAGACGGCGTGCAGATCTCTCTGTCAATGAGAGGGCGCGTCCGGCGCCAGTCAGCACAACCTGGGCACCTTCACGTTGGGCTAACTGCGCCACACTGAATGCCAAGGAGGCGTCAGTTAAGACACCCGTCACAACGATTTTTTTGCCTTCAAGAAGTCCCATTCATATGACCGTAGTTCGCAAGGGGTCTATGTGTAAGGCTCTACGGAATGCGTATTGGAATATTGGGCGGTACCGGACCCGCCGGAAGTGCCCTTGGGGCTCGTCTTGCTTCGGTTGGGTATGACGTCGTTATCGGATCTCGGACTAAAGATCGAGCCACCGAAGTCTGTGATGCTCTGAAGGCCAAGTGGCCAAATCTCACTCTGAATGTGAATGGGGGCGACAATGATGATGCCTCAGCATGTGACGTTGTCGTACTGGCCACGCCATGGGATTCTGCAGCAACAACAGCTAAAGCTCACATTGATTTATTGCGCGGCAAAGTGATCATCAGTATGGCCAATGCTCTCGTGCGTGTTGGTCATGAATTCCAACCGCTCTTGCCTCCTCGCGGCAGTGTTGCTGCTCATGTGCAAGCTGCAGTTCCTGAATGTCGGGTTGTCGCTGCGTTTCACCATTTGCCCGCAACGGAACTCGGACACCTCGGAGACCCTATTGATTCTGATGTCTTGATTTGTTCAGACAGCTCAGAGGCTCGAACAATAGTTATGGACATCACTGCACATATTCCTGGTTGCCGCCCGCTTGATGCTGGCGAATTATCGAACGCAACAGCAATCGAAGCCTTTACAGCAGTTCTGTTGCAATTGAATGTTCGTTACAAGACACGAGTTGCTCCAAAACTCACGGGTATCACGAAAGATCCTCGGGCGAAAGCTCAATAAATATGTCAATGCGTTTGTACGACACTGCGCGGCGCGACATTGTGCCATTTACTCCGAACGAGACGGTACTGATGTACACATGTGGCATTACGCCATATGACGCAACACATTTGGGACACGCATCAACTTTTCTTTTCTATGACATTTTGCAACGCCGTCTGATAGATCTCGGACACACCGTGCGTTGTGTCCGAAATGTGACAGACGTTGATGATCCGCTGTTTGCGAAAGCCCGCGAACTTGGTGTTCATTATCTTGATTTAGCAGCAGGTGAAGAGGCGCGTTTTAATCGCGACATGGAAGCGCTCGAGATGTTGCCTGCGTACAGCACGCCTCGCGCATCTTCAGCTATTACTGATATTCGCAAATTCATTGGGCTTGTTTTAGACCGTGGATTTGCGTATGCCGTTGGCGGCTCTGTGTACTTTGATGTCACAAAGGTTCCGACCTTCGGAGAGGTATCCCATTACAGCCACGACCAGATGCTTGAGTTCGCTCGTCAACGCGGCGGCAATGTAGATGATCCGCAGAAGAGGAACCCGCTCGATTTCGTGATGTGGCATCCATCAGCTGATGACGAACCAGCGTGGGATGCAACATGGGGAGCAGGCCGGCCAGGTTGGCATATTGAATGTTCGGCACTTGCATTACGTGACCTTGGCACCACGATTGATTTGCATGGTGGCGGAAGCGACTTAATTTTTCCCCATCATGAATGCGAACGTGCACAGTCTGAAGCCGCAACTGGTGAGACCTTTGTGAAGCATTGGATGCATGTAGCCATGGTGTTTAAAGATGGCGAAAAGATGTCGAAGAGTCTCGGGAACTTGGTATTTGTTGATCAGTTGCGCACGTTGTGGGATCCGCGGTCTATCCGCATCGCAATTATCGAGCACCATTACCGCACGGAATGGGAATGGGACGAAACCCTGATGCCCCGTAGTTCTGCACGCCTAATGCAATGGGTCGCATCTGTCGGAGGTTCTCAATCTGATCTTTTGGATTCAGTACGCGCGTGTCTTGACAATGATCTCGATACGCCCGGTGCGCTTGCTCTGATTGATGATGCTGCGCGAGCAGGTATTGACGTCAGTGCCTCGGCTGCGCTTTTGGGAGTGGAATTACTCACTCCTGTTGGGCCCCGCTAACAACTGGTTGTACTGGCCAAGAGATCTCAAAATCGCGAGTAATATGTGCCAAGCATGGCAGCACGACCCGACTCGCAATCACCAGATGACGGTGAGCTGATGTCCACGGCCAGCCGAGCCCAACCTCGGGCACGCGCAGTACTGCGACCACTCACCACAAAGTTGTGGAAGTTTCGTTTTGAAGGTTTTGAAAACCTTCCCGAATCAGGGCCAGCTATTTTGTGTCCGAATCACATCAGTTTTCTTGACTCTGTTTTCACCATGATTCATGCAGGTCGGCAAATCAGTTTTGTTGGCAAAGCCGAGTACATGGATTCCTGGAAGACAAAACATTTATTTCCTGCTCTCGGAATGATTCCCATCGATCGATCGGGGGGTTCAAAGAGCGAAGGTGCGCTGGTGGCAGCTGAAAAAGTTCTTCGTCGCGGAGAATTGTTTGGCATCTTTCCCGAAGGAACGCGAAGCCGAGATGGCATGTTGTACAAAGGTCATACAGGTGCAGCGCGTCTGGCACTGAAAGTGGGCTGTCCAATTCTGCCTGTTGGAATTATTGGCACCAGAGAAATACAACCACCGGACACTGTGATGCCGCGTTTTGGGCGTGAATGCACAATCAAAATTGGCGCACCGATCGAAGTCTCTCGATATCGCGAACGAGCAGACGACCACATGGTGCTTCGAGAAATCACCGATGAGCTGATGTACGAGATTCAGGCGCTAACGGGCCAGGAATACCGCAATGTCTATGCCACCAAACGTGCCGAGAGCATCCCGACGGAACAGGCAGTGTTTAATCACGGCTAAATAGCCCGAGCCGACACTCTCGTCGGCCGTAGAATGGTCATCTCATGTCAGAGATTTCAGTACTTCTTCCCGATGGTTCTTCGCGTGCATTGCCCGCTGGTTCATCAATCGCCGACCTAGCAGCGTCTATTGGCTCGCGACTTGCAAAGGCAGCTATCGCAGGCACTGTTGACGGCGCTGAAGTTGACCTGTCGGTTCCCTTGCACGATGGCGCCTCTGTGTCCATAATCACTGCGGACTCTGACGCGGGTCGGCATGTGTTGCGGCACTCCACTGCACATGTTCTTGCTCAAGCCGTAGTGCAATTGTTTGAAGGGGCCCATTTCACTATTGGACCTGCAATCGAAGATGGCTTTTATTACGACTTCGCCTTGCCCGATAACAAAACATTTTCAGATGATGATTTGGCATCTATCGAAAAGCGCATGCGCGAAATTATGAAATCCAATCAGCCGTTCACGCGTTCTGAGGTTTCGGTGAAAGAGGCGTTGGCAGTCTTTGCTACTCAACCGTACAAGTGCGAAATTATTGAACGAGTGACTTCAGGAGCTGCTGACGGAAGTGATGTCGCTGAAGTGGGGAGCTCAGACTCGGTCAGTCTGTATCGCAACTCAGACTCTTTTGTAGACCTGTGTCGTGGGCCTCATGTACCTTCAACTTCTCGCCTTGGGCATTTCAGTCTTATGAAAGTTGCTGGCGCATACTGGCGTGGAAATGAAAAAGGGCCGATGTTGCAGCGCATCTATGGCACCGCCTGGGAATCAGACACAGCACTCAAAGAGCATTTGCATCGACTCGAAGAAGCAACGAAGCGCGATCATCGCCGTCTTGCAAACGAACTAGACCTGTTGTCGTTTCCTACCGAACTTGGTGGCGGTCTTGCTGTGTGGCATCCGAAAGGTGCAATCGTTCGCAAATTGATGGAAGACTACAGCCGCCAACGCCACCAGGACGGCGACTATCAGTTTGTGTACACCCCGCATCTTGCGAACGCGAATTTGTTTGCCAAGTCAGGCCACCTCGATTTTTATGCAGATGGCATGTACCCGCCAATGGAGATGGATAACGGCACGTATTACATGAAGCCGATGAACTGCCCGATGCACTGCCTCATTTTTGACAGTCGCCAACGCAGTTACCGCGAGCTTCCTTTACGTTTGTTCGAATTGGGCAATGTGTATCGATATGAACGGGCCGGAACTCTTCATGGACTACTTCGTATCCGCGGCTTTACTCAAGACGACAGCCATATCTACTGCACTGAAGAGCAAATGGCGGACGAGATTTCATCGTTGCTCGACTTCATCATGTCTGTGTTGCGCAGATTCGGTTTCAATGATTTCGAATTCAATCTGTCGACTCGTGATCCCGAAAAATCGGTTGGTTCTGATGAAATCTGGGGCAAAGCTACTGAGGCGTTGCGTGAAGCACTTGATCGACATGGTGTTGAGTACAAGATCAAGGAAGGCGATGCTGCTTTCTATGGTCCGAAGATTGACATCGATGTACGTGATGCCATTGGGCGTAAATGGCAATTAAGCACCATTCAATGTGACTTCAACTTGCCGGAACGTTTTGAATTGGAATATGTGGGCTCAGATGGTGCACGTCATCGCCCCATCATGTTGCATCGCGCATTATTTGGTTCGATTGAGCGGTTCTTTGGTGTTCTCATTGAGCATTATGCAGGTGCATTCCCAAGTTGGCTGTCGCCAGAGCAAGTACGAGTACTTCCAGTTGCGCTGGCTCACGATGAGTACGCAACGTCAGTTGTTGCTCAATTGAAGAAGGCCGGATTCAGAGTTGATATTGATCATGCAGATGAACAACTAGGAAAACGAATTCGTAACGCTAAGACCAGCAAAGTTCCGTATGTTCTAGTTGTTGGTGATGATGATGTGTCTCATCAATCAGTGGGTGTTAACCCACGCGGTGGGGAAGTGGAGCGCGACGTTTCAGTTACTGACTTCATTGCTCGACTCACGGCAGAAGTTGCTGAAGGTCAATTGGGCGACATTGATGTCTCTTGAGCAACTGTGGAACGGGTGGAGAGCCGAATATATCGGCACCGCTAATTCGAATTCGCGACATCCATCTCAATCGGTGTTCACTTCCATACTTAACTCTGGACTGGCTGACGAAGAAACGTTTATCGTTCATCGGTCTGATACATGTTTTGTGATTCTGAACTCGTACCCATACGCGTCTGGTCACTTGTTGGTATTGCCATATCGAGAAGTAGCCAATCTTGAAGATCTAACTTCGGAAGAATCAGTTGATTTATGGTCGCTCGTTACGGCGGCCACGGTTGCCCTTCGTGGGTCTCATTCTCCCGATGCACTAAACGTCGGTATCAATCTCGGGCCTGCTGCCGGTGGAAGCATTTCGCAGCATTTACACGTTCACATTGTTCCCCGTTGGAACGGTGACTCGAACTTTATGACATCCGTTGCATCAACCCGTACGATTCCCGAACCACTTCCACTCACCGCATCGAAAATTCGCGATGCTTGGCCGAAAGCAACACAATGACCGACGAACTACGCGACCAACTGCCAGATGATCTGAATGCTGTCGATCATGTGGGTGCATACGATTTCCCTGACAACAGTCGGCGCCGTATCCCCGGAGTGATGTATGCAGTCTTGGCTGTTCTGTGTGTTGCTGTTTGGTCTGTTGCCGATAGCAATGACTCGGCCAATATCAACAAAGGTTTGTTGTTCGCTGCGGTTCTTCTCGCAGTGATGTCGATCATCACAATTACGAGTGGTTGGCGGATGACAATGAATGAGTCAGAGGCGCTTGTAGTTGCCACTCGCACTGCCGGATTTGCCGTCGGCCATGCTTCGGCACAGCAGGTGTGGCGTGGAATTCGTAGTAAGCCAACATGGAGAATCTTTTGTTACAGCACCGAAGAGCCGCCTCTGCAGCAGGCTCTCGTGCTGATTGATGCTGTTGACGGCCATGTCGTTGAATGCTTGGTCGAAAAGAACCCTGAGGCGGAGATGCCATCCGCGGATACTCAATAGCGATAGCGTCTCTTTATGTTCGACGGGCGTTTTCGCGCACCAATTGAGAAGGCAGTGCGCCCTGTTGGTCAATTACTGAGAAAGACAGGCATGTCGCCTGACCACCTCACCATTCTCGGAATCGCTTTTGCAGTTATCGCTTCATTCGCAATCGGAACTGGCGCTCTGCGCGGCGGACTCGTTCTCGTGATCTTGGCCGCAGTGCCAGACATGCTTGATGGCGCTTTGGCAAAAGCTTCAGGTACGTCAAGCCAGCGTGGCGCCTTCTTTGACTCTGTTGTTGACAGAGTGACGGACTCGGTTCTTTTTGGTGGCGTTGCGTGGTATTTCGCTTCTGAAAAAGACCCTCATCTGGCTCTTCTGCCGATGGCAATCATGGGTGTGTCGTCACTGATTTCATACGAACGTGCAAAGGCTGAGTCTTTGGGGTTGTACGCAAAGGGTGGGCTAATGGAACGCGCAGAGCGAATTGTCGTGCTGTGTATCGCTCTGTTATTCGACTCATTGCTCGTGCCCATCATGTGGATCATGTTGGTGCTCACTGTGATTACTGCTATCCAACGCTTCGTCCAGGTGTGGCGCCAAGCAGAAGTGTCTTCGACCACTCAACAGAAGCGTGATGTTCGTCAGGGGCGGCGCATGACGCGAATCAGTGCTCGCACGTCACGTCGTCAGTTGTCGGTTGAATCGCGCCAACGTCGACGCACCCGTAATGGCTAGTCCTTTCGAAGAACTTGCTGACGCCTTTACGGTGGGTGGCTACAGGCTTGGTTCTGTGATCGCACGATTAACTCCTGCACCAATTTCGCAAGGTGCTGTTTCGCTTTTAGCTCCCGGTGTTGCGTTGTCGTTGCGTAAACGTCGTTTCATGATTGAACGACATCTGCAACGAGTTGACCCTTCCCTCAATGGCTTTGCATTGCGCAGAGCATCGCAACAAGCGTTTGATAGCTACATGCGGTATTACGCAGAGAGTTTCCGCTTGCCAACATTGTCCGCAAAGCATGTATTGAAATCACTCTCTAATGACGGCTTTCATTACATCGAATCTGCACTTGAACTAGGCAAGGGCGCAATTGTTGCTCTTCCTCATCTGGGCGGTTGGGAATGGGCAGGCCGTTGGATGGCAGAAATGGGCCATCGGATGACAGTCATCGTGGAGCCGCTTGAGCCACCTGAACTCTTTGATTGGTTTACAAAGTTGCGCAGTGACCTAGGCATGAATGTCGTGCCACTCGGGCCCGGTGCAGCGCCCGCGGTACTCGCGGCATTGCGCAGGAACGAAGTTGTGTGTTTGTTGTCCGACCGTGACATTCAGGGCAATGGTGTTGAAGTTGATTTTTTCGGTGAACGCACCACGTTGCCTGCAGGTCCTGCCATGTTGGGTATTCGCTCTGGAGCAGCTGTTGTTCCAGGTGCTGTGTATTTCACATCCGCAGTCGACGGACATCACTGCGTGATTCGTCCACCATTGATTTTTGAAAAGGTGGGCGGTCTACGAGAGCAGGTTGCGGCAGGAACTCAAGCGCTTGCAATCGAACTAGAAGGCTTGATTCGGCGAGCACCAGAACAGTGGCACTTGTTCCAACCGAATTGGCCAAGTGATCCTGGGTATGCAGAGATGCGCGCGCGGTCTATCGCTGAATGAACTGAGACACTGCATCAAGCGCGTGTGGGGCAATGGAATACCAAATCCATGTACCGTCGCGTCGAGATTCCACAAGCCCAGCTTCGCGTAGAACTTTTAAGTGGTGACTAATTGTTGGTTGGCTTCGGTCAAGGGGTTCAGTGAGGTCGCACGAGCAGATGCCGTCATGACCTGCCCGTCGAACTAAATCAAAGAGTCGAAGTCGAGTGGGGTCAGACAGGGCTGCAAACATTGGTGCAAGAGAAGCGGCGGCCACGTCAGCGAGTGGCCCCTTACCGAGCTGAATCTGTTTGGCGTTCTGCATGCCTCGATGATACATCGATAGTCATCAATGTGATGTATATTGACGAGTATCAAAGTATCTATCGATAGAGCTTTTGGTGAGAGGAAAGAATGTCACGAGTACAACTTGCGCTAAATGTAGGCAATCTCAATGATGCAATCGTGTTTTACACCAAGATGTTTGGTGTCGGGCCTGCCAAGGTTCGCGAGGGATATGCAAACTTTGCAATCGCAGATCCACCTCTCAAACTTGTTCTCATCGAAGGGCACGGAGAAGCCGGCACGTTGAACCATGTTGGTGTTGAAGTGGAAGATACTGACCAAGTGTCCGCAAAGATTGAATCTGCCACGGCTATGGGAATGCCCATTGAAATTCAAGAAAGCGAAACGTGCTGTTTCGCGGTCCAAGACAAAGTGTGGATCAAAGGCGGCGAGTTGCCATGGGAGTGGTACACAGTTCTCGCTGATGCGCCTACGGATTCCTCATTGAAGGTAATGCCCATCATGCTTAGTGTTCCATCAACAGGTAGTTGCTGCGGGCCAGAGGGTTGTTGATGTCTCGGCGCACACTTGCCGAATTTCTTGGTACGGCGTTACTGGTGATGGCGGTTGTTGGTTCTGGCATCATGGCTCAGAATCTCACCAAAGATGTAGCACTGCAGTTGTTGGCAAATGCCATTGCAACGGGCGGAGCTCTTCTTGGTCTCATCACAATCTTTGGTCCAATTTCGGGTGCGTCTTTCAATCCTGTGGTTTCCTTGGTCGGATACTTTGTCGATCGCGATTCATCAATTGCAGTTCTTGTGGCAGACGTTGTAGCTCAAGTAGCTGGTGCAATTGTGGGTTGCATCATTGCGAACATTATGTTTGCGCATCCATTTATTGAGATGTCGACCAAAGTGCGAACCGGTGGACCAACATGGTTTTCTGAAGTAGTTGCCACTGTTGGTTTGTTGTTGGTGATTTGGGGCGGCAAAAGGGCTGGTGCAAATGTTGCCGCACTTGTTGCAGCATGGATCACTGGTGCGTACTGGTTTACGTCATCGACCAGTGTCGCGAACCCAGCAGTAGGCATTGGACGAATGTTCTCTGATTCTTTTGCGGGTATTGCGCCCGATTCCATGCCGATGTTTGCAGTCATGCAAATTGTCGGTGGATTGATTGGCCTTTTGATTATCAAGACATTGTGGGCTGATAACGGAGCCGCTTCGTGAGTGGCATTTTGTTTCTGTGCATTCACAACGCTGGTCGATCACAGATGGCAGCTGGGTTTGCTCGAGAATTATCAGGTGGCGACGTTTTGATCTTGTCTGGTGGTTCAGAGCCAGCAGATTCTGTCAACCCAATCGCAGTAGCTGTGATGAACGAAGTGGGAATTGATATTTCGACGTATGTACCGCAGAAATACAACGATGATTTATTGAACGCCGTAGACGTTGTGGTGACGATGGGCTGTGGCGATACGTGCCCCTATATTCCTGGAAAACGATATGTGGACTGGCCGCTTGATGATCCAAAGGGAAAGCCGCTAGAAGATGTGCGGCGTATTCGTGACGAGATCAAAGATCACGTCACTGAATTACTTGCTCACTTGTAAACGTCGAACAATTGGTTGATGGCCTTTACTTGGCCACCGGTTGTTGACGACATCACGGCAATCGGAGTCACGCCGGCGTGGGCCCATTCCTCAAAGCGTGCACGCACATGAGATGATGATCCACTGATTGTGTTGTCGTCTAGCCATTTGTCGCTCATGAGTGATGGGAGTGCGTCTTTGTTGCCTGCTTCAATTGCAGCTTCGATGGCATCCATTTCTTCCACGTATCCAGCTGCTCGCCAATAGTTGCGGTAGTTCGGAAGCGACACGTATCCGGTGAGCGTACGGCGGTTCACGGCACGAGCAGCTTCCACGTCGTCATCAATCACTGTTGGAATCATGTTCGCTAAGAAGAAGTCATCTCGTACAGCGTTTGGTACCTCTGAAAGCTGTTGAGACATGTGGCTCAGTGAAGCGTTTGCCCAGATAGCGCCTTCGGAAATTTCAGTTGCAAGTTGCAACATCTTGTTGCGAAGTGTTGCGAGGTAAATCGGAGGCAATTGTCCACCGAATCGCTCGTTTGCGCGCATGGCTGCAACGTAGGCAGAAGTGTCTGCAAGAGGCTTTCCTGTTTCAACTCCAAGACGATCTGTTACTGGTCCGTGGCTGACGCCAAGTCCTAAGCGAAATCGGCCATCCGACATTTCGTTGATGTGAGAGGCGGTGTTTGCCATTTCGACTGGGTGGCTGTAATAAATCGGTTGAATTGATGTCCAGTAATTGATGCGCGAGGTTTCGTGAGCAAGCGACACGCACAACCCCATAGTGCCTCCAAGACTGGGGCACGCTAGCCCTGAGATTCCCTTGTTCTCAGCCTCTACGGCGAGTTCAAGAATGGCTCGTCTCTTGGTGGGCGAGGCCACAATAGAGAGGGCGGGACGGAAAGAAGCATCTACCTTAAGCATTCCCGTAACCTAGCCTGCATGTTGAGAATTGGAATAGTGAGCCCGTACAGCCTCACGGTTCCTGGCGGAGTTCAACAGCAAGTTCTTGGTCTGGCCCGTAGTTTGCGCGCAAAGGGGCACGAGGTTCGGGTTCTGGGCCCGTGCGACGGACCGCCACCAGATGCGTTCGTGACACCCCTTGGCAACAGTCTTCCCACCGCAGTGAATGGTTCCATCGCCCCGCTCGCTCCTGATGCGTCTGCGGCCTTGCGCACTATTCGCGCATTGAATGATGAAGCCTTCGATGTGGTCCATGTGCACGAACCACTGGTCCCTGGACCGTCGTTGACTGCGCTTCTCGTAAAGATGGCGCCAGTGGTTGCAACGTTTCATTCAGCAGGTGAGTCCGCTGCGTATCGAACATTCTCGCGGCAATTGAAATGGGTCGCATCGCGGATCGATATTCGCGTCGCGGTATCGAAAGATGCAGTTGAACTGGCACAGCGATATATCGGCGGCGACTACGAGGTGTTGTTTAACGGCATAGAACTAGGTGACTACTTAACTCCGTCTACGACTCCACGTGAGAATGCAATTTTTTTCATTGGTCGACATGAAGAGAGAAAGGGTCTCAGTAATTTGCTTGAGGCACTAGCGAAACTTCCTCCAGACGTACGTTTGTGGATTGCATCAGATGGACCACAAACTGCAGAACTAAAAACACGATTCGCTGCTGACACACGCGTTGAGTGGCTAGGTCGAATTTCTGATGCTGAAAAGATCAGTCGCATGGGTCGCGCATCGGTGTTTTGTGCTCCGTCGCTGCACGGTGAATCTTTTGGTGTTGTGCTGCTTGAGGCCATGGCGGCAGGCACTCCAGTAGTAGCCAGCAACCTTGACGGATATCGCAATGTAGCTACCGACGATGAGACTGCATTGTTGGTAGAAACGGGCAATATTGCGAGCCTCGCATCAGCGCTTGCCCGGGTGCTTGTTGATTCACGACTGGCTGAGCGACTCACTGTTAATGGGCGCGCCCATGCGCAACGTTTTTCAATGGATGCTCTGGCAGATCGATATATCGAGATGTATGAACGCGCATTGCACATGGAAGCGACAAACATCACCACCATCAAGGTGCCCCGTATGCTGAAGCGGTTCGAAGATCGTTTTTTGCGGCGATCACATCTTGATGGCGGGCGATAAGAGTTGACACTTGTCAACTCTGTGAAAGGACATATGAATCAACGTCAATGGATTCCCATCGAGGACTCAAGTCAATTACAGGAACGTCGAATGCTCGCCATTCCCGTTGTGTTCACACTTGTCATAACAATCATTTTTCTCATCATCGGATTCTTCATTGGTTTCCCGATTATCGCGTTAATAGGCGCTGCAATCTCTGGTGGCTTTATGTGGAATGTGCATCGAACCGCTGATGATGTTGTTTTGAAGATGGTAGGTGGCTTGCCCGCATCTGAACACGAACATGCTCGCTTGTTTAATGTCATTGACGGACTCTGTGTTGTCGGTGGCGATGCCCGACCTGCATTACGTGTGGTTGGCATTGAGTATCCCGTTGCTCTTGCAGTCGGCATGCCAGGAGAGGCCGGCACAATTGTTGTTTCTGCTGGTTTTTTGAAATCAATGGGGCGCGTCGAAATGGAAGCTGTGATGGCGCACGTTATGTGGCGCATACGTACGGGTGATATTGGTCTCACGACGTACATGCTGGCCCTTTCTACAGCGGTCAAGCGTTTTGGCGGAGACACGTTCATGCCGTCAGTTGTTGCACGCATATCTGATGAGCGCACTGTGATGTGGGCTGACGTAGCCGCCTGTCAGGCAACTCGGTATCCGCCAGCGATGGTGTCTGCTCTCGAAATAGTTGAGCGGGCCGCTGGTATCCCTCTCGGGCGTATTGGTGCTCAACCATTGTGGTTTGCAACTCCTGATTCAACAGGGGATGACAGTATCCAGTCAGGTAGTGCGTCTACTATGGGCTTTGCGCGTCCGCCATTGGCTGACCGTATTGCTGTTCTCAAGGAGATCTGACATGTTGAAATCACACCGCACGCTTGTTCGTTTATCGGTCGCAACCATATTGGTGTCTGTTCTCGCAGCCTGTGGTGGCGGCGGAACAAGTTCCGATACAACTGCTGCTTTCGTTGACCCGCTCACTACCACTCCTCCCGTTCCTGGGTACCCATTGACTGGTCTTCCAATCACTGATCAAGCTGCAGCCGCTCGTGTTGCCTTGGTAGCAAAAATCGACAACCATCCAGGCGCTCGTCCACAAACTGGTCTTAACAAAGCTGACATCGTGTTCGAAGAAAACGTTGAGTCACTCACACGTTTCGCAGCAGTATTCCAAAGCCAGGGAAGTGATCCGGTCGGACCATTGCGCAGCGGTCGTACTCAGGACATCGATATTTTGGCCTCATTGAACAAGCCGTTGTTTGCATGGAGCGGTGGTAACTACCTCGTAACAAAAGCAATTAATGCCAGCACCATGGTCAACGTGGGGTACAGCGCATCACGTGGCAAGGGCGGGTATTACCGCGAAAAGACCATGAAGGCCCCGCACAACTTGTATGCAAAGACCTCAAATCTGTGGACTCTCGCTCCAGCTGGTTCGTCAGCTCCTAAGCCACAGTTCCTCTACCGTTCCGATAGTGATGCAAAGCCATCGACATCGACTGCAATTGATGGCGCAAAAGTCTCGATGTACAACGTGCGCGTCTACTGGAAATGGGATGCAGCAACCGGAAACTTCTTGCGCAGTAGCGACAACGAGAAGCGCGTTCTTGAGCCACACATGGCAGATGACGGACAAGTCAACACCAAGAATGTTGTAGTCCTGTACGTCACATACGTTCGCAGCAAGGCTGACCGCAAGAGCCCGAACGCCCTCACAACGGGCAAGGGCACAGGCTTTGTCATGACTGACGGTGGCATCATCCCCATCACATGGTTGCGCGGAAATCGCAATGTGCCGTTCTCGCTCATCGATGCAAACAACCAGTACGTTCGCCTGACCCCAGGTCGCACGTGGGTTGAATTGGCTTGGAAGAACTCTTTGGCGCCAGTGGCACCAGGAATTGACCCAGCCAAGGTTCCTTTCCCAGCGGTCTAAAGCCGTAATTCACATGGGGTGACATCGCGTCGCCTCGGTACTATGGCAACCATGGTTTCTACTAACGGTTCGTCTTCGACTGGCACACAACGCGTGAAGCGTGGGTTGGCCGAAATGCTGAAGGGCGGCGTCATCATGGATGTCGTCAACTCTGATCAGGCAAAGATTGCTGAAGATGCCGGCGCATGCGCCGTAATGGCACTTGAACGAGTTCCTGCTGACATTCGTCGTGATGGCGGAGTTGCTCGTATGAGTGATCCTGAAATGATCATGGCTATTCAAGCAAGCGTTCACATTCCGGTGATGGCAAAAGTTCGTATTGGTCATTTCGTTGAAGCGCAAATTCTTCAATCACTTGGAGTTGACTTCATTGATGAGTCTGAAGTTCTGACTCCGGCCGATGAAACTCACCACATTGATAAATTTGACTTCACTATTCCGTTCGTATGTGGTGCAACCAACTTGGGAGAAGCACTTCGTCGCGTGTCTGAAGGTGCAGCACTTATTCGCTCAAAGGGCGAAGCCGGCACCGGAAACATGGTGGAAGCCGTACGTCATCTCCGTTCAATTCTTGGAGACATTCGCAAAATCACACAAGCAGATTCAGCGGAACTATTCGAATGGGCAAAGAGGCTTCAAGCCCCGTTGTCGTTGGTGCAAGAGATCGCTGAGACTGGCAAATTGCAAGTTCCGGTATTCGCCGCAGGCGGCATTGCAACGCCGGCAGATGCAGCGCTTGCAATGCAATTGGGTGCAGAAACTGTTTTCGTCGGATCAGGAATTTTCAAGAGTGCTGATCCTGCACCTCGCGCCAAAGCAATTGTTGAAGCAACAACACACTTCCGTGATGCAGATGTGCTCGCACGCGTGAGTCGTGGGCTTGGTGTTGCCATGACTGGAATTGCCATGGATGAAATCAACGAAACACAGCGCTTTGCCCAGCGCGGTTGGTAGACGCAGTCATGACTGCGAGGCCTCCGGGGGAACATGCAGATTGGTGTTCTTGCGCTTCAAGGGGCATTTGCTGCTCACTCTGATTGTTTAACGTCAATTGGCGTCCAGTCAATTGAGGTTCGCAACCCTGAGCAACTCAAGTCGGTAGATGCATTATTGATGCCTGGCGGTGAATCAAGCACGATGTCCCAACTATTGGAATCATCAGGATTGTTTGATCCCATCTCTTCTCGCATTGCTGACGGCATGCCAGTTTTTGGTACCTGTGCCGGCATGATTTTGCTTGCTTCTGAAATCCTCGATGGCCGAAGTGATCAACGCAGTTTCTCGGCAATTGATATCTCAGTTCGACGTAACGCATTTGGTCGCCAAGTTGATTCATTCGAGGCCACCATTAAAAGTTCTGTCGGAGATTTTCACGGGGTATTCATTCGTGCCCCTCGTATCGAAGGGGTCGGCGATGAAGTAGAGGTTCTCGGAAGTATCAACAATGAGCCAGTACTCGTGCGTCAAGGAAATGTCTTGGCCGCATCATTCCACCCTGAATTGTCAAATGATGCTCGGCTTCACGAGTATTTTGTATCCATAACCGCAAATAAGAAAAAGGTGTAGCCAATGTCTGGACATTCCAAATGGGCAACAATCAAACACAAAAAGGGCGCCATTGATAAGGCACGCGGAAAGTTGTTCGCGAAACTTGCTCGACAACTTGAGGTAGCTGCACGCACTGGTGGAATGGACGTAGACACGAATGCTTCGTTACGTACCATGGTTCAAAAAGCAAAAGCTGGCCAGATGACCAAGGACGCTATTGATCGCGCAATTAAACGCGGTGGTGGTGAAACTGGTGGAGCCAACTACGAATCAATCATGTACGAGGGCTATGCGCCAGGCGGTGTCGCACTGCTTGTTGATGTACTGACTGACAATCGCAATCGCACTGCGTCTGATGTTCGCAATGCATTCACAAAATTTGGTGGATCTCTTGCCGAGCCCGGTGCCGTCAGTTGGCAGTTTGCTCGCCGTGGCCTCATTGTCGTATCTGGCTCGGTGGAGGAAGACACTGTTATGACGGCAGCTCTTGAGGCTGGTGCTGATGACATTGAAAGAGACGGAGATACGTGGCGCGTGCTCACTGATTCATCAGTTGTGTACGAGGTGAAAGAGGCGCTCGAGGCAGGCGGTATTGAAGTTCTTAGTGCTGAAAGCACCATGGTCTCTGCGAACACCATTGAGGTCACAGATCTTGACGATGCCCGTCATATTCTGCGTATTATGGACATGTTGGACGAGAGTGACGACGTGCAAGACGTCTATGCAAACTTCGACATCGAAGAATCA